>LFRM01018959.1_pt1 | contig 15667 bp, 19 predicted proteins | sample 618341 | NCBI WGS metagenome assembly LFRM01 (sample SAMN03654438, study PRJNA283298) | anaerobic digester metagenome | isolation source: pool of bioreactors CSTR01a, CSTR02a, and CSTR03a thermophilic anaerobic... | place: Denmark: Kgs. Lyngby | collected 2014-05-21 | reverse complement strand
CTAATGCTAAATTTATAAATATATACTGGATTTATTCAAGAATCTTATCATACCGCCAAGGGGGTGAAATCTACTCACGACATCTTTATTGACCTCTCAAGGCACGTTGAGGCAATTGTGAAGTTGGAAAAACTATAGGATATAGCGATAGCAAGGGTTTGAGGCGTTGAATGGAAAGATGACATTCAATGCCTTTCTTGTACTTGGGAACATGTCCATTAAAGATATGTGGTGTATATGCTCTGGCAAAATTCATTATTCTAGGGATATGTAAGATGAGAAATATAGGTTTATTAGATAAAGTCTGTATGGTACAATGATTATGAGTATTAGATTTGTAAAAAACTTCCGTAAATTTCCGTAAATATTGAAAAGTATACGAGGAGTTGGCATCTGAAATGTCCCATGAGGAAAGAAAGCATTATGGCGAAGCCATTTTGAACACGCTGGACAACCATTCCAGCATGAACACGGCTTTTTATTCTCCCTTATGCGAGAGTAAGAAGCACATTAAAAGGAGATTGATAAGAATGTTGAACGTTAAGAAAACGAAGAAGTCTATTACAGTTTTAGCCTTTGCAGCAATCCTGACAATCGGCGGTATAGGATTGGCATTTGCTGCCAGTTCGACAGGGAACGACATTAACAATGTTATCAATGTCAGTGCTGCTTTTGCATCGGAAGACTGGTCGGATGACGGGATTCGAAGGCCGGGGTTTTGATTTTTCCGCAGTGTCACGGATAGTGTTTACCATCGGCAAAGATGATTTTAATGGTGCAGTTGGTAGTTGGCAGTAATTTTTGTTTTCGCATCCGACAACTTGCCTCTAACCAATAATCTTAGTAAAAAACCATCATGGGGGTGGGAAATTATGAAATTTAAGTTATTAATTATATTCTTAACTTTAGCTTGCTTACTCAATGGATGTAGTAAAGAAGATAATATCTACCAATTGGAATTTTTTCAAATAAATAATGTAAAAATAGAAAATCTAGAACTGGATAATATTAATAAAATTATTGAAGAAAAAACAATTGATAAAGAACGGAGTGCCTTTATATTTACGGATAACGAAAATAGTGAATTTAAAGGTGGAATTAATTTTAATGGTAATTCCTATTATATAGGTCAAGTGTCAATGGATAATATACCCGAAGACTTAATGGGAATTGAAGAGATTCAGGTTTTTGGAAGAAAGGCTGTAAAGATTTATGGAATATTAGGTGCCAATTATGCACAGACATTTTATTGGTTTGTTGAGGAAAACCCAGAAAAGTCGATTATACAGATAGATGGGAATACAGTTGAAATTGATTTGGACAACGATGGTAAGAATGAAGTTGTGGCGACTATAGGTACAATTCCTGAAACAAGAATATACATGCTGAAAGAAGGGAAAATAGTTATTTCTGATGTTAATAAATCGATTGGTGCGAAATCAATAACTTTACAAGATAAAGATAAAAGGTTATTTGAAGTATACTTTGAGCCAAACAAGCCAGAACAATATGTGTTCAATAAAGATTCTTTTATAAAAAAGTAGTACACCTACAAAACAAAATAAAGGCAGAGGGGAGCATCATCATATTTGAGCTAGAGGGATTATATGATAGATTAATTGAGTTAGTTGTAAATTCCCATGGATTATATATGGTGATGGAGTATGAAGAAATTTTAAAAGATATTTATCCAAAAGAGCTTCTCAATAAATATGAAAATACAATAAAGGCTATGGCAACCAATACTTCTAGTCGTGCACACTATAGAGAGACAGTATCTATTTTAAGAAGAATGAAGAAGTATCCAAAGGGTAAAGAAAAGGTATCAGAAATTGTAAGTGATTGGAGATTAATATATAGAAATAGACCTGCAATGATGGATGAATTGAGTAAATTATAGTATGTGAAGATTTTTTAATTATTCTTTATATTGTTCTTGTATATTTTTATAATAAATACATAAGATAAAGAAATAACATATACATTGCATTGACATTGTATATACAGTTGAGTATAATATACTTAAAGGGAGTGATTAATATGGCTCAAATAAATATTCGTATTGATGACAATTTAAAAGAACAAGCAGAAATCCTATTTGAAGAATTAGGCTTAAATATGTCAACAGCCTTTAATGTATTTATCCGCCAAAGTATTAGGCAGGGCGGTATACCATTTGAAATTACAACACAAGTAGATCCATTTTTTAGTGAATCAAATATAAAAGTACTTCAAGAATCCATTAAGGAGGCAAGTGAAGGCAAGTTTGTTTCTAAGTCCTTAGAAGAGTTGAAGGAAATGGAACAATGAAGATAAATTTTACAGAAATAGCATGGCAAGATTATATCTATTGGCAAGGACAAGATAAAAAGACAATAAAGAGAATAAATCAGCTTATTCAAGATATTGACCGCAATCATAATGAAGGAATAGGAAAACCTGAAGCATTAAAAGGAAATCTATCTGGATGGTGGTCAAGGAGAATTGATGATAAAAATCGATTGGTTTATAGAATGCAGAATAATATAATTGAAATAGCACAATGTAAAGGACACTATGGAGACAAGTAAAGAATAAATTATATTGAGCAAAGCCGTCAAGAAAATTATGAGTATACTTGAGGGCTTTGTTATGCATAATTTAATAAGAATTAAAATGAAGAAAGCAATAACCTAAATATATAAAAGATGTTTAAAAAAATGTATAAGAAAAAAGTGAGCTATTATTTTCGGAGATAGTACTACCACCAAGGGGATTCCATATACCCGCGACATCTTTATTGTACTCTCAAGGCACGTTGAGACAGTTGTGTTGATGGAAAAACGACAGAACTAAGTAATACAAATGACTTAGGCGATTTTAAAGCATTGAATGTACAAATGACATTCAATGCTTTTCTGTTCGTGGAAACATGTCCATTAAATATATTCACTGGTAAAATTCATTATTCTAGGGTTATGTAAAGTGGTAAATATAGGTTTATTAGATAAAGGCTGTATGGTACAATGACTATGAGTATTATATTTGTAAAAGTTACCGTAAACTTTGAAAGGAGTGAACCTATGAGTCATCTTGAAAAACTAGAATTATATCAAAAGATTATTAATGAATTAAGACCTTTTGAGGGTGAAATGTTAAAGCAAATAAAAGAATTCTATCGAATTGGATTAACATGGACATCCAATGCACTAGAAGGGAACTCATTGACCATGAGTGAAACCAAAGTTTTAATAGAAGATGGGCTAACAGTGGGGGGAAGACCCCTAAGAGATATGTTTGAGGCAGTGGATCATGCCAAAGCATATGATTATATGTTTACTTTACTTGGCAATGAGGAAATAGCAGAGAAAGATATTCTTTATTTACATAAATTGTTTTATCATAATATAGATGAAGAATTTGCAGGGAGATACCGTGATATTTCTGTTTTTATTACAGGCTCTAACTACCCAGTTACTAGGGTTGAAAATATTCAAAGTGAAATAGAAGATTTATGTAGATGGATGAATAAGGAAAGAAGAAAGCATCATCCAGTAGAATTTGCAGCCCTTGTTCATAAAAAGTTTGTATTTATCCATCCTTTTAAAGATGGTAATGGTAGGGTCGCTAGGCTATTAATGAATACAGCACTGATACAAGATGGATATTTGCCAGCACTTATTCCTCCAATCTTAAGAGTAGATTATATTTCACTCCTTGAAAAGGCACATGAAGATGATAATCCATTCATTGATTTTATAGCAGAAAGAGAATTAGAATCACAAAAGGACTTTTTAAGACTTCTGCAAATACCATTACCAAAGTTAGTGCAAGATAATGATGAATGAGGATGGAATAGTAAGTTGTTTTATGGATAAAAGATTGGTATTATCCGTAATGCTAAGTAAGGTTAAAAGGAAATGAGGATATTAGTAAAAGACCAATTGTAACAACTTATTTTGAAGGATATGCACCAGAATATATGTACTATGATAGCATTGGCTACACTGTATATTATAATTTGACAGGTGATGCACAGTTTGTAAGTGGAGAAATTAGACTTCTAGGAATACCACTTATTGTTTGGGAATAAGGAAGACTAAAAGGGCAATATATTATTGAAGAATATTTACAGGGGTAAAGTAGTAATATACAAAATTTAAACTATATTCTAACCTAAAAATCCTAAAACCTATAGCAGAACAGTTATTGGCTATGAAAATATTAGCGTCAAGAGTAGAACCTGCAAAGGATTTTATAGATGCATTTATATTATGTAGACATTTAAATATTAGAACCAGAGAGGAATTGCTAAATGTTGTTGAAAGGTATTTACCACTATCATTAATTGGAGAAAGACAGATTAGGTTTATAAAATATTTAGGAGAGGACTTAGGATATGATTGGAAAAATGATTTTGATAAATTCAAATTATAAATTGATAGTCCTGCACCATTTAGAAGGAGAAACACTTATTTTGATTTAGATTCAATAGTTAGAGTTTGAATATTATAAAATGAAGGAAAAGAAAAATAGGAATAAATGAGATATATTTAATTTTATTAAATAAAAGAATATTAATATTTAAAACCAATATATAGACTTTTGTGTTCATTTAAATTAAAATGATGAGTATAAAAGTCTTTTTAATTCTAAAATAAGATGTTGTAATGGTATAGGAGTATGGACAAGATTACTAGGATAAAATCAAATTGAGCTTATTTATTCGAGGAGGGCGCATTATGTCTAATAAGATTAAGTTAGATTTAATAGTAGGAGAGATGGAATTCCAATCAGATTTTAGTAGTAGTTTCTATAATAAAGAAACCAGAGAAATAAGGTCTGTTACTGAAGAAGAAATAGGAATGGCAGAAGACGAAGTTTCTACAGAAGGACTTCATGAATGGTTAAAAGAAGCTGTAGAAATAGCAGAAGAGGTATTATATGGGGACATATGGATTCCATTACCTTCAAAATTTGAAATTAATGAATATGCTATAATGGAAGAATTTTGCTTGTTAATTAGAAATGATAGAATAAGTGAAATAATGTATAATTCAATAAAAGGAAAAGGAGCATTTAGTAGATTTAGAAAGAACATTAAAAGGTATAATATAGAAGATGATTGGTATAAATTTCAGAATGAAGCTTTGAAAACAATAGCCATTGAGTGGTGCGAAAGTAATAATATTGATTATGAAAAATAAAAGGAGATGAAAGAATATGAATTATGAAGACTATGAACAGAAATGCAATGAAATTCGGATGAGAAATGAAATTTATCTTGAGGAATTACAGAAGGATCTTTTAAATTCAGGATTAAAAGAGAAGACAATAAGAAGACATATTCGAAATGTAGACTTCTATATAAATACCTATCTTTTGATGGAAGAACCATTGGAGATGATATCAGGTACAGAAGATTTTTATATGGATGGTTTTCTAGGAAACTTCTTTATACGTAAATGTATGTGGTCTACTCCCAGCACAATTAAAAGTAACGCAGTAAGTATAAAAAAATTCTATAAAAGCATGCTTAATCGGGGATATATTGATAAGTCGGATTATGATGAAGTGACTGATACGATTATGTTTAACATGGATTCTTGGCTAGAAGACTGTGAATCTTTTAATGATCCATATTCCCCTAACCCTTTCTATTTCTTTTAACTTTTAGAAACTGGTAATTTAATAGCAAATAGTGACCTTGTAAATAGGTGTTCACATTTTATAGCAAGATCTAAAAGGCTTAGACGTATTTGTTTTGTAAGGAACATTTGATTGATGTACTAAGATTATAATGAATAATTAAGTTTCAGAAAGGAGCAGAAGATGAAAAATAATTTAAGGTCAATAAAAAATCATATCACTCCAATACGCATTCATTTAGAATTAAAACATGAATATCTATCAGATTATGAGAAACGAATGCTAAAAAGATATGGGGAATCCAGTAGTGGTGATTCTATAACTAGAGATATCCTAATCCCTTCAGATATGCCACTTCATAATCTTCATTATGCAATTCAAAAGTTATTTGGATGGCAAAACTCACATTTACGTAGGTTTTACTTACCAGAGGAGATATATGAGAAGTTAACAGATGGTACTGTGAAAGGATGGGCTGATTTAGTTGGAATACTATTTCAACCTCCATCTGAAGCACAAGAAGATGTTTTCTGGGATGATGATTACGAGAGAGGAAGTTTCAAAGTTTGGCTTAGAAAGAAATATATAGGCCCTTATATTTATGGTGGAATTATGGAACATCCCGAAATAGCAAGACAAGATGTAGAGGAACTTTTGGAATACTACAAGATGGTAGAAGTTAGAGAATCTTTTACAGACTATTGGAAACGGGCAAAAGGCCATGAAAATGTTAAAATAAAAATAATAAAAAAAGCACCTTTAATTGATTTAACTCTTGAAGAGATGAATGATTCCATCATCATAGATGGTGGTACTGAAAGTCTGCTAGAACGATTAGAAGTAGATAAAGTTATTGCAGCTCAAGGTGAAGAGATTAATCCAAAAGATTTATTCCCTGTGACTAAAGAGCTTATTTATAATTATGATTTTGGAGACAACTGGATAGTTAAAATAACTAAATACAAAGATTGCAAGGATTTATTAGCACAAAATATTATTGATGAATATGAGTTGGAAGAAGCAGAAGATATCGTAGTAGATAAGCACAAACCCGTTTGTATTCATAAAGATGGCATCTCTGTACTTGATGATGTTGGTGGATTAAGGGGATTTGCAGATTTGCTAGGTACAATCTATGAAGGTGAAGATAAAGAAGATGCATCTAATGCCCGTGCATGGGCAAGAAGTCTAGGCTGGAGTGCTACTAAAATCTCTAATAAAATGATGATCTAGAATTAAAATCTAAAGCGTAACAATTATTTGTATGAGAATATTAGCTGCAAGTGGAGAACCTACAATATATGGGTATAAGAATATTAAGTTAGTGGGCATGAGTTACATTATATTGTATTTCATAAAACCCCCAAAATAGAAGGAGAAGAACCATGAATATTCCTATACTTATGACTAAACTAAATAAACCTGAGATACCATATCTTGTAATTTCAAGAGAATCCCGCCTTAAAGACAGTGACTGGGCAAATATGATTCTAGTATCTGCTCAAGCTGGTTCAGGAAAATCTACCATAGTTAGCGCTTGGTTATCTGAACAAAGCAAAGCATATTGTTGGTATTCACTAGATGATTGGGACAACAATTTGATACAGTTTTTTACTTATCTTATAGCTGGAATAAAACCTATTGATTTGCAAGTATCTCAAGAACTTAAGCATCTTCTTGCTGCTTTTCAGTCTATTGGATTTGAAGCATTTCTAAAAGCACTAATTAATCAATTACATGCAATTAAATCTCCATATATCCTAATTTTTGACGATTATCACCTCATAAGAAATCAGCTAATACATGAAGTGATTAAAACTATTTTAGATCATTTTCCACCCTTTATGCAGCTTGTTTTAATTACTAGGGAAGATCCTCCCTTTCCATTAGCGAAAATGAGGGCAGATAAGAAATTACTGGAAATTAGAATTTCTCAACTGAGATTCACAGAAGAAGAGGTTAAGAAATACTTTTTAAAGCAACTAAATATTTCCTTAGAAGAAAAGCACATACGTCTCATTTACTTGAGTATTGAGGGCTGGATTGCAGGATTACAGATGTTAGCTCTCTCAATGCAGGGAATAGATGATATTACTGGTTTTATCCATAGTTTTTCCAAGAATCAACACTATGTTATGGATTATCTTATGGAAGAGGTGCTTGAACGTCAGCCCCTTGAAATTAAGGAGTTTCTTCTTAGGACTTCTATATTAGATTTTTTTTCTAAAGATCTCTGTGATGCTGTACTTCAATTGGAAACAGGTAGCTCGAACCATATTATTGAAAAACTTATGAAGACCAACTGTTTTATAGTTTCTACAGACCTGACTCATAAATGGTTCAGATATCACCATCTTTTTAGAGATGTTTTAAGACAAAGGCTAAGCCAAGAATCAAAGCAGGAAATGGAAGCACTTCATGGATTAGCAGGGATTTGGTATAAATCCAATGGATTCACTCAAGAATCCATTCATCATTTCCTAGAGGCAAATGATTTTGAAGAAGCAGCGAAAATTATCGAATGTAAATGGTCAGAAATGGACATTCAACTTCAATCAGCATCTTGGCTTGATATGGTAAAAAAATTGCCACCTATTATCCTTGAAAAAAGTCCAGTACTTACAATGGGCTACGGAAGGGCCCTGCTTGACTTAGGAGATACAGAAGCTTCTTTAGAATGGTTTAAAAAATCTCAAGAATTATATAATGTTTATCAAACAGATGGGAATTTAGAAAATATTATTATAAATGATAGGACTCAATTTGATTTATTGCCAGCTACAATTGCTTCTGCATATGGATATATTGCAGCAGCAACAGGAGATGTTGAAGGTGTTTTTACTCATTCGCACAATGCCTTAAATCTCATTCCAGATAATCAATACTTTAAAAGAGCTGTAGTTGAAATGTTGCTTGGAATTGCTCATTGGTCTAAGGGTAACCTTAAGGAAGCAGAATCCATAATTATACGTTCCTTCAAAAACATTAAAAAGGCAAGGAATCCAATCTTTGAGAATTCTTATTATATGGTCTTGGGAGAATTGTATATTCACCAAGATAAATTAAATAAGGGGAAAGCAATGTTTGAGCAGACCATTTCAAGACTAAAAAAAGATAATCTAGTTACCATATTATTACCTAGCTTATATTTAGCTTTAGGTAAAATTGCTTTTTTGCAAAATGAAAATACGAAAGCTCATAGTCTACTTGAAGAAAGCAAAAAATATGGTCAAAGATATGCTCTAATGGATTGGGAATACAAATATTATCTGCTTCTGGCAAGAATATATTGCAGCGAGAAATTGTACGATTTATCACTAGATTGTATCAATGAAAGCAAAAGATATTATTATCTTAATCCAATTCCAGAAGATGTTAGTATTGATGAAGTAGAGAAAAAGATAGTACTTGAAGTTGCACACCATCAACCTAGCTCAGTTTTGGATATAGGGGATAAAAATATGATTGCATTTAAAAAAGAGCATATAAATCAATCACTTTCAGAGCCCCTTACTGTAAGAGAACTAGAAGTACTTTCATTGATTGTTTCTGGATTATCTAACAAAGAGATTTGTGACAAACTCTTTTTAGCCCTTAGTACTGTAAAAGGTTATAATCAAAATATTTTTGGGAAATTAGAGGTCAATAGTCGTACGAAAGCTGCGGCCAAGGCTATGGAGCTTGGCTTGATATAAAACTTTAAATTTAAAAGTGAGAACTCTACTTTTATTAAATAAAATAACCTACTTTAGTAGGTGAAAATACCTCTTGGTTTTTAGTATACTTATAACAAATAAGAAAACTATAAAACCAGGAGGTGTTTTTATGAAAACAAACAATTTAAATATACAGGAAATACAAGATAGCAAGATTCAATTGCCAATGTTACTTTCTAAATTGTGGATATTTCTATCACTAAACTATATTTTATCTGATCTTCTAAGTAATATGGAAATGTCAGTTTTAAGGGGACTACTTGAAGGTAATATCGGTGGTATCCCAATGACCCAGGGGTTTTTATTACTTGCAGGAATCTCCCTAGAAATTCCATTTATAATGGTTGTTTTATCCGTAGTTCTACCTTATAAGGCCAATCGTAGAATTAATATTGGTGCAGCTACTCTTATGATAATATATCAATTAGCATCATTTTTTATTGGATCAGACACGACACTTCATTATATATTCTTTTCAGCCATAGAGATTCTAGGTAACTTTTTGATACTAGTTCTTGCTGTTAGATGGAAGAAGTGATAAAAAATGTTATATGAGATAGTTATTCGAGGATATATAAAGGATACTTGGTTTGAAGAGTTAAGTGTTATGGAGCAATCAAATTTAACCACTATAATCCGTGGGGAACTATTAGACCAATCAGCACTGTATGGTATCCTTCGGAGGATTAACGACTTAGGTATTGATTTAATATCTGTCAATGTTATAAAGGAGTAGATAGGAATTTAAAGCAATAAATTAGATAAACGTTATATTATTCGTCGCTAAATGATTTGTAAATTAAATGTTCTGTGAGCTTGCCTTACAAATAAATAAAAATTTAAAAAGAAGGTAGTATTATGTTAAATATTAAAAAAACAATAAAATTAAAACCGTAGCTTTAATTTTGTTGTTTTTTTCTCTCAGGAGATAATGTTCGTATCGATGGAAATATAAATGGTACTACTTTTGTATACAGTGAGAATATCCAGGTAAATGGAATTATTGATGGAGATTTATTTGCGGTAGGTCAAAACATCATTGTAAATGGTACCGTTAAAGGAAACTTAGTTACAGTTTCAAAAAATATTACTATAAATGGTGCTGTTGAAAATAATATATATTTACCAGGAGCTACAATAAAAATAAAATCGGGAAACCATAAGTCTAAAGTTACTAAGTCCATGTTCTCCTTTGATACTTTAATTAGAGTTATTTTAAGCACATTAGCTCCTTTAGTTGTATGGATCTTTGTTAAATTAATTAGACCCACCTTTTGGATCAGTTTAACTCAAGATAAATCGGATTCTACATTTAGAATACTAGGTTTTGGAATACTATCTCTCATATTAATCCCCATAGTATCTTTACTCTTAATTATTACGAATATAGGCATACCCTTAGGTCTTATTTTACTAGCTCTATATATAATAACAAATTATATTTCAAAGATAATTCTTTCCTTATTTATAACTTATTGGCTTCAAAAAAATATGATTGGGCCAATTCACAAGCTTTTTGGATATTTTTACTAGGATTGATAATCTTAACCATTCTAGATCTCATACCTATGGTTGGGTGGTTTTTTAGTTTAATTATAGTAGCTTTTGGACATGGTTCTATGATTTTATCTTTAAAAAAATATAATAATAAGAATACATTTTCTTTTCATAGTTTAGAATTATAGGAAAAAATAATAAATCTTATATGGGTCTAGGAGTTGGTCTTGGTGTAGTCATTGGTACAGCTCTTGGAGTAGCCTTTGATAATATAGCTCTTGGTGTAGAGAGCTTGCTATCTAAATAGCTTTAACTATATAATAAGATTAAAGAATAAATCAGGAAGAGAAGGCAAATAATTATGGAGCAACTTTTAACTTTAATGTCTCGTTTAGAAGAAATACAGGCTTGAGGTACACCAAAAGTAGGATTCGCAGTAATTGGATCGTTGGGCCAGTACCCTAAGTTTTTAAAATCACAGCGACAGCTTGTTGAGCCTTTGTCACCAGCAGAAAATCAGGTACTTAGTCTTTATGTGAAAATTTGACTAACCAAGAAATTGGGGACATATTAGGAATTAAACTTTCTACAGTAAAAAGTCATGTAAGCCATATTTTGCATAAACTGGGGGTCAATCGTCGAAGCGAAGCTAAAACTGTAGCTGAAGAACTACAATTAATAAAGCTCAGCTAACTCATTATTGAGTAGCCGAGCTTTTAAATATCTATAAAATCAATATTCAGGCGGCAATGCCATCATTTCTTCATAATTAAATACAGGTCCATCCACACACATATAATGACTACCTACTTTGCAATGACCGCATTTCCCAGCTCCACATCGCATATGAGTTTCAAGGGTAACAAGGATATCTTTTGGATCCATACCCAGGTCCATTAAGTCCATTGCCACTTTCTTAATTCTCTCTGGAGAGGCACATACTAAGGCAGTAGTCTTTGACCAGTCTAAATTCAAATTTGGTAGTAAATCATTTACATATCCGCTATGGGCTTCCACTTGGTCAGTAGGGTCTTTTAAAGCATAAAGTACATCTATGTTAGGAACTTTTGCCCATTGGATCATTTCCTCTTTATACAATAATTTTTCATATCGTATAGAACTGGCCATTATGAAAACTTGCTTGAAATCATTTGAGTTTTTAACTACTGGTTCAATAATTGTCCTAAGTGGTGCCATAGCAACTCCTGAACCAATAAAAACTAAATTACGATTTTTAAGTATGTCATAGGGAAAAGCACGCCCATAAGGGCCTCTTAAGCCAACTTTGTCTCCCTTTTTCATAGAGAACAACTTATCAGTTACAGAACCAACGTTTTTAAAATCAAATACAAGCTCATCAGTTTGGTCAGGGCCAAAGGGTATAGAAAGAGGTACTTCCCCTTCTCCGAAAACCGTTACCTGGAAAAATTGACCTTTATGCTCATAGTTTTTATGAAGTTCTGGATTATCATATTTCATAAATAGACGTTTTATTTCAGGAGTTTCCTGAGTAACCCCTGTTATTGTTGCAACATCTGGTGTAAAAAGGCCTCTTTGTGAATTTAGTTCATGATCCCTGATTTCATGACGTATTTTAGTGATTTGATGTAAAGCTGGAGGCTCAGGATTGTTTTTTGCGGCCTCTTGGATAGACCCTATAATATCAATTATGCTTATATAAGTTGGACATACATCTGTACACCTACCACATCCTGAACAACCTTTATATCCAAATCTTTCTTCAATATATTTAAGCTTATCATAAATTCTGTATCGCACACGAGAAACAGCATCTCTTGGGTTATGGTGTTCTGCATTTCTAGTAAAATGATCCATTTGACATGAGTCCCAGTACCTGACCCTAAGACCTTGATTATCATCTATTTTTTCCTCTACCACATTAAAACAAGTACATGTTGGACATACATTTGTACATCCTGTGCAGCCTATACATGCATTTGCTTCATCTAACCAAAAGTCTGCATTAAAGGTTCTTGCCATATCATCCCAAAGATTAGTTAAATCCATCTTTAATGGGAAGCTTTCTTCTACCCTTGTCCTTAAATCATTTTTATCCTTAAGAATACTGGCATCGGTTTCAGTGAAATATGATTCTGCTTCACTGATTAGTGCTTGTCCTTTTGGTGTGGCTACCTCAACTAAATAGTAGGAGCCCATAGGGGTTAAGGCTAAGTCATGTCCTACAGTGGAAAACACACCTGTTCCCACTGAAGTACAGAAACAATGTGGACCAGCTTTGAGACAGTTCACTGCAACAATTGTTGCTTCAGACCTACGAGACTTATAATTAGGATCAGGAAACTCTTGAAGATAAAATCTATCCATATATGCAATACCATAGGTATCACATGCTCTTATGCCAAAAAAGATTCTATTTTTCCAATGTTGAGCTGGTAGGTCTTCTACTTCAATGTTTTCTCCAGTATTATTCCATTTAAACAGAGGTTCTTTCTGCTCAAATACCATTTCTTTTACTGGTAAATTTAGATTGATATAGTCCTCAGTTCGTTGACCTTCCTCTAGAGGCATAAGTTGAATGTCTTTGCCTTTTCCAATAGGTACATACACAGAACTTTTTTCATTCCAGATATTAAGTACATTATCTAAGCTATCTTTATTTAGAGTATATAGTTTGTTTGTTTCCATTATTCCACCTCGATTCTTACGGCTGAAACCTTCAGAGCCGGTATATTTATAATAGGATCTAAATTTTGTCCCGTCAATCTATTTGCAGGTGATTCAGCAAAGTGGAAGGGAACAAATAAAGTTTTTTCGTTTATCCGATTAGTTATCATTGCCGGTGCAACAATACTTCCTCTTGCAGAAGTGATTCTTATGGGTTGATGGTCTTTTATTCCAAGTTCTTCCGCATCCTTTGAGTGTATCTCTACAAATCCTTTAGGGTATTCAAGAGCCAATGTCCAAACTTTTCGAGTCATGGTACCTGTATGGTATTGATGAGTTACTCTACCAGTTGTTAATATAAATGGGAATTCCTCACTACGTTGGTCTCCTAGAAATTCAAAATCATTAACAGTAAACAGACCTTTACCTCTGGTAAATTCATCTACATGTAAAATAGGTGTTCCTGGGTGTTCTTTATTAGGGCAAGGCCATTGAATTCCCACTTCACTTATTCGATCATGGGTAATTCCACCGTAGATATCTGTGGCTTCATTTATTTCATCCATAATTTCAGAAGTATTTTGGTAGTTAACCTCCATACCAATCCGTTTCATAACCTCAAGGATAATTTCCCAGTCCGGCTTTGAATTACCAATTGGTTCAATGACTTTATTAATCATTTGTACTCTTCTATCTGTATTAGTATAGGTACCATCTCTTTCTAAAAAGCTAGCAGCAGGTAAAACTACATCTGCAAACTCAGCAGTTTCTGTTAAAAAGATGTCCTGAACTACAAGAAAAGGAACTTTTTCTAAACAATGTATTGTATGTTTCTGATCTGGGTCAGACAGTACTGGGTTCTCACCTATTATGTAAGCCGCCTTCATTGTTCCTTCATCAATTAGGTCAAACATTTGCATCATATTATTACCTCGTAGACAGGAGAAATCTCCCCAAATTTTAGTGAAACGTTCTTTTGTTTCAGGCAATTCTGGTCGTTGATAACCTGGTAAAAAATCTGGTAAAGCACCCATATCTCCAGCACCTTGAACATTATTTTGTCCACGTAAAGGATTGATGCCAGTGGAAGGTCTTCCCACATGATTTGTTATCATTGCAAGGTTAGCTAATGCACGAATGCTTTTTACGGCTGTTGTCTGCTGTGTAACCCCCATTGTAAAGATAATCATAGCTTTGTCAGTTGTAGCATACTTACGAGCAAATTGTCTAATAGTTTCCGCAGGCACTTTAGATATGGATTCAGCCCATTCTGGTGTACAATCTTTCACTGATTCTTTCATTTCCTCATAGTTTTCTGTTCTACTTTCAATGAAACTTCTATCAATAAGGTTTTCTTCAATAATTACATGGAGCATTGCATTAATCATTGGCAAATTGGCGCCAGGTTCAATAGGAGCATAACCATGCGCAAAATCTGTTAATCGAATTTTCCTGGGATCAACAACATATAATTCAGCTCCTTTAGATAGGGCTTCAAATATTCTAGTGCTTACTAAAGGATGTTGTTCTGTAGTATTGGAACCAATAACCAAAATCATTTCTGCATGGCTAATATCATCCATAGGATTAGTGGCACCGCCGGCTCCAAATGAAGTAGAAAGACCTTCTACTGTAGGACTATGTCAGAGTCGAGCACAATGGTCAATACTACTTGTTTTAAGTCCTGCCCTTGCCAATTTTGTTATTAAAAAGTTCTCTTCGTTTGTACATCTGGCCGAAGATATGAATCCAATTCGATCAGTATTGTCTTCATCAATCATTGCATCCTTAAGGCCTGATGCAACTCTGTCTAGAGCTTCCTCCCAAGAAGCTTCCCTAAAAGTTCCATCATTTTGCCGTATTAAAGGATGAGTAAGGCGTCTTGAATCTCTTACAAATGCAAAGCCATGCCATCCTTTTGAACAAAGTTTTCCTTTACTTACTACGTGATTATAACTGGGCGTGATTCCCAAAATGGTATCATCTTCTGCTACATTCACATAAATACCACAGCCACAACCACAATAACCACAAGTAGTTTCTATACGTTTCAATGAAATCCCTCCCTTTTTTAAGTAGGTAACTTTCAAAATATTCACACTATAATTTTATCACAATATAATGAAGATATACAATGAATGTTTATTTATTATCTAATTTAAATTTAAGGTACTTTCCTA
>LFRM01273389.1_pt1 | contig 15668 bp, 15 predicted proteins | sample 618341 | NCBI WGS metagenome assembly LFRM01 (sample SAMN03654438, study PRJNA283298) | anaerobic digester metagenome | isolation source: pool of bioreactors CSTR01a, CSTR02a, and CSTR03a thermophilic anaerobic... | place: Denmark: Kgs. Lyngby | collected 2014-05-21 | reverse complement strand
CTCCTCCACTTCCTGGTAAAACGGGACGGATTGACCTGCTGTGATCTTGTTGAGGTATTTGACGGCATTGGCGAAGTACGGCATCTGGCTCATGCTGAAGCGAACGATTGCGGTGCGAACGCCGTCAATCGTTGCTTCCAGATAGCCGTTGCCGACCAGACCCACGGCTTTGAAATCGCTGGCCTGGGAAAGCGAGATCTCCCGGGTCACCGTACCGTTGTCGCAGACAAGAAGCCGTGTCGGAGTGATGATCGTTTTTCCTTCCGTGAAAAGGCTGTGCACGTCAACGTCATGCACCAGTTCGGTAACGACTTCCTCGTTACCCAATACATCAGCGATACTCCTTGTTTGGGTCACCGAAAGTGTACTCAAGGCACATACGCTCCTTGATTGTGTATCACTGTTTACATCAAGGCTTCGATTTGCTTGGCAATCTTCGGACTCAGAGTCCGGAAGTCTTCAATTTCAAAGCGATTCCCGCCAACGTCCATGATCAGAAGTCGATGTTCTGAAATCGGAAGGATGCTGTCGTGCGAACCACGAGTCGTAAAGCGGCGCATTCCCCGGTCGGTGTTCACTTCCCAATAGATGTAGCCGAACTCCTCTTTCATCTTGATCACCGAAGTGATGACGGGCGTGAAGTAGCGACGCTCCAATTCGAGGCGAATCAACTCCTGCTGGTCACAAGGGAATTCAGCTAAATCACGGATGATGCCAATCTCTTTGTCTTTTTCATCGCGGATCGAGATGTACATGTCACCGAAACTCAGGGGGAATGCCCTGTAGGCAAAGACCACCGGATAGGTTTCCGTGTTCAGTGTCAAAGAAAGAAAACCCCCGTCGGTTAGAGAAAACCGACACTCTTCCGGTTTCAGGTAGTTGATATGTGCGTATTCAGCCAACCCTTCTTCCCGCGAGTTCCTGTTCACTGACGTCCACTCCTCTGATCTTGAGCGCTTGACGCTGATTCTCGAGCATCTTGTAGTAATGTCCTTTGAGCTCCAGCAGTTCCTCGTGCGTGCCCATCTCGACGATCTTTCCCTTGTCCATGACCACCAGCTTATCCGCGTTGCGCAGGGTCGACAGACGATGGGCAATGGCGATGGTGGTGCGCCCCTCGACCAAGCGCTCCAGGCCCTCCTGGATTCCCTGCTCGGTCTCCGTGTCGACGGAAGCCGTGGCCTCGTCGAGAATGAGAATACGGGGGTTATGCAGGATCGCTCGGGCGATGGCCAGACGCTGGCGTTCACCGCCCGACAGGTTCTGACCTCGGTGTCCGATCATCGTTTCATAGCCATTGGGCAGTTTAACGATGAAATCATGCGCTTGGGCCACTTTGCACGCCTGGATGATGTCTTCTACAGTGGCGTCGGGTTTGGCATAGGCTACGTTTTCGGCGATGGTGCCGGCGAACAAGAAAGTCTCCTGCAGAACCATTCCTATCTGATTCCTAAGATCAGCGATCCTCAGATCACGCACGTCGTGACCGTCGATCTTCACACAACCTTCCTGAGGATCGTAGAGCCTGCTGATCAAGTTGGCCAGTGTCGATTTGCCGGCTCCGGAGTAACCTATGACTCCTAACATCTCGCCCGGCTCTACGCTCAGGGTGATGTCTTTAAGGACAGGTTTGCCCGGTTCATAGCCGAAGACAACGTTTTCCATCTCGATTCTTCCCTCTATGCGCGGGATACTGATGGCATCGATCTTTTCGGCAACGTCCGGGACGGCGTCCAAGATCTCAAAGATGCGCTGGGCGGAGTTCATGCATGACGACCACCAGTCAACAATGTGGGTCATGAACTCCAGGGGGCCGTAGAGCATCCCCAGATAGCCAATGAACGTCCACAGGGTACCAAAGGACATCCTGTCAGTAAGCACATCCCAGCCGCCAACGCTCCAGACTATGAGGCCGCCGACGTTCATCACAAATGACATGGCCGGGAACAGAGTCGAAGTGATGTATCCGGCCCGCATGTTGATGGCAAAGACATCCTTGTTTCGGGCGGCAAAGCGGCGGGTCTCGGTTTCCTCTTTTCCGAAGGCCTTGACAACACGAATGCCGGTCAGTGAATCGTTGACCATCGAGTTCAAAGCGCTTGTACGCCGATGCCTGCGAGAGAAAACACTCCACAACTTGGGGAAGACATTCCGCACGGCGTAGATGATGATCGGCACCGGAATGAGAACGAGCAGTGCCAACCGCCAGTTCATAATGATCATGACGGTCATCACGCCGGTGAGATTGACCGCGTTGACGATAAAATAAGGAAAGCCGTCATGGAAAAAATACTGCAAGTGTATTGCGTCCTGATTGACCCGGGTCATGAGATTTCCGGTTTCGCGACTGGTAAAAAAACCCAAGGAGAGGCGCTGCATGGCCGCGAACACCTGGGTTTTCAGATCAAAGACCACCCGAGCGGTGAGGCCAGCGTTGACGCGGCCATAACATATGCTGAGTCCTACACTCAACAGTTGAAGGGCAGCCATGAGGAGCAACATAGGCAATAGCTGACCCGAATAACGACCGCCAGGGGTCAACACTTCGTCAAAAAGGATTCTTCCTCCAAGATAAGGGCTGGCAATCTGCATACCTGAGCTGGCCAACATGCACAACAGGATCAGGGTCACTTCTTTTTTGTATTTGGGCAAGAAAGACAGGACGCGTAAAAACAGAGCGCGCCTATCTAGGCATTTGGGACAGACCTGTCTTGCCGAGTCCGGATACAGCAAGCCGCATGTCGGACAGGTGGGCCGGTACACCTCTTCCGTGAAATCCGCGTCGGTAAGCTCCTTATCCTCCATCAGTTTGCTGACCAGACGAGTCACCTGACCGAACTTGCGGCTCATGGTGTTGGAGTAGCGGCACAGGATCTCAGGCTGGCCCTTCACGGTGGCCATCAGTACTCCGTTACCGTTCAGGGTGTCCGCCTTGAGCTCTTCCATGTCAGCCAGTGCTATCTCTCGGTAGCCCGTTTCACGCCATTGCTGCTTGCGGTGATTGGAGCGGCGTGCCATCCGTTGCGGCGGACTAATCGTTTCACCGCTGAGGAAGCAGAGTTTTTCTCGAGTGGCAACAAGCCATTCCTCGGCGAAGTTGCCGTTTCTGTCAAGATCGGTGGCTGCACACAACACGACATCGGACGGCTCTATCCCGTGATTCTCGAAGGCAACGATGATGTGGTCCGGCAAGGGTTCTAACCGGTGCATGCAGGCTTCGCCTCCATCCCCCAAGACAATAAGCCCGGCAAGAAGCGGCACGGCTCATTTCGAACATGTGTGAGGAACAAGCAGAAATACTCTATTCAGCATCCTTTCAAAAAGACCTGCCGGCGTTTGAGCAAAAAACATCCCCGTTAACAGGCATGATGAAAGGAATCGCGCTGAGCGGAAAGGAAGTCTGATCCGTAGGCGTCAAGTTCACACAAAGAAGGAGATGGTTTAGCCGTGACGGTTTTTCGAGTCGGTTTCATCGGCACCGGGCTGAAACCCGAAAAACCGGGTCCTATGGGCTACGGTATGGCTCATCGCCACGTGCCGGGTTACAGAGCTTTGGACGATTGTGAGCTCGTTGCTTGCGCCGATATCGTTGAGGAGCACGCCAAGGCCTTTGCCGCGGCGCATGACATCCCCAGGGTCTACACGGATCATCGGGAAATGCTGGCCAAAGAGGACCTTGATATCGTAAGCATCTGTACTTGGCCGGATCAGCACGCTCAACTGGTGATCGATTGTGCCGTGGCCGGTGTGCAGGCCATTCACTGCGAGAAGCCGATGGCTGACACTTGGGCTGCCAGTCGCCTCATGGCTCAGGAGTGTCAAAGAAGGGGTGTCCGACTGACCTTCAACCACCAGCGTCGCTTCGGGCTGCCCTTCCGTAAAGCAAAGGCGTTGATTGATGAAGGAGCCATCGGAGAACTGCAGCGTATCGAATTCGGTGCCGGCGATCTTTATGACTACGGATCTCATAACTTCGATATGGCCAACTATTTCAACAATGAAGTGACTGCCGAATGGGTGATCGCTCAAATCGACTACAGAACGGAGAACCTGATCTTCGGCGTTCACAATGAAAACCAAGCTTTCGCTCTGTGGCAGTATAGGAACGGTGTGTACGGCATGGCCGCCACGGGCCCCGGAGCCCGGATGGTAGGTGCTCATCACCGCGTGATAGGTACCGAAGGCATAATCGAACTCGGACCTACGGGTCCCGGAATGCCTGCCCTGCGTATACGCCGATATGGGGACAGTCAATGGGAGAACATTGACTGTCACGGTGAAACCATGCACGGCCCGAATTACATAGAACGAGCGATTGCAGACGTTGTCGCTGCCTTGCGGAATGGCACGACATCAGAGCTGTGTGCTGAAAACGCTCTTAATGCCACGGAGATCATCTTTGCTTGCTGGGAGTCCGCTCGTCGCAGAGCGCGCATCGACCTGCCCTTGTTGGAGAATCTGGGCAACCCCTTGGCTGAGATGGTGGCCAACCAGGATCTCAAGCCGCTGCCCAAAGCTTGAGAAGACCGTACTCGACCAGCCTCGGATGTACTACGTTTTCAAGAAAGATGACGCTCGCATGATCCGCGGGCGTCATCGACATCAGTGGTTCAAGATGTCGGAGGATACTGATCGGCATGTCCTTCATCCGAGGCGTGAAACCACAGATTCACGATCGGATGCTCCGGATCGCCGATAAGATGATGATCCTCTCCTGGTTCTATGACCAACACATCGCCTACTTGAACGGGTTCGCGTTGGCCGTCGATCTCAATAAAACCGCGCCCTTGTAATATACAAAAGACTTCGTGGTCATCGTGCACGTGACGTCCTGCCGCGTGAGTGCGCATGCCGGGAGTATGGAAACTCAATCCGCCCCTTGCCAACCGTTTACCCGGTATAATACGAGAGGCGATGTGCTCTCCCCCGTCAGCCCGCAGATCATGAAACCGATAGCGCTTCACAGCAACACCTCCCAAAGGTCGTATTCCTGTTTGCCCACTGACTTCCTGCGCCTGGGGCAGGTAATAGGTTATCGTGTCCCGAATAGGTCGCCGTACTACTTGAGATGAGAGGAGTCAGACAGTGAGACACCAGTCTCCTGTCGCCGTCATGCATCTTGATGTTGTCATCCCCGCCGTTGTCACCGTGGTCTTTTGGTCCTCTGCTTTCGTGGGAATTCGTATCGCTCTTGATGCCTTCAGTCCCTTGCATGTCACGTTGCTTCGCTTTCTAACCGCCTCCGTGGCCTTTGGAGTGTATGCCGCGTTGACGCGGATGCCTCCGCCTAGACGACGGGATATTCCGCGCCTTTTCGGATTGGCTTTCATAGGCATCACTGTCTATCATTCGGCTCTCAACATCGGACAGCAGTCCGTGTCGCCCAATACCGCCAGTCTCATCGTCGCCATCGCGCCGGTCTTTACTGCCGCCATATCGTTTTTCGTACTTGGAGAGCGGCTGAGCGGCTGGGGTTGGCTGGGCATGGCACTCAGCCTGGCCGGTGTCGGAATAATGGTGGGCCTTGGTCACGGCGGCCTTGAACTCACACGGGGGGCTGCATTTGTTCTGCTCTCTTCTCTTTGCGGAGCTGCATTCTTCGTTCTTCAAAAGCCCTTCTTGCAAGTCTACAGGCCCATTCATCTCAACGCCTATGTGACATGGCTGGGAACGCTGCCTTTGCTGTTGGCTGCGGGAGGCCTTGGCAATGCCTTGGCGGTCGCCTCCGTTCGTTCCGTCTTGGCGGTCGTCTATCTCGGCCTTTTTCCCGCAGCCTTGGCCTATGTGACCTGGAGTATGACTCTGTCTCGGATGCACGCCAGCAGGGCCAGCAGTCTGCTCTACCTCAACCCTTCATTGTCAATGATCTTTTCCTATCTTCTATTAGGCGAGTCTCCCTTACCACAAGAGCTACTAGGTGGTTCACTGGCCTTAATCGGCGTGATCATGGTCAACACCTGGGGCAAGAGTACTCGTTCGGTGGCGGAACCCCGACTAACTGCGTCGAGGAACTAAGCCCAGTTTTTCGCGGAAGCGGTTCAAGACGACTTGCGCCGTCCGCTCAGCGCGCTGCGCGCCTTGTGCTAAGATCTCCTCGATTACTCCCGGTTCAGTCAGCTCCTGGTAGCGTTTCTGGATTGGTTCCAGAGTGCTGATGACGACATCGGCCAGATCAGCCTTGAATTTGCCGTATCCGCTTGCGCCGTAGCGGTCGGCGATGGTCTCCAAAGAATCGCCGGAGCAGAGTGAATAGATGACCATCAGATTGGAGATGGCCGGTTTTTCTTCGACATCATAGCGGACCTCACGGCCCGAATCGGTCACGGCCCCTTTGATTTTCTTGGCGATCACCGAAGGCGAGTCCAATAAGGCGATAGAGCTACGATCGTCACCGGATTTGGCCATCTTCTTGGTCGGATCGGTGAGGCTCATGATTCTTCCGCCCGAATCTTTGGGGGGAATGTAGGGTTCGGGTACCTTAAAGACGGGTCCGAAGCGCTGGTTAATCCGCTGTGCCAGGTCGCGCGTCAGTTCAAGGTGTTGTTTTTGATCCTCGCCTACAGGAACTTCATCGGTATCGTAGAGCAGGATGTCAGCCGCCATCAGCACGGGATACGTGAACAAACCGGCTGAGACAGTCTCCCGCCCCTCGGACTTCTCTTTGAACTGGGTCATCCGACGCAACTCACCGATGTAGGTGTTGCATTCCAGAAGCCAGCTCAGTTCGGCGTGAGCGGATACGTGTGATTGGACGAAAACAGTGGCTATGTCGGGATCAATGCCACTGGCAATGAAAAGCCGGGCAATATCCAACGTCCTTCGGTACAGATCCTCCGGGTCTTGGGGAACGGTGATGGCGTGCAAGTCCACCACGCAGAAAAAGCACTCAGCCTCGTGCTGGAAACTCACGAAGTTCCTGATCGCTCCCAGGTAATTGCCCAGAGTGAGCTCTCCGCTCGGTTGAACTCCGGAAAACACACGTTTCATATTGCGTTCTTCCCCCTTGTAATAGTAAACCCGTCAGTAAAGAAAAACCTCGTCCGACATGGGACGAGGCAGATTCGCGGTACCACCCAACTTGGTCGCAAAGCGACCCACTCTGCCAGCACGGGCAGCGGCCCGCACTGTGTTCCTGATAACGGTGGACATCCGGCGCGCGCTACTGACCGTCTTACGGCGTTCACGCTGCTGCTTACAGGGCCATTCCCTTAGGCTTGCGTACCGACCTTCCACCGCCGGTCAGCTCTCTGAGACGCAAGTGACATCCAAGGTACTACTCCTGATCATCGCATTGGTTTTATGTCGTTTGTCCTTGATCTTACTGTACGGTTTGACCGACGTCAAGATTCGACAAGCAATAGGCTGACCCCTGGTATGGCAGGGAATCGGTCCAGCCATGCGGCTGTCGTCATGACTTACTCGTCTTTTGATGCGCCGTCACGGAGCATATTCCGAAGTACCGTCTGCAGAATACCTCCGTTGAGGTAATACTCGATGTCGATAGCGCTGTCAAGACGGAGAATGGCCTCAAAAACGATCATCCGGTCATCTTCTCCCCGTGCCTCAATCCGCACTCGCTGTCGCGGCTGCAGCGGACCTTCTAGGCCACGGATATCAAACACTTCGCGACCGGTCAATCCTAGGGAGGCGACGGACTCACCGGGCAAAAACTGCAACGGTAGAATACCCATGCCCACTAGGTTGGAGCGGTGGATCCGTTCATACGATTCGGCGATCACGGCTTTAACGCCCAACAGATACGGCCCCTTGGCCGCCCAATCACGGGAACTGCCGGTACCGTATTCTTTACCCGCCAGAACCAAAAGAGGGGTTCCTTCCTTTTTGTAGAGCATGGCTGCGTCAAAGACAGACATCTGTTCCCCCGAAGGAAGGTGAGTGGTCCAGCCCCCCTCTCGGTCGGCGAGCGCGTTGCGCAGACGGACGTTGGCGAATGTGCCGCGCATCATTACTTCATGGTTGCCTCGGCGGGAGCCATAGCTGTTGAAATCGCTCGGCCGGATTCCTCTTTCTCTTAGATAGGAAGCGGCCGGGCTGTCAGGAGCGATGGCACCTGCGGGAGAAACATGATCCGTGGTCACCGAATCTCCCAAGACTGCCAGGGCCCTGGCGCCGAGTATGTCTTTTGATCCGGGCGGCTCAACTGACATGTCAGTGAAAAACGGAGGCTCCTGCAGGTAAGTGGAGTCGGCTTCCCACTCATAGACCGCTCCGACGGGAGCTTTGAGATCGCACCAGTTCTTGTCCCCTTCCAGTGCATGAGCGTATATCCGTTGGTACATCTCCGGTTTGATGGCTTGCGCCGCTTCCGTGATTTCAGCGCGGCTGGGCCATAGATCGCGAAGGAAAACCGGCTGGCCTTGAGAATCCACGCCGACGGGATCTCTAGTCAGATCGATGTCCACACGGCCGGCCAGGGCATAGGCGATGACCAGCATCGGTGAGGCAAGGTAGTTGGCCTTGACCATGGGATGCACTCGGCCCTCAAAATTCCGGTTGCCGCTCAACACCGCCGCCACTACGAGGTCATCTTGTTCTATGGCGCTAGCCACTTCCTGCGGCAGGGGACCGCTGTTGCCGATGCAGGTCGTACAGCCGTAGCCGACTACGTGGAAGCCGAGTTGCTCAAGGTGGGGCAGCAAGTTCGTTGCTGCCAGATACTCAGTGACTACGCGCGACCCGGGAGCCAGACTGGTCTTGACGTGTGCAGGGACTTCCATGCCTTTTTCTAGGGCTTTCTTGGCCACCAGCCCGGCACCGATCATGACTGCGGGATTTGAGGTATTCGTGCAGCTCGTTATGGCCGCTATAACCACCGCTCCGTGGTCAAGCTTCTTTTGAGTACTGTCCTGCGATGCCGAAAGAGAACCGGCGAATTGCTTGGCGAAGTCGGACTTCACTTGAGAGAGGGTCAAGCGATCCTGCGGGCGACGAGGCCCGGCTACACTTGGTTCTACCGTACTCATATCCAACGTTACAAGCTCGGAGTATGTCGGTTCAGCACCGTCTTGCGGTCGGAACAGACCCTGTTCCTTGCAGTAAGACTCAACCCGTCGCACCAATCGTTCCGGTCGGCCCGTAGCCCGCAAGTAGGCCAGCACCTCATCATCGACGGCGAAAAAGCCCATGGTTGCACCGTATTCCGGAGCCATATTGGCGATAGTGGCTCGATCGGCGAGCGTTAAGGAGGTCAGACCCGGGCCGAAAAACTCAACGAACTTCTCCACCACGCCTTTTTGACGCAAGATCTGAGTGATTGTCAGCACCAGATCCGTCGCCGTGGCCCCAGGCGGTAGCTCTCCCGTCAATTTGAAACCGACGACCTCAGGTAGACGCATGTAATACGGCTGCCCCAGCATCACCGCCTCGGCTTCGATACCTCCGACACCCCAACCCATGACACCGAGGCCATTGATCATCGTGGTGTGAGAGTCAGTTCCGACCAGGGAGTCCGGATAGGCCGTCAGATGGCCGCCATGTTCTCTGAGTTGAACAACTTCGGTGAGATACTCCAGATTCACCTGATGGATGATGCCAATGCCCGGCGGAACCACGCGCAGCCGGTCGAATGCTCCTTGTGCCCATTTAAGAAAAGTGTAGCGCTCTCGATTGCGCTTGAACTCCAACCCAACGTTCATGTCAGCGCACTGAGGATTGCCGTAGGAGTCGACCTGCAAGGAGTGGTCTATCACCAAGTCAACCGGAATCAGCGGATTGATGCGCTCGGCTGTATCGCCGCCCAGCGCCACAAGTGCGGAACGCATGGCAGCCAAGTCAGCCACGGCCGGAACACCGGTGAAGTCTTGCAGGAGCACCCTGGCTGGCATAAAGGGCACTTCACGCGGCTCCGGGACGTTGGGACGCCATTGGGCTACCGCTCGTACGTCCTCTTCGGTTACGAGACGACCGTCACAGTGTCGCAGGACGTTTTCGAGCAGCACACGTATTGCATACGGTAGACGGGCTATCTGAGTCAGGCCTGCCGTCTCCAAGGCCTCCAAGCGGTAGATGACTACTTGTTCGTCATCCAAACGCATCTGCGATCGCGCGCCAAATGTGTCGAAATGCTCCTTATGCATGCCTGTTGCTCCCACCTCGAGTTTTTTACTAGTCAAACCTTACCACGCACCGATGCGTTTGTACAGAGCATCTACCGACCTGGACTTGCTGTTGCTTTGTCAACCTTCACCTCGAGTAAGTTCGACGGCTAGCCCCCGCCATGACGCTGGTATGCATCCATGGTCGTCTTTTCGCGGTGCGGTCATGATTGTCTGTTCACACAAAAAGCAAGATGAGAATTGACAAATCACAAGAGGGCCGGACGTCAAGAATTGGTAACAACCCTTGCATTGCCGGGCGATTCGGTGTAGATTGGTAACCAACCACGTGATCGGTTATCCTATGGAGCAGCTTGTAGATGATCGTCAAGGAGGCTGTCGAATGACAACGGATCAGTCCCAGAAGCTGGCTTCACTTCGAGTAAGCGGTAAGCAGACCGAAGGAATGCGTACGGATATACGCGTACGTCAGTTTAACCTCGTCATTGACGAACCGGAAAGCCTCGGCGGTACCGATACCGGTGCCAACCCCATGGAGTATGTCCTGGCCGGTCTGGCCGGTTGCGCGTCTGTCATGTTACGCATGATTGCACGAGAGCAAGGTCTCGAATACGAAAGCGCGTCGTTTGACATACGCGGTACACTTGATCTGCGTGGGCTGGAAGGAGTCCCGGGTGTCAGGCGTCATTTCCAGACAGTGACTGGCAAGGTGGAAGTAGTCACCTCTGACGGGGATAAGCTTCAGAAGGTAGCCGAGGCCATCGAGGACCGTTGTCCGGCATACAACATGCTGAAAGACGCCGGTGTGGACATAAAACTTGATTGGATAGCGGTTGCTAAATAAGCTTCATCGATCATCCCGGTCGGCGGTGTCAGTCAAAGATATGCCATCGCCGACCGTCCCGCCTCAACAACGCCTCCGCCTCTTCAGGTCCCCATGTCCCGGCTTCATAGTTGGGAAACCCCGGCTCCGTATCTTGCCAGGTTTTGATAATTGTATCTATGAACCGCCACTGATACTCCACTTCATCCCAACGAGTGAACAAGGTCGTGTCCCCGCGAATGGCATCGGCGATGAGTCGTTCATAGGCTTCCGGTGAGTTGTGCGGGAGCTCGCAGTTCTGGCAAAAATCCATTCTTACGGGCACGACACCTTCTGTCGCGCCCATTTTTTTGGCGTTGAACTGCAAAGCCACGCCCTCTTCCGGCTGCACCTTGATGACCAACAAATTGGGTCGCAGCCGAGGCTCCGTTTCGAAGTACAGCACTCCGGGCATTGACTTGAACTCGATGATCACTTGCGCCGAGCGTCGGGCCAAGCGCTTGCCGGTTCGCAGGTAGAACGGTACCCCCGCCCAGCGAAAATTCTGCACAAACAAGCGCATGGCCACGAAGGTCTCCGTGGTGGATGTAGGCGACACACCCTCTTCATCCCGGTAGCCAACCACGGCGCGGCCCTCGCTCGTGCCGGCCGCATACTGCCCCCTAACGACATTGACACGTATTTCAGAGGGTGTCATCGGCTTGATCGCCTGTAGGACTTTCACCTTCTCATTGCGGATGGCCTGCGCGCTTAGATTCACGGGAGGTTCCATAGCTGTGAGAGTCAACATCTGGAGCAGGTGGTTTTGTACGACATCACGCAAGGCTCCCGCCGTCTCATAGTAACTAACCCGAGTGCCTATACCCTCGGTCTCTGTGACGCTTATTTGCACGTTGTCTATAAAACGGTTATTCCACAAAGGCTCAAACAACGAGTTAGCAAAACGAATGGCCACCAGGTTTTGCAGCATTTCTTTCCCCAGATAATGGTCGATACGGAAAATGTTTTCTTCCGGAAAAAGAGCGGAAATCTTGTCATTCAGCGTCCTGGCGCTTTCCAGATTCCGGCCGAAAGGCTTTTCGACCATCAGTCTTTGCCACGTGTCTGGGCTGTATCTCACCATTCCGTTGGACCGCAGTTGCTCCGTAATGGGACCGAACTGCTCGGGTGCGACGGCTAGGAAATAGACCCGATTGCCTTGGCTCTGTAGAGTCTCTTCCAGTTTGGTCAAAAAAGAGGCCAGTCTGGCAAACCCTGCGGCGTTGGCAAAATCCATGCGAAAGTAATGAAGCATACGGTGGAAACGATCCTTGAACAGCGGTTCTTTGCGCCGGGAAAAGCGAGACACCGATTCGTCAACCATGTTGATGAACGCTTCACGGGTTTCAAATCGACGGCCGGTACCTACGATGGCGAAATCCTCAGGTAGGCGGCCTTCTATCAGCAAATTGTACAGAGCCGGGTACAACTTGCGTTGCGCCAGATCCCCGGTGGCCCCGAAAATGACAAATAGACAGGAATCGAGCACGGTCGTCAGCTTTCCTCCCTCCCGATCGCCCTTTTCCAGTCCGTATGGAAGACTCCGTCTTTGTCAGTGCGCCTGTATGTATGTGCCCCGAAGAAATCCCTCTGCGCTTGAATAAGGTTCGCCGGAAGAACCTCCTTGCGATAGGAGTCGTAGTAGGCGCATGCGGAAGCCAAGCCCGGAACAGGCAGACCGCGAAGAGTCGCCTCTACTACCGTCCGACGCAAGGCTGTCTGGCGTTGGGATACTCTCCGACGGAAGTATTCGTCAACCAAAAGGTTGGGCAGTGATGGCGCCTGCCGGTAGGCTTCCCTGATGCGATCCAAGAATCCGGCACGGATGATACACCCGCCGCGCCAGATGCGAGCCACTTCCCCCAGATCCAAATCCCAGCGGTACTGCGCTGCCGCTTGGCGCATCAGTGCGAATCCTTGCGCATAGGAGCAGATCAGGGCCACATACAAAGCATCGCCCAAAGCGTTTACGTCAATTCCGGATGCCCTTGTCGATTCCGGTCCCGGCAACAAAGCGGCGGCCGCCGCCCTTTCTTGTTTTCGGGCCGAGATGAAGCGAGCCAAGACTGCTTCGGCCATGGTCGGCACCGGTACACCCAGGTCGAGTGCAGCCTCGATGCTCCACTTACCCGTTCCTTTTTGTTCCGCCTGATCGGCGATCATTTCTATTAAGGGGCATCCGGTATGCTCATCGATCACCCCGAGAATGCCTGCAGTGATCTCGACCAGATAAGATCGCAGCTCGCCGCGATTCCACTCCTGGAAAACCTCTCGCATCTGGCTCGCCGATAGCCCGAGCAGTTCCTTCATGAGCATATATATCTCGGCGATCAGCTGCATGTTAGCATACTCAATGCCGTTATGTACCATCTTCACGAAGTGGCCCGCGCCATCGGTGCCCAAGTAGGTACAGCAAGGCTCATCATCTACCTTGGCCGCGATGTCCGTCAAGAGTCCGCTCACGATCTCCCAGGCAGTCCGATCTCCACCGGGCATGATACTCGGACCTTTCAAAGCCCCCTCTTCCCCGCCGGAAATCCCCGCTCCGATGAAGTGAACACCATGGCCGCGGAGCATGGCATCTCTGCGGATGGTGTCGCAGAAGTGGGAGTTGCCCCCGTCCAAAACCACATCATTCGGCGCAAGCAGTGGTATCAGCTCTGCGAGTATCGCGTCGACGGCGCTTCCCGCCTGCACCATTAACATGATCCTCCGGGGACGGTCTAAGAGATCGACAAGATCTCTTAAGGTATAGGCCGGGCGAATCCTTTCGTGCGGTTTATCGGCTACGAAGCGCTCCGTACGCTGCGCGGTGCGATTCCAGACGGCGACAGTATACCCTTTGGAGGCCATGTTCAGCGCCAGATTTTGACCCATGACAGCCAGACCGATTAAGCCGACATCAGCTTTCGCCATAGCGCATTCACCTTCCCTAACCCATGGAGTACCATGGATGGTACGACCCCGCCGAATCGTCGCAGCGATAGCTATGGCACTTTTGTGCCGGATGGTCGGCGGCAGTCCTTTCATTCAAACACTGGACGATGTACGGCGACAGTCGTAAGCGTAGCCGTCGAGGAGTCGCAGCACTCTAAATCACCGTCAGGATGTCATGATCTTTTTTCCCGAAGCCGTTACCATATCAAAGTAGCCGCGTTCGCGAACCATCGCACGGCCTACATGCACGCTCCGGTATCTACCCTTCTCGATCGCCACACAGACCATACTCCGATTTGAAAACCGTTTCGACGTTTTACCGTCTTTGGCTTACTGCGGGGAAAGCCGTGTCTGTCCGCGCGGCACATCGGCCTTTGGGTTCATTACGACCTCGACTCCGCTTTCACCGACACGGGCAGCATCGATCCAGTGCCCCTTGGGATATCCCTGCCTTATGCGGTGTACTTGGTCATGCTTCCGGTGCCAGTCTCCAGTGTGGCAGACCCAGGTCGTCCAAACGCCGTCACAGCTCCCATCGATCAAGTCAAGTGCTCAAGGGATTCGTCGATGGCAGAAACAGGACATCGGGATATGCTGAAAACGGGCGTGCACCGTATCCGGTGCTCCGCCCGTCTTGTTCGCAAGGTGAAAGGTATTTCCCGGTACTGCCAAAGGCCTCCCGGGTGTGCAGGGTTCTTAGTGGATGACGCGGACGTTCTGAGCCTGCGGGCCCTTTTGTCCTTGTGTTACCTCAAACTCAACTGACTGACCTTCCTCCAAGTTGCGATAACCCGTACCCTCAATCGCGCTGTAGTGGACAAATACGTCGCCCGATCCGTCTTCCTTCGAGATAAACCCGTAACCCTTTTCCCCGTTGAACCATTTGACTGTACCGCGCATTAATCTTGCCTCCAAACTGCTCCCCTGAAAGGGGTTTTGCCGGCGGAGTTAATCTCCCGCCATGATTCATCTATTCCCCATTGAGAGGCGAATTCATGCATTGATCCTGCCGAAAATGGCGATTTCCACTTATTTTTTCATATGGATTATCTTCGGCGTCGCTTGACGTTACGAGCCAGGGTAGATGCAGTCACAATCCCCGCCGCCACACTCAGGGCTGCCAATCCGGTCCGAATGGCGATTCGCAGGCCTTCTTGGTCTTGACCTTTGAGGAAGGCCAGCATGGCGAAATAAGCATCTGCGCCCGGAACTAACGGTATAATACCCGGAACAACCAATACCGATACCGGTACGCGCAAACGGCGCGCTCCCCATTCGGCCATAACCGACAGCATGGCCGCGCTGGCGAACGTGGCAGCGAGATGGTTGAATCCCACTCTCTGCGCCGCGCAGTATACGCTTCGCGCCAGAGCCCCGGCCAACCCCGCGGGAGCTATGTTGGAGGCCGGAACCTGAAACAGTACGGCAAATGCCGCGGTACCCAAGAAAGCTACGAGCGTTTCCAGGATCGCCTGCAGTTTAGAACCCTCCCAGTCCCAGTCCCAGGAATACACCTGCTGCCACTCCCACTGCCACGGTCAAAGCCTCAGCAGCGCGGGCTACACCGGAAACCAGCTGTCCGCCCATAACGTCTCTGAGCGAGTTGGTGATCGCAACGCCGGGAACCAAGATCATTATGGCCCCGACCACCGCGTAATCCACCGACATAGCCGGCAATATCCTATGCAGTACGGAAGCGATTGCCGCGGCCAGGAATCCGCCCACCCAGGAGCGAGCGAATGCTCCCCAGCCCCTAGCTCCGATTTCGTTGATAACGGATTGGATCACCAGAC
>LFRM01089877.1_pt1 | contig 15669 bp, 16 predicted proteins | sample 618341 | NCBI WGS metagenome assembly LFRM01 (sample SAMN03654438, study PRJNA283298) | anaerobic digester metagenome | isolation source: pool of bioreactors CSTR01a, CSTR02a, and CSTR03a thermophilic anaerobic... | place: Denmark: Kgs. Lyngby | collected 2014-05-21 | reverse complement strand
ACATTCTTGTCAGAAGTAGGATATCTGTACAACGATATAGATATTTACGAGAAAGCAATTTCGCTGCATGAGGCAGCACGCAAGATTGACAACTCTGATCTTGAATTGCTAGTAGACCTATCTTACGGCTACGAAATGACAACCAACTTTGAAAAAGCAATAGAGATAAACAATCTTATTCTAGACATAAACCCTTATTCTTTTGAGGGTTGGGTAAATTTGGGTAAGCTTCACTCTATGCAGCAAGAGTACGACAAGGCGATAGATGCTTTTGATTTTGCTCTCACTATAGATGAAGATGAAGTGAGTGTTTTGAAGATGAAAGCTCTTACACTTTACCTCAATGATAATGTTGAGGAGGCTGTTCGTATATTTAGAGAGTGTTTAAAAAACTCTCCCGACGATGAAAGTCTCTACGACTCTTTGCTAGAGGGCTACGAGGTAATGGAGCAGTACACCGAAATGTTGGAACTAATAGACCAAAAAGAAGAGCGATTTGGAAGCGCAGGAGTTGTCCTACAACGAGCTCATGTATATCTCACACAAGAGCGATACGAAGAGGCAGAAGAGTTATTTGAAAAGATTCCGGAGGATGACAAAAACAATTACGACTACTATATATTAGAGGGCGAATTGGCCATTTACAACGAAGACTATGAAACAGCAGAAATTGCATACACTTTGGCATTGCTTGACTCTCCCGATGATGAACTAGTAATAGATAAGCTAGCAAATATAAACTTGGAGCAAGAGAAATATGAGAATGCTGCTGTGTTTCTAAACCAATTACTTATTCTAAACCCAGAATTTCCTGCTGCAAAAGCAAGACTGGCATTCATTCATTTCGAAATTGGCGCAAAAGAACCATTCGATGAGATAATGAGTCAGTTTACAGACGATGAACTCCGGGCATTGCTTTCACTGCTTAGTAGTCAAAATATTGACTACTCTACCTACAATCGCGAGCAATTACTCACTCGCCTAAACGAGGCAAGAGAGAATAGAGTACTTTTCAAAAATATAAAATACTAATTAATGTTTTTATTAATTTCTAGAATTTCAATTTTCAATTAGTTCTTTTTTATCATCAAAATATATGAAGAAAATACTCATCCTTACACTGTCTCTGTTTTTTGCAATTGCACTGGTTGCGCAAACTACAGAAATAAACCAACAACAACTTCCCATTGAGAACAATACAGAACTATCGCTTCTGCAGAAAGTTGAAAATTGGTATACCCAAAACATGAGCTATACCACTATTACAATTCTCATGACAGTAGAGAGTTCGTTTATCCCTTTCCCCTCAGAAATTGTAGTTCCACCGGCCGCCTACATTGCAAGCCAACCTGGTAGCCATCTCAATATATACTTGGTAGTACTCTTTGCTACTATAGGAGCACTTTTGGGAGCTCTTATCAACTATTTTGGGGCAATTTATCTTGGTAGGCCCATTGTATATAAGTTTGCAAATAGCAAGTTGGGCCATATGTTTTTGTTGAGCGAAGACAAAGTAATGAAAGCCGAACTCTATTTCAATAGACGGGGCAAGATATCTACTTTTGTAGGACGTTTAATTCCTGGTATACGCCAGCTAATATCAATACCGGCTGGGCTTGCACGCATGAATATTGTAAGCTTTTTGTTCTATACTTTTGTTGGAGCGGGCATTTGGAATGTTATTCTAGCATTTTTAGGCTATGTTGCTCACGGTCAACAAGATTTAATAAACAAATATACGCATGAGTTATCTTATGTGTTTCTTGGTTTGGTAGTGCTGTTTATTGCTTATGTGGTTATAAAGCAGTTGGTTAAGAGAAGAAGAGCTAAGGGGTAAGAGATAAGGGATAAGAGACAAGAAACAAGTTGTAAGGAGTAAGGGAGTAAGATAAGAGTTACTCGGTTGACATAAACTTGCATAATACATATTGAACTGTATTTCGAGGCCCTTAAAGTTTGGCATCATGTCGAAATACAGCAACATTACAATATCATAAATTCACAAAACAAAAACTCATTAATAAAATGGATAATAAAAACATGAACATACCTGATCTCATAAGAAAATATGAACAGATGCGTTATATGAATAAAAAGTTTTACTTTACTGCCGATGAGTTCGAAATTATTGCAAATCATTACATTAAGGATTTGAACAACCCTCAAGCCCTAAGTGCTATAGATTTAGCCATGAGTATACATCCACATAGCCCTGAGTTAATGATGGCTAAAGCTAAAGTGTTAATTGCGACAGAAAAGTATGACGAAGCTTATAACTACTTGTTGACTATCGCTCAGGATGAAACAAGTGTTGATCTATTATTACTTAAATTTGAGTGTTTAATCAAATTAAACAGAACAGAAGAAGCAAACGCTTATCTAACATATATTTTGGGCGGAGAATTAAATGAAAAAGACCACTATATTTTTATAAATAAACTAGCGTTTCTCTACAACAACGAAGAGGGTTTCGAAACAGCTATTATGTTATTGGAAAAAGCTCGAGAAATAGATAATACAAATTTTGATGTATTGATAGAGTTGGCTTATGCTTATGAAATGAACGATAATATTGACAAAGCAATTGAAATAACCAATGCAATGATTGATCTCAACCCTTATTCATTTGAATCTTGGGTGAGTTTAGGGAGGTTGTATCTATATAACTTTGAATATGAGTTATCTATCGATGCTTATGATTTTGCTTTAGCAATAAAAGAGTCCGATGTAGATGTACTAAAGTTGAAAGCCATTACTTACGGCGAAGATTATGATTACGAGAATGAAATGAAAGCCTTAAACGAATGTTTAGATGCTTCTCCCGAAGATGAAAAACTATATGATGAGTTAATACAAAAATATGAAGAGTTTGAAGAGTATTGGCTTGAGGATCAAGATAAGGAGATTCTAAGAGTGTTAGAGAAAAAAGAAGCTCAATTTGGCTCAAAAGATTTGCTATTGAGAATGGCTCACCTTAGTTTACGCCTTAATGAAGTTGATAAAGCCCAAGAGTTTTACACAAGAATACCCGAGGAATATAAAAACACCGCCGATTATTATAAGCTACAAGGAGAGTTTGCTTTACATCACCGCGATTATGTGGTTGCAGAAGTTGCATATATGAAAGCATTGGAAAAATCGCCTAATGATGTGGATGTTTTGGACAATCTTGCTGAAATTAGCGCCGATTTGGAGAAGCAAGAAGAAGCTGCCGAATATCTAGAGCAGTTAATTGCAATAGACCCAGAGCATGGCATTGTAAAGTTTAGATTGGCTATCGTAAGGTTCGAAATTGGAGAAAAAGAACCTTTTAAAGCAATAATAAATCAGATTACCGATAGACAACAGCTTGAGATGTTGACCAGTATGTTCTCGTCCTTTAGGAGTAAAGAGAGTAGAGAAAAAAGAGAGAAAATAGATTACACACAATTAAGTCGCGAAGAACTTCTAATCCGATTGGATGAGTCACGTGAGTGTTATTTGCAATTGAGAAAAGAGAGGGGTGAGAAGCGGGGTGAGCAGTGAACTTTAGAGAGGCAATGATTTGTGTCTTGTGAACTATGCGGACGTACTTCTATTAGGCTCAGTGACCACAGTCTTAACTTTTTTTTACATGAGCGAGGGCACTGCGGCTTTCAGTCTGCAGTGCCCTAGCTACATATGGGAATGACAATGGAATTTAACCGCACCTAGCACTCCTAAACCCGAAAGCCGTACAATGGCGATAGACCAGTTATAATATGCGTAAAGCCGTTGCATGCAACGGCTCTACAGCTATGGTTAACACCATTATACATCAACCATTAACAATTTACTTAAAGTATTTCTCAATGCGCTCAAAAGCCAACTTAGAGCTAATTATTGCCATTGGCAATCCTGCACCAGGTACAGTAGAAGCTCCCACATAAAACAAGTTTTTATACTTCTCATCCACATTAGCAGGGCGCAAAGCCCCAATTTGTGTAAAGGTGTGAGAAAGCCCAAGACCACTACCACGATACAAATTGTACTCCTCGCCCCACTCAATAGGGGTGTAAATAGTTCTAGAAATTATTTCAGGAGCAATATCTTTGCCAATTCTTTGCGAGAAATCTTCTATTATGCTATCCACAATTTGCTCTCTATCGTCCCAGTTTTCTTTTTGCATTAAATTGGGCACAGGACACACAAAAAAGAGATTCTCGCAACCTTCTGGTGCACAATCTGCGTTGTGTTTTGATACCACATTCACATAGTAATAGGGTTTCTCCATTTTGTTTTCATCAGACAACACTTTGTCGGCATATTCCTTAAAGTTTTCGCCCAAATAGTAGTTGTGGTGGTCTACTCCTGGCAGTTTGCACTTCAAACCAATATAAATGGTCAGAAAACCCATTGTCCAACTCTTCTTGTCCATCTTTTCTGTAGTAAAGTTCTTATGCTTCATCACAGAATGGCGAAACACAGCAGCATCAGCATTAATCAATATAGTTTCGGCGCTCCATTGCTTGTCATTCTTATCAACCACCGATTCAATCTTTTTGCCATTGGCATTAAAATCTACCACTTCGGTATTGTAATGAATCTGCACATTTTCTTTAGCAAGCTCATCCACAAGCCCCTCAATTATTTTATACATTCCGCCCACCACATTGTAGTAGCCATCGTGCTGAAACTCTGTGTACGAGAGCAATGTATAGATAGCCATTGTATCGAAGGGAGTTCTACCCAAAAAGAAAGCAACCAGCGAAACAATTTGTTGCGCCTCTTTCGAATCGAAATACTGCTCTACATGCTCATAAAAACTTTTGAAGAGAACAGGCACATGAATAGGATTTACACGCATCAAGGTGGTTATGTAATCGTACATAGAGTCGAAATTGTTTTTCACCACCAAATCGATAGTATCGTTGAAAAGTGCACCAGATTTCTTTAAATACTTATGCATTTTTGCTTCAAAATCGGGTTCTATATCTTTAAACTGCTCTGCCAGTTTCGAGATATTCTTGTAGAGGTGGAAAGTTTTGGGATTGCCCCTAAAATTAACCGAGTATAGCGGGTCGAGTTCTACATATTTAAATGGCAACTCAATACCACAATCGCGCGCAAAATCTTCAAACTCGTACGACATACTAAAGAAACTAGGACCCAAATCAAACGTAAATCCGTCTTTCTTCAATTGATTCAAACGTCCTCCTGCTTGCGCATTCTTCTCTATTATCTCTACTTGGTAGCCTTGTTTTACCAATCGCAATGCAGTGGCAAGTCCGCCAAGTCCAGCACCTACAATTAATACACTTTTATTCTTATTCATTGTTTCTGTTTTTTATAAAGGTGGGGTATAATTCATTTTTCACAAAAAGAAAGCTGGGTTCAACTTTCAATATCAGTCGATAGTAAGCATCAGCTTTATCATACTCTTTCATTTCGGTATACGATTTGGCCATATTTACAAGTAAATTAAGATAGTTCCAATCGTATTTTATCATCAAAGGGTCGCTCTCCATAATGGTTTGCGCCTGTTTGTAATATTTTATTGCTTCTGTTTTCGATCCGCCAAATATAGGAGGCATATAAAACTGTGCATTTCCATACTGTATAAACCCAAGAGGATTTGATGGGTTTTGCTCCATCGACTTCTCTGCTTCGCTAATGCTTTTAGGACCCAAAAAAGGAGCTTTCAGTCTGTTTATACCAATCGAAAAGCCATGAAAAGCAGATCTATAAGCATGCACATAAGAAGGATTGAGCCCTGATTTATCTAGTTTTTCTAAATTATTCTCTGCCAATTTTAGATAGGTTTTGGCCTGATTCTTATTATTATTCTCCATACAAAAACCAATATAACCATACTGGTAATTGATTAGTTCTAAGAGCAATGCATCAGATTTGTCTTGCGTTCGTTCAAGTTCATCAATCACCATTTTCCACCCAACCATATTGCTGTTTATATAGCAAGTGTATATGTCTTTTTTATATTGCGCTGATAGCGTGAAAAAGCTAAAAGCAAGCAGTAGTGCTATTACTGTAAAACGTTTCGTCCTTTCCATATATGTTCTTTTTTTAATCTGTTTTCAATCGATTTCAATATTATTACTCCCAGTGAGATTTGTTGCGCTAATATATAGATAATGTTTTTACTTGCAGATTGATTGCTAATAAGCGAAACCAATATGCGTATAAGTAAAACTGCAGCAATGTATACTGCCAACCATTTTGTGCCATATACAAGCAATATGGGTATAAACCCAAGAGTTGTAATCATCCAGAATAGTATAGCGCCCACTGTCGACCCTCCAAAATAGGTGGTCACATTCTTAGAGAATCCATTCAAAGAATCGTTGTAAGAAGCATACATGCGACACTTTATATCTTTTTGGTTTGACAAGCAAGCCACCTTCAATTTATCCTTTTTGTAGTATCTAGCAATCTTAATATCCTCTACTTTCTCTGCTTTCATAGCCTCATGAGGTAGCAAGCGCATATAGTGTTTTGCATCAAAAAACATGTATTGTCCATTGGCCGCTGCTATAGACGATAGTCCAATTTTCCGCACCAAAATCAAGGGCAATAGCGTGATCAAAATATAGTTTATAATTGGAACAGTTGCATATTCGCCCCAACTTTTAATTACCTGTTTTGGAAAAATAGAGACTAAATCAATGTTCTCTTTACGTGCAAAACTAACGGTTCTGCCAATTATATTGTGCTTAATACGCACATCTGCGTCTAAAAACAACAAATAGTCGCCTTTGGCTTCCATAGCTAGCGAATGACATGCGTTGTTCTTACCCAACCATCCATTCGGCAACCCTTTTGAGGCTATCAGTCTTACTTTCTTGTTCTTCTTTATAAAATCGGCAACAAGCTCTGCTGTTCGGTCGGTCGACTGATCATCGAAGACCAAAACCTCGTAGTTGTAATAATCTTGAACCGACAAATCTTTCAACAATTTAAGAATATTATCCTCCTCATTTCTTGCCGGAACAAGCACAGAAACTAAGCTCTTTTTTGTATTAGTAGCCTTCATGTTTTGCTTGAAAACGAAATTCACAAAAGCCACCACCAATTGAATAGCGGTAAATGTAATTACTATGTAGGCCAAATATTCCATCTACACTTTTTTCTCTGTTTGTTGCTTAATGCTCTCCTTAAAGAAAGCGTTGTAATGCTGCTCAATGTGGAGATAATTTATGCTCTCTCCGCTGTATTCTCTAATATAGTGATACAAAATTGGCTTTCTATTGATAAAGTAATCTATCGAATTTACCAGAAACACTATTTGTACATCGGCTCTATTTGTTCTCTCTAAAATCTTTTCAACCCCTTTTTCAAAGGTTATTGCGTGTTTGTGTATCGACTCCACTTTTCCTTGTGGAAACATCAACACCAAATTGTTGGGGTGGGAGAGTAGCCCTGCCGAATATTGTATTGTTTGTACAGCCGATCGTGCCGACTTCTTCACAGAAAAACCTCCCGTATAATTAAAATACCAATGCTTACGCAATTGCTCTTCAAGCATCATAAAGTGGAACTTCTTTTTAAACACCTTCATATTCAGATACAATTGCCAAAAACCATCCCACCAGCTTGTATGATTAGAAAGCAAAAGAATAGACCTACCATTTGTTACATCAACATTACCAACAACCACTACTTGCGAGAAATGTCTATTAGTCATAACCCGCGAAAACAGTTTAAATATTGGGTGAATCACACAATGATGTTTTGCTTCTATAATCATATTATCAAGCTAAAAACAGGTATAGCATAAGAAAAAGTATAAACTGACAAAGCAAAACCGCCAATGCCAAACCATTCTTTATCTTTATTTTCAACAACTGCAACCCAATATGAAATGCAATTGCAATAGCAAACCAAGTAGCATAGTTTTGCAATGGCACAGCCACTTGTTTCCAGCTCCACATATCCATTAGGGGCGCTACTTGCTCCATCACAATATCGTACACAAGCATAGACAACGATGCCAATAATATCTTCATAGCACTACTCATCTTTGTCTTCTCAAATATAGCAGCAGTAGTATACACCAAGAAAAACCAATTAGCTCCAATAATAAGGGGAGTTTCCCACAACTTTACACCCAAATTATCGCCATAGGAGTATGCTCCAAATAGCAATCCAGTATGCACGCCGGCTACTTCAATGGCGTAAGATGATAGGTATATAAACAACAGATAGGCAATTAGTTTGCCACGCTGCCTACTCTCGTCAGACAGTGCAAGCACCGTAAAACTCAGTAGCAGAGCCAACGGAGTAAGTTGCAAAAAGAAACTATTGGTAGCAGGCAATAACATGCCCACCAATCCCACAGAAAAGAAAATAGCCAAAAGCACAGCCACAGCTGTCTGTTTTGTTAAAAAGAACGCACGTATTTTATTTTCGCTACTCATCCCTCCACCTTCTTTAATCTATTGCGTAGCATTATTGCCAATAAAAGCATTGTAAATCCGTAAGCAAAATCCTCAATCGGAATTGTTATCAGTCGTATATCTAGATTTTGAGCATGATCGTACCAAACCACAGGGTTGGGCGTGAAAGCACCAGTGAGAGCACCGTTTACTAACACAAACGGAATAAATATCACCAAAAACGTGCAGTAAAATCTGCTTATTGTATCAGTCCAATCAAAATAGGCTATAGCAAGCACAATTAACGACACCACCATTATATATACAGTATATGCTTTGTCTAAATTGAGCAATAAAACTACCAATGCAATTGTAAAAAAGAAAATAGTGAGCCTCCTCGACACACTACTGGGCAGTTTGAAGTTGGGAAAATAAGCATGCAGCACATCGTGCAAAAAGATACTAGCATAAGGTATGGCAATAAAAAAGAGCCACTCTTCTATGGGTAAATAAAACAGAAATACCCCCGATAAATACTCTTTATTGAACCCCCAAATGCCTATTTTGGTAAAATAGATGTCGCCCACAATATAAAACAGCGCAATGGCTATAACAGAGGGCAATAGATACTTCCACTGCTTATAGAACTGCACTTTTTTATCGAAACTCAATAAAAAAGGTATCGATATAGATGCTATAAGTATGATGGTGTATAGTGACATAAGCTACTCTTTAAAAAAACTTGGTTGATAAAATAAGTAATCCGTAATTGTGTAAATCTGTTTTCGTATTTGGGCTATGTGTGCCAAATGAGCCATTATAAAATTGCTCATCAAGTGTTTATGGTTATACAAAACAACAAACTCCACCAAACCAAATGCCACCAAACCAATAAGAATACAAAGCGCTATCATATTGTGTTACTTAAGGTGTTTATCTGTGTTATATTTGCCATATTATTTCAAATCAAATTAAGCTTATATTTTACATTAGCCTTTGCAAAAAGTACAAACTTAATACTATCTGGCACTCTAATGCGGGTTTTTACAATCTCGTCGGCTGGAGTTTGCTTTAGCTTTTGCAGTAGCTTTTTGTAATAAACAAACGCTATATATACAGCCAGTTTAGATTTGCCAGGCAACTCTTTTATACCTTTTTCGGCTTCATCAAAATCGTTTTCAATATCGGCAATCAACTGACCCTTTACCTCTTCCGAGAAACTATCTATCTCCACATCCGGAAAGTAAAGCCTGTTCAATCCGTGCGAATCTGCTTTAAGGTCTCTCAAAAAGTTTACTTTCTGAAATGCCGACCCCAGTTTCATAGCAGGTTCTTTCAATTGGTTGTAGCGCTGCTTGTCGCCATCCAAAAAAACCAGCAAACTCATTAGCCCCACCACATTGGCCGAGCCATGAATATAATTATCCAACTCACTATTGGTTTCATAAACCTGTTTGCTCAAATCGGCCTTCATACTTTTCAGAAAAGAATCAACCAACTCATGGGGGAACTCATATTTTGCAACAGTTATACCAAACGAGTTTAAAACAGGATTCATACTTATGCCCTGTTGCAATGTTTTGTAATACTCTTTTTCGAAATCATTTAACAGAAACTCTTGATCCGACTCATGAAACGTATCAACAATCTCATCAGCCAATCGCACAAACCCATATATACTATATATAGCTTGGCGCATCTCGTCAGGCAAGCTTCCCACCGCAATAGAAAAAGAAGTACTATACTTCTTAGTTATCAATTTACTGGTTGTGAAGGATATCTCGTTGTATAAATTCATTTAAAGACCACTTTGTTGTTTGTTTAGCTTTGATTGGTAATAGTTGAACAAACCTATCTTGTAAATGTTTACTATTTTCGTTAAAATAATTAGATAATATTGGTAACCGATTTCAAAAAGGCTGCAACCATTTGATTGTCTAGTTCTTCTGTTTTATACCAACTATTTGTTTAAAAGCTGATTTTGTTGCTTCTTCTCATAATTATTGTTTGCTTTACAAAGTTAAAACAAATCGTATGCAAATGGAGAATTAAAAGTTAAAAGTGGTGAGTGATAAGTCGTAAGTAGTAAGTCATAAGTGGTAAGTCGTAAGTAGTATGTGATAAGTGGTAAGTCGTATGTCATAAGTAGTATGTGGTAAGTAGTAAGTAAGTGGTAAGTGAGTGAGTTTACTTCCCTAAATAGGGTTTACCGCTTTCGTTAATAATTCAATTATACAATTCCAAACCAGGAGAGAGAAGCTAAATCATCCAACCCATTGATAATTTACCATTCACCACTATTTTATATGCATCAACATCTGTACAAAAAATTCCACCATAATTTACAAACATTCTCGCCAATATTTCAAAATATTGGCGAGAATGTTTAATTTACTACTCAATAGTAACATGCAAACTTGAACTTGTAGTGCATCTGTAGTCTACAAGCTGTTTAAAGTCAGTTCCGTAACTAGTTTCCCAGCTTTGAGTAAAAGTTGCGTTAGTAATAAAACTACATACTTCTAGGCCATATTTATAACCACTTACTCCATCGAAATACTTCTTCAGATCAATGTTTTTTAGCTCAATACTACCCGTACTTCTCACTACGTAAGTGTCATATGAGGGGAATTTTTTTGTTTGGCTAAAAGTTAATTTAGTGATAATGGTAGGATTAGTTGCCTTATCAAGTTCCAATACTAAAGTAGACCTTGTTTCTGACAATCCCGATTCAGATATATATACATCAGTTCCTGTATAAGTATTTCCATGACCGTTAAGTGTTATTTCACTTACTTGAAAGATTAACTCATCTTCAATGTAATCTGAACTACCTCCAAAGTTATCAGTTCTGTAAAATTTCGCCAATATTGAAACATGAAAAAACACATCAAATACCTGCTTTACGGGTGCTACAAAATAAATAGTATAGCCATCAAGAAAAGTGCCCGCCTCCCTCAAGTCAACTTCAACTCTTACTTTGGTGTTTTTTACATTATTTAGAAAATTGTTCATATCAATGTCCCATTTAAAGACGTTTTCTCCGGCCTGAAACGTCTCTAAAACAGTCTTTTCATAAAGCTTTTTTCCTGTTTCGTTATCGTAAGCACGAAGTTCCAAACTAAGTTGTTTTGATACTTGTGCGGCATTAAATACAGGCAGCTTAAAGCGCATACAGCTTGCAGAGTCGGGTATAACATCAACCTTTATATTCCCAAGAGCATATTCCCATATATATTTATTTTCGGCATCTTTATTATAAACCATAGCAACAGGAAACTCAACAATCGCTCCGTCAGAAGCTCGCTTTATTGGCACAATAAAGGCCAATTGACCATCCTGTCCTTTCAATGGCATACCAACAGTGTACATAGACCTGCTAGTTGGAACAGCTATATCTGCATATAGAATTTGGTAGGCTTCTTGCATCCATTTATCTTTCATAAGCCAATCAAAATCGGCCCATTTGTACATTGTTTCGCTTCCCACATTTTGCGGATTGTGGTAAAGCAGTTTCACCGAAATCTTTGACGCAGAAACCAAATCAATTTTATACCCTACAACAAGTATAGCGTGTCCGCCAATACCAGGATAGTTCAGTTTTAAAATAAGCGGTTTGTTTTCGTTGAGCTTATTTATTATCTCACTTAGTAAATTGCTCTTAGAAAGAAATGAAGACACTTCGAATTTTACCCCGGTTTTTACATTTAATGCTCCCGGCAAATAAGTTTTAAAAGAATACAAGCCTATACCATCGTCCAAACCCGAATGCCCCATATATTTAATATAATCTATAATGGGCATCTCTTGTTTACTGTTGTTTACTGCCGAGTATGCCCTGCCCATCATTGCAGCACAAGCAGCCCAGCAAGTAGCGCCAGGTTGCGCATAAAACGGCATCTTCACAATGCTCTCTTTAGGATTCTTAGCAAGCTCTTCTCTTGATGTGAACGACAAAACCACACGGTCGTAATTGCCACTGCTAGCTCGTGTAGTTTGCCCCACAGCCTTGCCAGGAACAGGGTTTTTAGAGGGAGCTTTAAATTTAGCTGTCAATATTCCGCTTTGAGCATTGTAGTTGAAGCTGATTATTTCTGCATCTATTGTTTCTGCTTTTGTGCCAGACGAATAAATAAACAAATCAATATCTTCAGCAACAAGACTTTTAGGAAGCGCGTACTCAAAATTAATTGTGAATTCTCTCTTCATCTTAGAGAAATCGAAAACAACGTTATTCTCGGTATTGAAGTAGGGTTCGTCCTCAATTAGAGTAATAACTATTTTCTCATTTTCAGCACCGCTGTTTTCATCGGCTTTTACCATGAACTTTCCACCACTCGAAAAAACAAAATTCAAATCTTTTCCTGTAAATTCAGCGGTCACTTCCTTACCGTTTTTATCATCTATTATCAGGTCGGTGTTATCATCGTTATCTACAATATCGGGCTCTTCGTCACAAGAGGGCAGAAACAGCAACATCACTAAACCTAAAACAGATAAAAGCAGTACTAAACTTAATGCCAGTTTTTTTATTGCTTTCATAGCTTTTAATAATTTGAGTTGATAACTAAACAATATTTCAAAGAACAATGAAAAGTAGCAACAAAATCATATTAATTACTCTCAAATCGTATAAAATTACTCTCAAATCGTATAATATATTTTGGGTAAATATTATAACGAGTGAAGGGTATAAGAGTAAATGGTAAAAAAGGTGTTTTGGTTGGAAGTTGACCCTTCTACAGGCTCAGGAAACGCAATGACCTAATTTTGCAACGCAGATAAAAGATGCCATCCCTATGGTATTCTGTTTACATTGTCATTATCTCTTACTACAAAGATTTCGTCCCTGCGACAATGGTGTGTAGCAACTTAAGAGAGATGTTGATGAAGAAGTAGAGGTGGTCCCTGAGCTTGTCGAAGGGCGGTACCTATTACTGCCACCAGTGAAACGTGTTTTTTAATTTCACGGGGTAAACACAAAAAAAGAGACACAATTGCTTGCATCTCTTTTTATTATTCTTTCTCTTTTTGATGATTAAAAAGACTACATATACACCGCTTCAAAAACGGCCAATGGAGCTCTTCTGCCAACATTTAGGCTCAATGTATCGTTGTAGATTGTATAATTGTCTGCCAATTCAAACACCTCCATAAACTCCGATTCGTTTACCGCTACATCGGGACATATCATCATAGTGATGCCCATATTTAAGAAACGAACTCTGCTACCTTCTGCCAATTCATACTCGCCAGTAATAGAGTTGCATCCTGCAAATCCACTCACTGTATTGTCATCAGCATTTAGGGTAAAGAATATTTCGCGTTCCTGATTTTCAGCCATTTCCACCTTTTGACCTTCAAGCAAAATAAGTTTCCAATACTTTCCAGCAATTTGTTGGTCAAAATCGGCTTGCTCAATAGCTGTTTCGTTAGCAGCTGTATCATTTTCGGCTTTTTTGTTGCCGCCACAACTTACCAACACCAGTGAAAATAGTGATAGAAATAAAATAGATAATCTCATAATTGTACTTTTTGTTATTGTTTAGTATTACTATTGAACGTATTGACAGTACAATTAGTTTATCTTACGCACAAACTTTGTGAGTATCATAATGGTTTGCCCATCAATCTTACCCTCTATGTGCGTTGGATCATTCGGGTCGGGGCGAATATTTCTTACCGCAGTACCCATTTTAGCATTTATGCTAGAGCCCTTCACATCCAAATCTTTTATCAAACTCACAGAATCGCCCATTAGCAACAACTCGCCATTGCAATCTCTGTGAAGCGTGTCCTCAATATCGGTTAAGTGCTCGCCTGTAGCCTTTGCCCACTCAAGGTTATCTTCGTCAAGATACAATATCTCAAGCGCATCGTGAGCCCAGGTTTCAGATCTAAACCTATTCAGCATTCTCCACGCCACAACTTGCACGGCTGGCACAGCGCTCCACATAGTATTGGGCAAAAAAGCAGCCCAATAGTTAGCTTCCAACTCTTCTGTAATATTCACTTGCGCCAAACACTTGTCGCAAACATGCACACTACCATCAATATCTGCACTACTGCTATGTGGTACACTATATATGGTGGTTGCCTCGGCCTGCTCGCACAACTCACACGAGCCATTGCTACGCGCTTGTATCTCTTTTTCTAAACTCATCTTTTTAAACTTTAGTGTTAATATTTTGTGCAAAGATAGGCTTATTTAATTGAAAGGTAAAATAGGTGACAAGCGAAGAGACAAAAGTTAAGAATCGAGATTTAAAAACGTTTCGGAACAACAGCGGTATTTAACCATTCGTAGTTTGTGTTTTGCAACTTGCAATTAATCTATCCAATTGCCAATTTTATCAGCATACAGAAAAACATCAACCAAGATCATGTATAGTCTAATGCTAATAACTATCTTCGTCAAAAATATACAGCAAAAACCAATTCACCTATGAACGTTTCACTATTAATCTCTACCTACAACTGGAAAAAGGCACTAGAACTGTCGCTACGAAGTGTATTTGACCAAACTATTCTGCCAAAAGAGATACTTATAGCAGATGACGGTTCAACAGATGATACGCGCAAACTCATAGATGAGATGCGAGAAATTTCACCAATCCCCATTATTCATTTTTGGCAAGAAGACAAAGGTTTTAGAGTTGCCATTATTCGCAACAAAGCCTTGGCCAGCGCCACAGGAGACTATATTGTACAGATTGATGGCGACATTTTTCTAAATCGCCATTTCATACAAGATCATATAGAGATGGCACAGAGTGGATTTCTTGTCTGTGGTAGCCGTGTTAGTCTGTCAGCCAAAGAGACAGAGGGTTTGCTAAACAATCAAATAAAACGTGGCGATCTTACCACAAAATTGGTGTTCAATAATATGCGTTCGAAAACAGTGCGACACTATTTAGCCGAGCGATATGCAAAAGACAGCTACAAAAACATTAGAGGTAGCAATATTGCTTTTTGGTACAAAGATTTGATAGCGATAAATGGCTATGACGAGGTTTTTGACTCCTGGGGTCCCGAAGACCGTGAACTGGTATCTAGATTGTTTAACCTTGGCGTGAAAAAAAAGACGCTCAAATTTGGGGGTGTTTGCTTTCATCTGTTTCATGGAAAACGGTCTAGGAGCGAAGTGGAGCGATTGAGCAAAATATTTATGAATTCGATAGAGAAAGGGGTTGTTAGAACTAAGGTTGGGTTGGATAGGCATACTGAAGAGTTGAGGGTTAAGAATTTAGAATGAAGAATGGGGTGTGAAGTTTGGGGTATGGGGTGTGAGATTTGGGGTACGGTTAAATTCCATTGT
>LFRM01125413.1_pt1 | contig 15673 bp, 17 predicted proteins | sample 618341 | NCBI WGS metagenome assembly LFRM01 (sample SAMN03654438, study PRJNA283298) | anaerobic digester metagenome | isolation source: pool of bioreactors CSTR01a, CSTR02a, and CSTR03a thermophilic anaerobic... | place: Denmark: Kgs. Lyngby | collected 2014-05-21 | reverse complement strand
TTTGTTGTGTGTTTTTCAGTCGACCTTTACTATCTTACTCTCTTTTTAATCTTTTGTCAACACCTTTTCAAAAAAAGTTTGGAGAAATTTAAAAAAGGGTCGGCACAAAGGCCGACCCCTATAGTCTTGATTCGAAAGTATAGTCTTTTATAGCTCTTCCTCAAATATAACTAATCTTCTAAAGGCTTCATTGTTGGGAATAGGATTACATCTCTAATGCTTGGCTGATTTGTAAGAAGAATTATTAGTCTGTCAATACCGATTCCAAGTCCTCCTGTTGGTGGAAGTCCAACTTCAATGGCGTTTATGAAATCAGTATCCATTGGATGGGCTTCATCGTCACCTAAGTTTTTCTGTTTCACTTGCTCTTCAAATCTTTCTCTTTGATCTATTGGGTCATTTAATTCTGAAAAGGCATTAGCAATTTCCCAAGTATTTATAAAGGCTTCAAACCTGTTGGTCTTTCTTGGGTCATCTGGATTTCTCTTTGCAAGAGGTGAAACTTCTACAGGATGGCCGATTATGAATGTAGGTTGCACTAGATGTTCTTCACAGAATTCTTCAAATACTTCAGCTATGATATGACCTCTCTTCATTCCTGGAGTTATTTCCAAACCCTTTTCCTTGGCTATGGCAATAGCTTCTTCATCTGTATTTATTTCATTAAAATCAATACCTGCGTATTCTTTTATGGCATCTACCATATCTAACCTTCTCCAAGGAGGTGTAAGGTCTATTTCAGTTCCTTGATAATTGATTTTAGTCGTTCCTAAAGCTTTTTCTGCAACATAAGCTACTAAGTTTTCTGTTAATCTCATCATTTCTTCATAATCCACATAGGCTTGGTATAATTCTATATTTGTAAACTCTGGATTGTGTTTAGGGCTCATGCCTTCGTTTCTGAACATTTTACCCATTTCGTATACCTTTTCAAAGCCACCTACTATCAGCCTCTTTAGGTATAGTTCATTGGCAATTCTTAAGTACATTTCTATATCTAATGTATTGTGGTGGGTAATAAAGGGTCTAGCATTTGCCCCACCTGCAATGGTACTAAGTATAGGGGTTTCTACTTCTAAAAATCCTCTCTCATCTAGGTATTCTCTAACTGCCTTAATTATTTTTGTTCTTAATATGAAGGTTTCCTTTACTTCAGGGTTTACGATTAAATCCACATATCTTTGTCTATATCTTAAATCTTGATCCTTTAGTCCGTGCCATTTTTCAGGTAATATTTGCAGGGACTTGGTCAATAGAATAATCTCTTTAGCCCTTACAGATATTTCTCCAGTTTTAGTCTTAAATACTTCTCCTTTAACCCCTATAATGTCACCCAAATCTAGTAAGTTTAAATCCTTGTATTCCTCTTCACCAATTAAATCTTGCTTTATAAATATTTGAATACGACCCTGGCTATCCTGTATATCCATAAAGCTAACCTTTCCATGTCCTCTCCTAGACATGATTCTACCTGCAACTGCAACTTCTTGTTCTTCTAATTCTCCAAATTTTTCTTTTATTGTAGTACTATGATGTGTATAATCAAATTTTTCGACTAAATACGGATTTTTTCCCTTATCAATTAATTCCTTTAGTTTTTCCCTTCTTATCTTTAGCATCTCATTTAAATTCAATTCAGAATCAGTCATCGCTATACCTCCTTGGTTTTTTATTGGTTTTATCTGGTTATGGTTAAGATCTGATATTTTATAATTCCATCTGGTACTATTACATCTACGATATCTCCAGACTTACGTCCCAATAATGCTTTTCCTACAGGTGATTCATTAGATATTCTACCATTGTATGGGTCCGCTTCTGCTGAACCAACTATTGTATACTCCATTTCTTCTTCATATTCTAAATCCTTAACCAATACTCTTGAACCTATACCTACCTTATCTGTAGAAATATCATCCTTATCTATTATCTTAGCATTTCTAAGCATCATTTCAAGTTTAGATATTCTATCTTCCAGTTGTGCCTGCTCATTTTTAGCTTGATCATACTCGGAGTTTTCACTTATATCCCCGAAGCTTAAAGCCTGTTTAATTCTCTCTGCTATTTCTTTTCTCCTAACTGTTTTTAACTCATCTAGTTCATTTTCAAGTTTTTTTAACCCATCTTCAGTTAAAAATACATCTCTTTCTGACATTTAACTCTCTCCCTTTCATTTTATACACTGCTATAATCTATATTATTGATACTAATAATATTGTATTTTTTCTTATTTTTTGAAATTTCCTTATATATGCAAGTTATTATAATCAAGTCAACTAATAATGTCAAGTACTAGAACCTACCTATAAATTTTATGAAATTATCCACATAATTTCTTATGCTATAACATTTACCCTCTGCATATAATAAGACATCGTCCTTATACTGCGAAATAGACAAGGCTGAAAATAAACTGGAACTTACTTTTGTACTAATAAAATTGCAGTTTTCCCCTTCTGAGGAGTTAAGAATAAAGAAAAGGTCCCTAATTAGTGGTGGTCTATTTTTGAAGTCTTTATGCTTCTCTTGACTAAAATCAAATACTAAGACATATCTTCTAAGCTTATTAAATATATGGTCAACATTATCCATAAAGTTTATAACAATACTATAGTTTACCGCTATTTTTTCAATATTTAGAGGATAAAATATAGATATTCCTGTTTCCTCTAGTATATAATCATATAAGTGATTTTGTTCCTCTTCTTTTAATCCTACCACAGTAATATAACCTACATAATTGGAAATCTCCTCTATTGTTTTTTTTATTCTATCTATATTATCATCTAAAATCAATACTTCCTTCTCTTCTAAGTTTTCCTTTAAAATCCTATATGCTTTCTTCAGTATAATAGGTAAATATTTTATCTTTATATCTTCACCATTAAATACTTTTATACTTAAACTATCTTCTATATAATTTAAAATGTTTCTACTTAAATCTTCCTGACCTTCTATATAAATTCCATTGATGTCTTCTGTTAATATTTTTTTTACACCCTTCAAATACTTATCTAGGTCCATCTTATTGTTGAAATCTATAGGTTTAGTATTAATACCTGCAATTATGATGTCTTCTGCCGCTTCCCTTTTTACATGTTCTATTAGCTTAGGTCTAATCTTGGGAATAAAAAAGTCTGGCAGGAATTTTTTTATCCCTTGCTTGTAACTCCCTAAATACTTTTCTTCTCCTACTATATATAATAAGCCTATGTTAACCCTCCTCTCCAGTTTTTAACTATTATATGAGAAGGGTTAATTAATAATTACAGTCCTAATTAGATTTATCTAGATAGTCTAACAATACCTTTTCCATCTCTACTCTGCTCTCTATGGTATTTAATAAATTTTTGATTTCGTTAGAATTTCTTTGCCCCTTTAAATACCAAGCAGCGTGTTTTCTCATTTCTCGCACTCCAACTCTTTCTCCCTTAATTGAACAAAGTAAGTTTAAATGCCTAATACATGTATAAATTATTTCATCTAGTCCAGGTGGAGGGGCATCTTTACCTTCCATTAGATTTAATATTCTTCTGAAGATCCAAGGGTTTCCTTGGGCTCCCCTAGCTATAGCTACTCCATCACAGTTTGTAATCTCAAGCATCTTTATTGCATCTTCAGGCTCAAATATATCACCATTTCCTATAACAGGAATCCTTAAGCTTTCTTTAAGTATTTTTATATATTGCCAGTCTGCCTTACCAGAATAAAGCATATCTCGAGTCCTAGCATGGACTGTTAAGGCTGAAACTCCTTCTTCCTCTGCTATCTTCCCTATTTCTAAGCCATTAATGCTTTCTTCATCCCAACCCATGCGGATTTTAATAGTCACAGGTTTATTGGCAACCTTTACTACTGCCCTCAATATTTCTCTAACCAAACTAGGATTCTTCATTAAGGCACAACCATCGTTATTCTTTACTATTTTAGGAGTTGGACAACCCATATTTATATCTATAATATCTATATCTTCCCTAGGATTCAAGTAAGTTTCTACAATATAGGCCATTATTCGTGGGTCAGAGCCAAAAATCTGAATAGCTATAGGTCTTTCTTTAGGGTCTACTTTAAGCAAATTCCTTGTACTAGAGTCATTATAATATAGGCCTTTGCTACTAACCATCTCTGAAACTACTAACCCTGCACCCATTTCCTTACNNTCATAGTATTCTAAAGGCCAAATCAGTTACTCCTGCCATAGGTGCTAAAAATATATTGTTTTCCAGCTCCACATTTCCTATTCTCATCTATACCTCCAAAGTACAAAATAAGGCTTCTACTGAAGCATTTTTAACTCATTTACTAAAAGTCCTTTATTTTAATATAATAGGGTTGGACTTTCCTATTCGTTATAATAAAAGCAAGTAGCTAAAATGCTACTTACTTATTTCTATTAAATATAATTCTTAAACCTTCAAGAGTCAAGAGTTTATCTATTTTCTTTATATATTTACTTTCAGCTGCAATTAGATTAGAGAAACCTCCTGTTGCTACAACCTTAATTTCTTCGTCCCCTTCTTTCAACTCTTCTATCATCTTTTCAATAATGTAGTCTACCATGCCTATATATCCATAAACTAATCCTGATTGTATACTATTAATAGTATTTTTAGCTATTACATTTTTAGGTTTAGCTATCTCTACCTTAGGAAGTTTAGCAGTTCTTAAAAATAGGGCTTCAGAGGAAATCTTAATTCCCGGTGTAATAGCACCGCCTAGATATTCTCCCTCTTTAGAAACTGCACAGAAGGTAATGGCTGTGCCAAAGTCTACTATTATTAGTGGTCCACCATATTTTTCGTAGGCTGCTACAGCATTTACTATTCTGTCTGCTCCAACTTCCCTTGGGTTGTCATATTTTATATTCATTCCTGTTTTTACACCAGGACCTACTACTATAGGCTTTATATTGAAATATTTTATACTCATAGCAGGTAAAGTATGCATAAGAGGTGGCACTACTGAAGAAATGATGATATTTTTTACGTCTTTTGTGCTTAATCCATTGTATTTAAAAATCTGTTCAAACAAAAGGCCGTATTCATCTGATGTCCTATCCTTATCAGTGGCTATTCTCCAATCATAAAGCAGTTTATCTTCCTCATATACTCCAAGTACTATGTTAGTATTACCAACATCAATGACTAATAACAATAATTTCACCTTCCATTCATTATCTTCTGTTCTTTAAGGCTCCTACTACTGAAGTTACTATTAAAATAGCAACTATTGCCTCTGGTATACCATTGGCAACGCCTATACCAAATATTACTTTTCTTGCTGTAGTTATATCTCCACCTAAAGCTTCTACAAATCTTTCTGCATATAGTAAATATATCATAGACAATACACCAACAGTATTAGTAAGTGTACCTAATGCAGAAGATATTATAACATCTAAAGCCTTTTCTTTAAATTTTTTATGAGTTAAGTAGGCCAAAGATATGGTCACAATTAAAAGAATTACATTCATGAAAATTTGCCATAATTCTGTACCTTGGAAGTTTCTAATATTGGTATATATTCCATATAATAAATAACTTATAATTCCTATCCATATTAAATATAGAAGCCCCAAAGTTCTCTTTTTGCCTAAATTTTTTAAGGCATTATATACATAATAAGATACTATACCAATTAGGATTCTTGGTATAACAGATACTAGAGGATTTAAAAAGACAAAGGATACTGGTGTAGGATTGGTTAAAGCTTGGTATATGCTAAATAACCCAAATATAAGTCCAATAAACCCTCCAACAACAGGCCCTTCCATTATGGCTCCAATAATAACAGGTATATGCATTATTGTAGCCCTAGTAGGGCCAATAGGTATAAAGCCAATAGGTGTCATACCAAGTACGATTGATATTGCACCTAAGACTCCTATAATAACAATCTTCCTTAAGTTTAATATGTTTTTCCTATTTGACACATAAATCCCTCCCGCTCTAGTTCACTTTGGATACTAGTCGTAATAATTAAGTACTAATGGTTTTGAAGTCCAATTCATCACTGATATTGGCTATCTAACAAAACCATTATAATTGTATTCTTTTATTTATTCAATAGATTCCAAAAAAAATTTATTGATATATATGTTTCTTTTCAATACATAAATTACAGTCTTCTTCCATGTACAATTCAAAATTTACAATTGAAATAAACTCTTCACTATTCACTATTAGTTATTCACTATAATATGTCCTTGGCTGCTATGAGTCCATGACTGGCTTCAGCATAATATACTCCATTTAATACAGCCTTAGCCATAGCCTCAGCTGCCATAGTTCCTATAAGGTTAATATCCGCCTTGATTTCATTTGTTGCCATGGTAAATATGGTGTCCCCATCTACCATAGTATGGATAGGATTTATAGTCCAGGCAAAACCATTATGGGCCATTTGTGATACTTTATTTGCTTCTGCCTTAGTTAATATCCCATTGGTAGCTATTACACCTATGGTAGTATTTGTCATATTAAATCCTATGTTTTTATTCATATCCTTCATAATTTCTACAGTATTAAGTAGCTTATTATTTTCATAATCGTATACGCCAGCTATTTGACTTCCTTTACTAAAATCATAGATATCACCAAAGCTATTAACTGCCACAAGGGCTGATACAATTAATTCTCCTACTTTTACGGTGGCAGATCCTAAACCTGATTTCATAGAATTTTTTTGCCCTAGGATCTTACCAACTGTAGCCCCCATACCGCAACCAATATTTCCTTGCCTATTTTCCTTAGAGCTGGCATTTTTACATGCTTCATATCCCATGTTTATATCTGGCCTAATCCTAAAATCTCCTATACCTAAATCAAAAATGACTGCAGAGGCCACTATGGGAACTTTGGTTACTCCTACATCGAATCCAACGTCTCTCTCTTCTAAATATTTCATAACCCCAGAAGAGGCTTCAAGACCAAAGGCAGAACCACCAGCCAGTACTATTGCATGAACCTTGTCTACCATTTTCTCGGCTTTAAATAGGTCTGTTTCCCTAGTACCTGGGGCAGAACCCCTAACGTCTACGCCACCAGTTGCCCCTTCTTCACATATGACTACGGTACATCCCGTCATCCCTTCTATTGATTGTGCGTGTCCAACTTTTATACCCTTTATATCTGTAATATAACCTTTAAACATTTTGCTCCCCTTCCCCATGTAAACATAAATAGGATTATAGTAGAGGTCCTCTACTATAATCCATTATATTAGTCTAAAACTACTAATTTATCCCCTGTATTTACTTGTGCACCTTCTGTAGTATTGATACTAGCCACAACTCCGTCCCTTGGTGCTACTATTTCGTTTTCCATCTTCATTGCTTCTAAAATTAATAAAACGTCTCCTGCTTTTACTGAATCTCCTTCTTTTACTTCTATCTTCCATATATTACCTGGCATTGGAGCCTCTATTACTTCTTGGCCAGGAGATACTACTACTTCCTTTTTCTCTACCTTTGGCTCAGCTGCCTTTGGTGCTGGGGTTGGTGCTGGACTTGGTGCTGAAGTTGGAGCTGGTGATGGTGTAGCCACTTGAGCAACAGGTATAGATACTTCTTTCACTGCTCCTACTTCTTCAACTTCCACTTCATAGGAATTACCATTTACTTTTATTATAAACTTTCTCATCAAAATGCCTCCTTAACTATTTTATTGTAATTTCCTATATATTAACTCTTGCCTACCAGCTTGAGCCCATATAGGAGTTCTTTGAGGTATTCTTCTTATACTTTTTATGTTTATTTCCGGAACACTAACACCTAGGCTTGCTGCAATACTAGCTGCAATAACTGCTATTAATTCTTCATCATCAAACTTGTCCTCATCTTCTACTTTTACTACAGGATTGACTTTTTCTACAGCTACCTCTACTTCTTTCTTTACTTTGCCTATGTTCTTAAACAAGTTATAAAAAAAGGCAAATCCTAATAGTGCTATAATTCCTATAACTACATTATAGATATTATCCATATGGACATCCTCCTAAATCAACACTAGCTACTAGCTTTATAATGGCATATTTCCATGTTTTTTCGCTGGTCTACTTTCTCTCTTAGATTCTAACATTTCAAAGGCTGAGATCAATCTTGGCCTAGTTGTACTTGGAACTAGGACATCATCTACAAATCCTCTTTGAGCTGCAATGTATGGGCTTGCAATAGTATTTCTATATTCGTTTATCTTCTCCTGCCTTGTTTCAATCGGATTATCTGAGTTTTCTATAACCTTTTTGAATATTATGTTTGCTGCTCCATCTGGCCCCATAACTGCTATTTCTGCATTTGGCCAAGCAAATACTTGATCAGCACCTAAATCCTTTGAACACATGGCAAGATAGGCTCCACCATAAGCCTTTCTGATTATTAATGTTACCTTTGGTACTGTTGCTTCACTATAGGCATAAAGCATTTTTGCACCATGCCTTATGATTCCGCCATATTCCTGCTCCACACCTGGTAAAAACCCTGGTACATCTACTAAATTTAAAAGTGGAATATTAAAGGCATCGCAAGTTCTAATAAATCTAGCAGCTTTATCTGAAGCATTTATATCTAAACAACCAGCTAAAATCCTTGGCTGATTAGCTACTACACCTACAGGCTTACCATTTAGCCTAATAAATCCTGTAATTATATTTTGTGCAAAGTATTCATGTACTTCAAAGAAATATCCATTATCTGCAATAAGCTTGATTACTTCTTTCATATCATAGGGTTTATTTGGGTTTACAGGAACAATTTCATTTAATCCCTCTTCTATTCTATTGATGCTATCCCCCGTTTCAAAGGCAGGGGCATCCTCTAAATTATTTGAAGGTAAGAAGGATAACAATTCCTTGATTCTTTCAATACATTCTNNCTGTCTTGTCCATAAAATGTGCTACTCCAGATACTTTATTATGAGTACTAGCACCACCAAGTTCTTCTTGAGAAACTTCCTGACCTGTTACAGATTTTATTACTTGTGGTCCAGTAATAAACATTCTACTTGTATTTTCAACCATGAAAATAAAATCAGTTAAGGCAGGAGAGTATACTGCTCCACCAGCAGAAGGACCCATGATTACTGAAATTTGAGGTATAGATCCAGAGGCAATGGTATTTCTGTAGAATATTTTTCCATAGCCTGACAAAGCATCTACTCCTTCTTGGATTCTAGCACCACCAGAATCATTAAAGCCGATTATTGGAGCTCCCATTTTCAATGCCATATCCTGTACCTTACATATTTTTGAAGCATGCATTTCTCCTAGAGATCCACCTAGGACAGTAAAATCTTGGGCAAAAGCAAACACAAGTCTTCCATTTACTGTACCGTATCCAGTAACAACACCATCTGCAGGAGCCTTTACTTTTTCCATACCAAAGTTTGTACACCTATGTTCTACAAATTTGTCTAGTTCTACAAAACTGCCTTCATCAAATAGAAGGTTAATTCTTTCCCTTGCAGTAAGTTTTCCAGATTTGTGCTGTTTTGCTATCCTTTCTTCTCCACCGCCAAGCTTTATCTTCTTCTCAGCATCTAGGAGTTGTTGAATTTTTTCCTTCATGTTTTCCCTCCTTGACTGTTTACTAATCTCTTTCACAAAGCTCTATAAGAACTCCAAAAGTTGATTTTGGATGTAAAAATGCGATTTTTGCTCCACCAGCACCATATCTTGGTTTTTCATCTATTAGTCTAATACCCTTTTCCTTTAATCTGGCTATGGCTTCTTCAATATTATCTACCCTATAGGCTATGTGCTGTATCCCTTCCCCTCTTTTTTCTATAAATTTAGCTATTGGACCATCTTCCTCTGTAGATTCTAGTAATTCAACTTCCGTATCTCCTATTGGTAAGAAAGCAACCTTTACTTTTTGCTCTTCTACTACTTCCGTATCAACACATTTCATACCTAAAATTTCCTCATAGAATTTAAGAGTTTCCTCTAAATTCTTAACTGCAATACCGATATGGTCGATTTTAGTTACCATCTATTTACCCCCATTCTTAATTTAGTGAATAGCTAATAGTTAATAGTGAATAGGTCTTTTAGTGAACATCTAATAGCGAATAGTTAATAGCTGTTTAGGTCTATCTTGAGGGTCTTAGTTATTCACTTTTCACTCTTCACTGAATAAACTATTCACTATTCACTTTTCACTATTAACTTTAATATCTCCTCTTTTGCAGTGTAAGGGTCTTTTTCCCTTAAAGTCACTTCCCTTGCAAGGTTTTCAAGTAAGTCTTCCTTCACTGCCTTATCTAGTATTAAGCTCATTAAATCTTCTTCAACCATCTTTAATAATTCCGTCTTATTATTCCTAATCCTTTTTTCTTCCAGTTTATTTGTTTCTTCTAAGTACGTCCTATGTTCGATGATTTTTTCTAATAATTTATCAATGTCCTTGTTCTTTGCTGCTGAAACTTTAACTACAGGTGGTCTAAAATCCATCTCTTCATTTAAATCTAAGTTCATTTCTACTTCTAATTCAGTCTTATCTGCTCCATCTAAGTCAGACTTATTGATAGCAAATACATCGGCTATTTCCATTATACCTGCCTTAATGGCTTGAATATCGTCACCTAAGTTTGGAACCATAACCATGAGGACAGTATCTGCAGTCTTAACTATATCTACCTCTGATTGACCTACCCCCACTGTCTCAATAAAGATATAATCACATCCAAAGATATCTAATACCTTTACAGCTCCCCAGGTAGCCCTTGACATGCCTCCTAAGGAACCACGGGTACCCATACTTCTAATAAAGATGTTTTTATCCAATGATAGGTCGTTCATCCTAATCCTGTCCCCTAGAATAGCTCCCCCACTAAAGGGGCTAGTTGGGTCTATGGCTATTATGCCTACCTTTTTATCTTGTTTCCTAAGTTCCTTAACTAATTTGTCCGTTAATGTTGATTTACCTGCTCCAGGAGGTCCAGTTACTCCAATTACATAGGCCTTCCCAGTGTTTTTATATAGGTTTTTTAGGATTTCTATTGCTTCCTTATCATTTGATTCTAACATGGTAATAAGACGGGCACAGGCCCTCTTATCACCCTTAAGTAATTTTTCATCAATGTTCAAATAAGGCACCACCTTGTTTATCTTTTCAGATTGTTTTTTATAAATTCTACTACATCCTTAGTTGATGTTCCTGGAGTAAATATTGCCTCTATTCCAGATTCTATTAAAAATGGAATATCGTCTTCTGGAATCACCCCGCCACCTATTATTAGCATATCATCTACCCCTTCTTCTTTTAGTAGGTTAACTACCTTTGGGAATAGGTGGTTATGGGCACCTGATAATATACTCATGGCAACTACATCCACGTCCTCTTGAATAGCTGCAGCTACTATTTGTTCTGGTGTTTGCCTAAGACCTGTATATATAACCTCCATGCCAGCATCCCTTAGGGCCCTGGCTATTACCTTTGCACCTCGATCATGTCCATCAAGGCCTGGTTTAGCTACCAACACTCTAATTGGTCTGTCCATAGTTTTACCTCCCATTATTCATTAAGAATTCAGTATTTTTTCAAAATCTTTACTACCTACTATCAAGCTTATAGTATGATTGATTGCTCATATTCACCAAATACTTCCCTTAATACATCACATATTTCTCCTAGGGTTGCGTATGTTTTTACAGCATCTAATATATATGGCATTAGGTTTTCATCGGTTCCGGCTTTTTCCTTCAATATATTTAAGGCCTTTTCTACTTCCTCATTATTTCTTTCTTCTCTTAGTTTCACCAGCTTTTCTTTTTGGCTCAATTCAACTGTCTTATCAACCTTTAGGATTTCTTTCTTATCCTCTTCTTCTATTTGGAATTTGTTTACACCTACTACTATTCTTTCTAAGGATTCTACTTCCATTTGATACCTATAGGCTGCATTTTGTATTTCTTTTTGAATGTATCCCTTTTCTATAGCCTTAGGTGCTCCTCCTAATTCGTCTATTCTTTCAATATATTTAATAGCTTCCTCTTCAATTTTGTTTGTTAAACTCTCAATATAATATGAACCTGCCAATGGGTCTACAGTTTCTGTAACACCGGATTCATAAGCTACTATTTGTTGAGTTCTTAGGGCAATCCTTACTGAGTCCTCTGTTGGTAGAGCCAATGCCTCATCTCTAGAGTTAGTGTGTAAGGATTGGGTTCCACCAAGGACAGCTGCCAAGGTTTGAATTGTAACCCTAATTATATTGTTGTCTGGTTGTTGAGCAGTTAATGTAGAACCAGCAGTTTGGGTATGGAATTTTAATTGCATTGATTTTGGATTTTGGGCCTTAAATCTTTCCTTCATTATCCTAGCCCAAAGCCTTCTAGCAGCCCTATATTTAGCTACTTCTTCTAGTAAGTCATTGTGGGCATTGAAGAAGAAGGATAGTCTAGGTGCAAAATCATCTACATCAAGGCCTGCATTTATAGCTGCTTCTACATAGGCAATACCGTCTGCTAGGGTAAAGGCTACTTCTTGAGCAGCAGTTGACCCTGCTTCTCTAATATGGTAACCACTGATACTAATGGTGTTCCATTTTGGTACTTCCTTTGAGCAATATTCAAAAATATTAGTTATTAATCTCATAGAAGGTTCTGGCGGGAATATATAGGTACCTCTTGCTATGTATTCTTTTAAGATGTCATTTTGTATAGTTCCCCTCAATTTATCCTTAGATACCCCTTGTTTTTCTGCTACTGCTATATACATTGCTAATAAAATGGAGGCTGGTGCATTTATAGTCATGGAAGTACTTACCTTGTCTAGGGGTATACCGTCAAATAGTATTTCCATATCCTTTAGGGAATCTATGGCTACTCCAACCTTACCCACTTCCCCTTCAGCTAAAGGATGGTCTGAATCGTATCCTATTTGAGTAGGTAAGTCAAAAGCCACACTTAGGCCTGTTTGACCTTGGTCTAATAGGTATTTATATCTTTCATTTGATTCTTCAGCTGTAGCAAATCCTGCATACTGTCTCATGGTCCATAGTCTACCCCTGTACATGGTAGGTTGAACCCCTCTAGTATAAGGGTATTCTCCAGGATATCCTAAGTCCCTTTCATAATCAAAATTCTTTATATCAACAGGTGTATATAATCTATTTATTTCTTCATTGGAGCCTGTTGTAAACTTTTCCTTTCTCTCCGGAAACCTTGATATGGTTTTTTCTACGGTCTCTTTTTCCCACCTATCAATGGACGATCTTAACTCATTGATTTTCTTATCATCGAACATTTTTAAACCTCCCTTTATGGTAATTTATACTTTCCATAAGTCTTCTTTAAGTCTATTATAGTAATAAATATATGAATATTGCAACATATATTTCAGTTTATTATGAAAATGAATGGAATATTGCATAATTTAAAAACCCAGTATTAATGTTTTGTTTCACTAATGCTGGGTTCATCTTTTGAAAGTCACAATATTATATATATAGCTACATCTATTTTAGTGTTGTTGGCCTAAATTATGGATTTTTATTACTATTACTTTTCAGCAAAAACTTTTACCAATATCTTTACTAAAAAATAGAACAATATAAGGACAAAAAAAGTAGTTCCCATGCCAAATATTAATAGTTCTAAAAATATATTATTCATATTAGCCCTCCTAAGATTAAGATAACAATGCTAGTACCATACTACCTGCTATAATTGAACCTATTTGACCTGCAACGTTGGCAGATACAGCCTGCATTAAAACAAAATTCGTTGGATCTGCTTCCTTAGCTAACTTCTGAATTACCCTAGCTGACATTGGGAAGGCTGAAATACCTGCTGCCCCAACCATAGGATTGTATTTTTTCTTTACGAATAAGTTTAAGAGCTTAGCAAACAAGACTCCACCTGCTGTATCAAATATAAATGCTACTAGTCCAAGTCCCATTATTAGCAATGTATCCCAATTAATAAAGGCTTCTGCTGTCATGGTAGAACCAATGGTTATACCTAAAAGCAAAGTAACTAAATTAGCTAATTCATTTTGGGCTGATTGAGATAATCTATCCAATACACCACATTCCCTAATAAGATTACCAAACATTAAAAAGCCTATTAAGGTAACAGACATAGGAGCTATTATACCTGCAATAATTGTAACTGCTATGGGGAATATTATTTTTACAGTTTTAGATACTTTTACTTCCTTATATTCCATCCTTATCTTTCTTTCATTTTTTGTAGTCAATGCCTTAATAACTACTGGCTGAATCATAGGTACCAAGGACATATATGAGTAAGCGGCTACTGATATTGGCCCTAGCAAATGTTTTGCAAACCGTGTAGCTACAAATATAGAAGTTGGTCCATCTGCTGCCCCTATAATCCCAATGGAAGCTGCTTCTTTAATATCAAAGCCTAAAAGATAAGCAAAAATAATAGTCATAAATATTCCAAACTGGGCTGCAGCTCCAAAGAAAAGCATAGATGGCATTTGGAGTAATGGGGTAAAATCTATCATAGCTCCAACGGCTACAAAGATTAAAGCCGGAAATAATTCATTTAATATTCCTGCATTTCTAAGTATGCCTAGAATACCTTCATCACTTGCTATGCCTGGAATTCCTGGAATTACTGGTAAATTCGTTAGTATTGCTCCAAAACCTATTGGCAATAACAGCATTGGCTCATAATCCTTCTTTATTGCCAAATAAATAAGTACACCACCAATTATAAACATAAGTACTTGATTAAACCCTAAACCTTTAATGCCTGCTAACAATTGTTCCAGATCTCATTCCTCCCATTCCTTACTATTTAGCTAATTTATTATATCATATTAGCATGTCTTTTTACATATTATAGAAAAGAAAAGCTTCTATGAAACCATATAAATTAAAAATAAAAGCTAAACCTCATATTCGGTATTAAAAACCCAGTATCAATGGAATTTAGTCCATTAATACTGGGTTTGTAAATACTAATTAAATTCAATTAATATGTTTAAGCTCCTTGGAATATTTCTTCAAATTCCTTACCAGTTAGGGTTTCTTTTTCCAGTAAGGCTTCAGCTACCCTATGAAGCTTATCCATATTGTCTCTCAATAATTGTTCAGCCTTATTATAAGCTGTATCGATTATACGTCTCATTTCACTATCTATGGCTGCTGCCACATCTTCACTATAGTTTCTAGTTCTACCAAAATCTCTACCTACAAATACTTCTTCATCATCAGTACCATAGGTCATAGGTCCAAGTTTTTCACTCATACCATAGTGAGTGACCATGGATCTGGCAATTTTAGTAGCCCTTTCAATATCGTTTTGAGCTCCTGTACTTATATCACCTAATACCAAGGCTTCAGCTGCCCTACCTCCAAGTAAGGTTACTAGTCTACTTTCCATTTGCTTCTTAGTTATAAAGTTTCTGTCTTCCTCAGGAATATATGCTGTAAAACCACCAGCCATACCCCTCGGGATTATTGTAACCATATGAACAGGGTCTGTATCAGGAGTAAGTCTTGAAGTAATTGCATGGCCTGCCTCATGATAAGCCGTAAGCCTTCTTTCCTTTTCACTTACAACTTTAGATTTCTTTTCAGGACCTGCTTGAACCTTTATTGAAGCTTCTTCTATTAAATTCATTGGTATGGATTTTAGATTATGCCTTGCAGTTAATAAGGCAGCCTCATTTACAAGGTTTTCTAAATCTGCAGGTGAAAAG
>LFRM01152579.1_pt1 | contig 15675 bp, 13 predicted proteins | sample 618341 | NCBI WGS metagenome assembly LFRM01 (sample SAMN03654438, study PRJNA283298) | anaerobic digester metagenome | isolation source: pool of bioreactors CSTR01a, CSTR02a, and CSTR03a thermophilic anaerobic... | place: Denmark: Kgs. Lyngby | collected 2014-05-21 | reverse complement strand
GAACACCGCCTAAGAACTCAAACAAATGCACATGCGCCAGAATCCACGAATCCAGATCCATGCGAAGAAAACCTTCGGCATAACAGTACTGACTGTAGGACATGGCGGCAACGAAGATGTACACGGGCACCAGGTCGCCTGTCGCAGGATCCTTTAGGTATCCCGTCTTCCCGCTCCAGTCCGTTTCAACCTGTTCGCCGGGGGTACGCGGGACATGCATGGTTGCCTTGCTGCTCCTCATGTGCCGTCTGTAGAGGTCGCAGTAGCGGGAGTACATGTAAGGGCGTTTACCACCCCCGCGGCATGCTTCGCAGTACTCGAGCCACAGCATCTGCAGGCTGACGCCTGTTTTACGGAGCTCCTTGGTGATGGTCTCACAATCCGGCTGCTCAAAGCGCTCGTCATCTTTGTTAGGCGGGTAGAGGCGGGCGCTGACATGATCTTCGCTTAGATCCTCTAATGAGGCGCAAGGTCATGTGTTTGCAGGAAATACCATAATAGCAATCAAGCCGTGCCTATCTGGCCATCGTCCGGTCCGATGGCCAGAGCGAGCCAACACATGATTTTTATCAAAAATAATCAATCAATGCAACTATTGGATTAATCAGATGAACACTGGCTCGACTATTTTACTGTCCTGCCGTTTTGCTCGAAATAAAAAACACACCTTCGCCCCTAACAATGTGTTATGCTTCCCAACATATTTTTCAATTTCACGGTCAGTAACGCAGTTGGTCAATTTTAAAATTTTATTATGGCATATACATTCCGCCGTTAACAGAAATGAGCTGTCCAGTCACATAATCTGAGAGATCGGATGCAAGAAACAAAGCAACCTTACCGACGTCCTCCGGAGTACCTAATCTTCCTAGTGGTATTTGATCGACCTGATCTGAGAACCCCAGTTCTTCAGACATGTTTGTTTCAATCAATCCCGGCGCTATCGAGTTAACGTTGATATTGTATGGCGCCCCACTTAACGCAAAACATTTTGTTGCAACGATCACTCCACCTTTTGACGCTGCATAATGCACTCCAGCATAATATCCGCCACGCTGCCCGGCTAAAGATGCTATGTTAATAATCTTCCCTTTATTTCTTTTCTGCATTTTTAAAAACACAGCTTTGCTACAAAAAACAACACCCTTAAGGTTGATATCCAGCATGATGTCCCACTCACTCTCCGTTAAGTCTTTAATTGGGACGCTATTAGATATTCCTGCATTGTTGACCCATATATCTATATCGCCTAATTCGTTTGTAATTTGATCAATCACCTCTTGGATCGCATCGAAATTTTGTACATCCAACTCTAAACTTATGCATTTGACACCATATTTACATAAATTTTTTGCCGTTGATTTCGCATTTTCCAAATTGATATCAACTATAGCCACTTTTGCTCCATTTCGCGCAAAAGTTGTTGCAATTCCTTCTCCTATACCTCGGGCTCCGCCAGTTACAACCGCGATTTTATCTTCTAACATTAGGTTCACAACCTCTCCTTCTATGATATTTGTATTTCATGTTGTTGCTCAAATTTTGTAAACGAGTGCCGTACTTATTTCCTTTTCCAGGGGATTTCTGCAATCTCCACAATCCCCACAGAATGTTTAGGTTGCGCATAAAAACATCTTCGAAAACCAATCACATCATCTTCTGTCTCCGCTTCGAATATAATATTCGCTTCCAAATCACTAATGAAGTACTTTTTCCACTGGTCGTAATTTTTTACTATAAATGCCGTATGGTGTATGTTCTCGCCTTTTTGCTTTAAAAATTGCATGTGAGGCGTTGTTGCTCCTGATATGGGTTGAATTAACTCAATTTTAGAGCCATTTTTCAAAGTACCCATACCAATTTTGAAATGACAATCAAATATTTCTTCTTCGCCTACCCAAGCTCTAAGTGGGATAAATTCATAAATATAGAAGTCCGCATTTATCAGTTTGCCATACCATTTAGAGCTACTGTTGACATCATTTACTATATATCCTACATGCCCCAACTGAGGCAGCGTTTCAATCATTTCCATATCTTGCACCTCATCGTTTTTCACATTATTTTTATTGATTCACTTGATTTTCTATTTAACCCATTATTTATCAATTACAATCTATTCAATAAAAAGAATAGCTATAATTTGTCTAGTTGCCTCTGGTTCAATATCTTCAGCAAAATGTGATAAGAACGGACTGTTAATATATCTATCAATATACCGATAACATTACTTTTGTCCATAATCAGATTCACACTTTTGAGTTAGGTTGGTAATTCAGATCATTTATTGTTTTTAGTATACGCTGCCTAGCAACCTTGTCGGCATACCTGTTGTCATGTTTAAAGTGAGAAACAATGGGATTCGAAGTTTGTAATAGAGTAGCAGCACCGTTAATTGTGATCATGCTCTCACCTCGTTTCTGTGCAATGCGCCATATACATATTAAAACTCACTGTTAAATTTGTTAATTATATAGATAAAAACGTTGCCGCGAGCATTTCATTATTATAGTGATGTTAGTAGGTACTTGTCAATGATTATTTTTATACTTCATTTTTAAGCGGATTGTCGCATTAAGTGATGCTTTGTTAGGCGACCAGTTTATACGTGGATTTCAGATCTTCGTTCGCTCATCCTAGTAAACTATTTTACTGCTTACACCCTATTCTGCGGCCATCCTTTAGTTTTATTCTGTTCGCATCAAACTTATGAATAATGTAATAGATTTAGCTCAAATAACATTATATATTTGCTAGTCGGAGAATGCTGGAGAATGCTTATGATGACAAGAAGAAAGCACTCTACCACAACCTCTGAAACTTGTGAATTCGAAAATCTATAAACTGGATACACCGGTGGATTTCATTTTGTAGAAAACTTATTTTTGCTGCAAAACTGTGGAGGACATATCGTTCTAGAACAAAATTGAATATATTAAATTAAAACTAGCGAACAGACTAATACCATAACAAATTGCCATTTTGATGATATTTGACAAATAAATCGTTCTATACTATTGTTTTTAGGTGGTATTAGCAACTATTGGGTCATATGACGCTGCGTGATCTCCACACAGCGTCATATGATTTCAACCGTTGCTCGTTGAATACAATATTGCATTTTCGGAAGGAGTATGTACAAATGAAAAAGAAGATCTCAGTCGGCACATGGTGTTTCCAATTCCCACCATATGATAAAAAGCCAGTTGGGTTAGACGATGTCTGCGAGAAACTGGCAGCCTTGGGGTATGATGGTATAAGTTTGGATGGCAATCATGCAAATCCAACAAAATATCCAACAAAAGAATCCAGAAAAGAACTAGCAAAACGTATCACGAGTTATGGCCTAGGTGTTTCTGAGTTCAATCCGGCCTTCGGTGTAGTTGAAGGTATCGTGATTCAAGACAACCCCAGCTACTGGCTATCCGAAGTAAAAGAAAATTTAGAATTCATCAGCGACTTGGATCTGACGGAGAACCTCCGTGTAGACACCCGGGCTTTGCCCACATATGTTAATGATGAAAATTATCAGAGAGCTTGGGACACTACGGTCACAGCCTTTAGGAAAGCATCTGAAATGGCTCAGTCTTATGGGAAGAAACTCGTATGGGAATTTGAGCCAGGCTTTGTTTTCAATACTCCAGATGAGATAATAGACTTATACAATGAAGTAGACCACCCAGCGTTCACTCTTGAATGCGACAGCGCCCATGTATACACGATCGCTGAAAAGGGACTCTACCAAGTATATAAGAAACAAACTCTTCCAGGAGGACAGACAGAATTCTATAAAATGCTTGAGAATAAAGTTGGGCTAGTCCATATCATCGATAATGACGGTACGCTTTGGAATGGGGTCACATCGATGCATGTTCAGTTTGGGGAAGGTGATCTTGATTTCGACAATGTGGTTTTTCCGGGGCTTCGCGATCATGCAAAATATAAGGGTGACTGGTGGGTTGTTGACCTTGTGTTTAATGATGATGCCTGGAATATTCTCGAAGAAGCAAAAAAGAAAATTGATGTTTATAACGCAAAATATGGAGATTATTAATCGATAATATGCAGTTAAATGGTTTGATTAATTAACGGAGGTGTATGTAATGAAAGGCAAAATGAAGGCACAGGTTTTCTATAAAGCGAAAGATATGCGTCTTGAAGAGGTTGACATCCCGCAAATTTCTGATAATGAAATCCTCATAAAAGTCAAAGTTTGCTCTATATGTGGCTCGGACTTGGAATACTATTATGGAAACAGCCCACTGGGCACCCCCGACGGTAAAGGTCCTCTCATCTTGGGACATGAATTCTCGGGTGTCGTAGAAGAGGTAGGTGCAATACCTAAGTCAATGGGTATTTGTGAGGTAGGAGACCGCGTAATTGGCAATCCCGTAGGCCCATGTTTCGCTTGTGAAATGTGCCAACGTGGATATACAAACCTCTGTTCTAATGTATCGACAAATGGAGTCAACACAAATGGCGCATTTGCCGAATATACCAAAGTTCCCTACACCAACATTGTAAAAATGCCAAAAGATATGACTTTTGAACAGGCTGCTTTCACGGAACCTACTGCTTGCGCAACGTATGCCATTAAACAGCTTGAAATTGGCTTTGGCGATACCGTGTTGATATATGGTTGTGGACCAATAGGTCTTATAATGACACAAATCGCGAAAGCCCAAGGTGCTGGTAAGGTAATTGTTGTTGGGCGTAGAGACTACCCGCTGGGTATTGCGAAGGATGTTGGAGCAGATGAAGTGATCAACATTAAAGACACCTCATCTGCTTGGTATGCATCCGATGTACCTGCAAAGGTTAAAGAGCTGAATGATGGAAAGCTGGCCAATAGAGCAATAGTCGCTACCGCCAATATTGAGGCAGGCCAAAGTGCATTACTTAGCACTGGTCCCAGAGCTACAATAGTCATGTTTGGCCTCGCTGGATCTGATGAGGTACTAGAGGTGCCGTTGCTCGATTCTATTGTTAACGATAAGATTTTAAAATTCTCATGGCTTTCACCTCTTGTGTGGCCTGAGACAGTTGCAGCTATTGGTGCTGGAAAAATTGATTTCTCAAAGCTTTGTACAAATCGATATGCGCTTGAAAATCTTTCTGAAGGTATAGAGTTCATGAAGGAAGGAAAAGGCAATAAAATTAAAGGTGTCTGTGTTGTAGACCAATAAATGATATAAACGCGCCCAGTACAAACAGTACTGGGTGCGATGACATCAATGAAAAACATTGCAGAATTTTCCAGGGTATTCTGTCGCTACAGCATATGGGTATCTCAGCGATAACTCTACTGTAAGCAATACGGCAATGAATTTGATTCTTCGGACACCACCCTTGTTCTGCAAACTTGCACATTAACCCATGCGAGGGAAGTAGGTCAAGTCAGTCTTAACCAGCCAAAATAGTCAGGCTACAGGTGGATAGACATATCGCATTCAGGTAGACCTTTTTCAGGTTCCTGTAGAAAATGTCTATTCCTCGGATACGAGATAACTATATGAACAACTGGGTTGCCTTCAACTGTATGAAACCATTGTCCTAAGTGGTTTGCGGAAATAACAGAATTGTAATCACCAGGATATTGCGTCCTGACTTACAAATTATATAGCAAGGAGAGTTATTGTAATGAGCGCAAATAATTTGCCTATTCGAACAGAAAAAATAAGAGAAGTTTTGACAAAATGCATAAACGGTCTTTTGACGGATAAGGTCATCATAATTACAGGTGGAAATAAGGGAGTCGGTGCTGAGCTTGCTCTCGAGTGCGGTCGACAAGGTGCTAAGGTTGTAATTGGCGCGAGAGACACTGAGTATGCAAATAGAGTTCTTGATGAAGCAAGGCAAAAGCAGTATGAAATTACTTTTATTCCAACTGATCTTAACGATGTGAGTCAAATCGAACACATGGTAAAAGAGACGGTCAGACTCTATGGCCAAATTGATGGATTTGTCAATTATGCGGGATTACTGCCTTCCGCTACGATCATCGAGAGCGAAGAAAGCATGTTTGAAGAAGTGTTTTCTATTAATATCAAGGCGGCAATGTTTTGTTGTAAACATATTATTCCAGAAATGCAACGCATTGGTGGCGGTTCAATTGTTTTCATTGGATCACCTCATGCCTATGGTGGCGACAAAGATAGAACAATATATGCGCTTTCTAAAGGTGCATTGTTAACATTAATGAAACACGTCTCCAGCCACTATCAATCTGATCAAATACGATCAAACTGGGTGACGATGGGTTGGATACCTACCCCAGGTGAGATGGCATTGCGTCATTCTCAAGGTCATGATATAGAATGGCTCCGTAACATTGCAGAGGAATTGACACCTGCCGGACGATTGCTTGCGCCAGTTGATCTAATTCCTGGGATCATTTACTTGTTGTCAGATCTCTCCCCGATGGTCTCTGGCACCGAAATTGATATGACTGGCGGACTACGCTGTGAGTGACATCGTGCTTTTTCGCGTGTTCAGTGGGGGCGCTATATGATAGAGTTTTCTTGTGCTGATTTTACTTTTCCAACTTTACCACACGATAAAGTTCTTAAACTATTATCGTTGATGGAGTTTAAATGGGTAGATATTGGTATTTTTAAAAACAGATCACACTTACAGCCTGCAGACCAGTTCGCAATGCCCGATAAAAAAGGAGCGGCTTTGCGTGTGTCCGCAAAAGCTAATGGACTTAGCGTTAACGGAATATTTTTACAAAGCTCTCTTGACTTCCGAGAATATGCCATCAACAGCCCTCGGGCAAGTGTGCGGAAACAAGAACGAGACGAATTTAAAAAAGCGATCGACTATACTTTATCAGCGGGGTGCTATCATTTTACGGGTCTTCCAGGATGTGATTTTGGGACTGAAGACAGTCTAAGCATATGCTTAGACGAATTATCGTGGCGTGTAGACTATGCCAGAACACATGGTGTAACCTATGCTGTTGAACCACATATTGGATCCATAATGGAAAATCCTGAGGATTGTCTTCACATACTCGAAAAAACAAAGGGGCTTACGATTGCGCTTGACCATTCTCATTATGTCAGCAAAGGCATCGGATTAGAACGCATACGTCCTCTGACCGTTTATGCATCTATATTGCACGCCAGGGGCGCTGCGGAAGGCCTTGCGCAAGCTCCATTTGAACTCTCCACTACAGATTATCATGCTATTGCCAATCATCTTCAAGAAGTGGGTTACGCGGGGAAAATATGTATGGAATATTGTTATCTTAATTGGGAAGGGCTCAACAGAACGGATAATATTTCTGAAACGATGAAACTTCGTCAACATATTGCGGAGCTACTTAATATAGAGGTGTTGCGAACCGATTACACGTGTGGATAATGAGAGAAGCTCTATCTAAAGTATGAAGTATATTTAGATAGAGCTTCTCTTCCAGAGTAAATCCTCCATGTAGCGAAGCCTGATGCAGACAAGCATCGCGGGTAGGGGGTGTATTAACAAAAAGGAAGCATGAGATTAGCATTAAATAGAGAAACGAAAACCAACCGGGACGAACACACAAAGCATCCGCGCTTGACGCAACAAGACAAGTAGCCTGTGCGCCCTTGAGCATATCACCATCCCCGGTTGCGTTGATGTCGATCTGCGCACGTTTATGCTCGATCCCACTAAATTGGAACCAAGATCAATAAAAAAATAAAAACGATCGGTTACGGCAGGCAGGCATGGCGGAGATAGCAACACCCGCTGACCGGTCACCGTCCGGACGGTCAGTCACAACATAGAAGGGAAGCGGAATATGCCAATAAGCAAACAGGTGCAACTGTCAATCTATCAGGTGATGAACGAAATTCGCAGTTTCGAGGAGAAAGCGTATGAGCTGTTCAGCGCCGACAAATTGCGAGGTTCAGTCCATCTTTACACAGGACAGGAAGCTGTGGCCGCAGGTGTTTGTGCCCAGCTTTCGGATCAGGATTACATCACGAGCACGCATCGCGGCCATGGCCACGGGATCGCCAAAAGCCGCAACTTGAAAGCGGCGATGGCCGAGCTGATGGGGAAGGAAACCGGATTTTGCCGGGGCCGCGGCGGTTCGATGCATATCGCCGATCTGGAAAAGGGCAATCTCGGTGCGAACGCGATCGTAGGTGGCGGTATACCTATTGCCGTCGGCGGTGCGCTGGCGCAGAGTTATCTGGGTCAGGATAATGTTACCGTAGCTTTCTTCGGTGACGGTGCCGCCAATCAGGGCACGTTTCATGAGAGCATTAATCTGGCTTCCGTCTGGAAGCTGCCGGTGATTTTTGTCTGTGAGAACAACCAATTTGCTATTTCCGTTTCAGTCGAAAAAAGTACCTCAGTCGAGGACGTCAGTGTGCGCGCTCAAAGCTACGCTATCCCTGGCGTGACGGTAGATGGCAACGACGTGTATGCCGTTTTTAATGCCGTTGAAACGGCTATCAAACGCGCCAAACGCGGCGAAGGACCGACTCTCATTGAAGCCAAGACATACCGCTGGCGCGGTCATTGGACGGGCGATCCGGAAGTGTATCGCACCCGCGAAGACGTCAAGATATGGATGGAGAAATGTCCGATCAAGCGCATGCGAGAGAAGATGTTGCAAGATGGCATAGCTGACGAAGCCACACTGCGAGCGATTGGGCAACAAGCAAGAGAAGATGTTGAAGACGCCGTGGAGTATGCTTTGGCCAGCCCGGAACCTGATCCGGCTGACGTCATGGATGATGTTTATTACGTCGTAGGCGAGGAGGCATAACGATGGCGATTAAAACTTACGCACAAGCGATTAATGATGTGCTGGCAGCGGAGATGGAAAGAGATGAAACCGTTTTTCTGATGGGAGAAGACATCGCCGAGCAAGGCGGTATTTTCGGCTGTACACGCGGCCTGATCGACCGATTCGGTGCCAAACGAGTGCGCAATACGCCGATCAGCGAGAGCGCCATTGTTGGGGCCGGTATCGGCGCGGCGACGGCGGGTCTCAGGCCGATCGTCGAGCTGATGTATATGGATTTTGTCTACGTGGCGATGGATCAGCTTCTCAACCAGGCCGCCAAAATTCGTTACATGTTCGGGGGGAAAGCAAAGGTGCCGCTCGTTGTGCGCGGTCAGCAGGGCATTGGCCGGGGCAATGCCGGGCAGCATTCGCAATCGGTTGAGTCCTTATTTATGCACATTCCGGGGTTGAAGGTTGCTTGTCCGTCGACGCCGGCCGATGCTGCTGGATTGCTGCGGACGGCGATTCGCGATGACAACCCGGTCATGTTTTTTGAGCACAAGGCGCTGTACGCGACGAAAGGCGAGGTGCCGGACGATGCGTCGTTTGCTATCCCGTTTGGCCAAGCTAACGTTGTCCATACCGGCCATGACGTGACGATCGTCAGCAACCTTCTTTACGTTTCCAGAACGCTTGAGGCCGTGCAGCTGTTGGAGGATCAAGGCATATCGTGTGAAGTGATTGATCCGCGCACGCTTGTACCTCTCGATTTGGAAACAATCGTTAAATCTGTCAAGAAAACGGGGCGTCTCGTCATCGTACATGAAGCGCACAGAACACTTGGATTTGGTGCCGAGATTGCTGCGCATGTCACAGAAAAAGCGTTTACTTATCTTGATGCGCCACCGCTGCGTTTAGGAGCCAAGATGTGCACCTTGCCGTTTAATCTCGGCCTTGAAAACGCCGTGGTGCCACAACTAGAAGAAATTGTTGATGCTGTTAAGCACGTTTTATACAAATGAGGAGTTAATCATGGCCGTAAAAGTAATCATGCCCAAACAAGGACTGCAAATGACGGAAGGCATAATCGTTGAATGGCTCGTAGGTGAAGGCGAAAGCGTCCTGAAAGATGAGCCACTGTTCGAGATGGAGACCGACAAACTTACGATCACGATCAATGCACCTGTTTCAGGAACGCTTCTGAAAATCGTGTGCGATGAAGGCGAAACGGTACCTATAACGGAGACGGTTGCCATAATCGGTGAACCGGATGAAGATATTATCGATCTGCTTTTCGGCGATGAAGCAGAAGACGTTTTGGCAGAACCTCCAGAGAAAGCAGCTAAACAGCAAGATGCGGCGGCTGAAGTGAAGCAAGCTGATCAAAAGGAAGCAGGGAAACCAGCTGCCCGCACATTCATTACACCGCGGGCAAGGGGACTGGCCGCATCGGAATCGATTGACTATCATGTGATCAACGGGAGCGGGCCAGATGGACTGATCATTGAAAGAGACGTGCAGGATAAGATGAAAGCGAATCAAAAGATAGTGCCTCTTGCCGGAAAGGTTGCTACCAGCGAAGGCGAGGATTTGCGTGACGTGAGTGGCAAAGGCTTTCGCCACGCGATGCCAGAGGCCGATGTGTTTGCCTCGACGGACACTCGCACTGAAACATACGTACATGTTTCAGAAAAACGGCGCCTGATCGGCAATCGCATGTGGCAGAGTCTGCAAACGGCAGCTCAGGCAACGCACCGTATCAAGGTGGATATGAGTGAAGCAAAACGTCTGCGTGAGGTGTTTCGCAAAGCTGATAAAAGCGTGTCTTACAATGATATCGTGTCGCAGGCAACGTGTCGTGCGCTGCTGGATCATCCGATCATGAACGCGGAATTACAAGATGATCAGATCGTCCTGAAACATTACGTAAATCTCGGTATCGCCGTGGCTGTCGATGACGGACTGCTCGTTCCCGTGATTAAGAATGCGCATCAGCTAAATCTTGAAGAACTAGCTGCAACAACAAAACAACTGGCATACAAAGTCCGTCACAGGCAGCTCAGCGCAGATGAGTGTGAAGGCGGTACTTTTACGGTTTCGAATCTCGGCATGTTTGGTCTTGAATCGTTTGTGGCCATAATCAATCCGCCTGAGAGCGGTATTCTCGCCGTCGGTCGTGTCGCCACCGAGCCGGCTTTTGATGACGAGCATAATGTAGTCGAACGGGCGCAGTTGGAACTGACGCTGACGTACGATCACCGCGTCGTGGACGGCGCACCGGCGGCCATGTTTTTGCTCAGCGTCAAGCGCTATCTGGAACAACCGTTCCTGCTTCTTTAATGCAATGTGCGTGCCGCGTCGCTTAAATGACGGTGCAGACAGTTAATCGGCAGCATATTTCGATTACTTACGGAAAGCAAGACTTTAATGAAGATCAAATCATATAAATCACTCGATGTTACCAATAAATATGTGCTGCTTCGTCTTGACATTAATGCTCCGTTAAAGGATGGCCGTATCGTCGATAAAACACGTCTGGAGAAGAGTATCCCTACCCTTGATTGGCTTTTGGAACACGATGCAAAAGTAGCTATACTAGCCCACCAGGGTGATACGCTTGACTACCAGAACATGGCACCGTTGCAGGAACACGCGGGTATTTTGGCGGCGCTATGCGGAAAACGTGTCGGTTACATAGATGATGTGTGTGGGCCTGCTGCCATCGATGCAGTGAAAACGCTTAAGATGGGTGAAGCCGTTCTGCTTGGCAATGTGCGTTATCTTGCCGAAGAGATCTCTACTTTTGAGACGGTTGTTAAGCTGACAGCTACAGAAATGACAAAGACGTGGCTTGTGCGATCGCTTGCACCGTTTTTCGACTATTATGTGAACGATGCTTTCTCGGCCGCGCATCGCGCCGCCCCTTCCATGATTGCATTCCAGGAGATCTTGCCATCTGCCGCCGGTGATTTACTTTTCACTGAGTACAATGAATTGGAGAACGTTCTGCGTAATCCACAGCGTCCTGCCATTTTTGTCTTGGGCGGCGCCAAGATTTCGGATGCCTTTGGTATGCTTGATCAGGTGCTGAATAATAAAACAGCAGACACGATTATTACGGTCGGCGTGACCGCTCAGATCTTCTTACTGGCAAAAGACATTGAACTCGGTGAAACCTCGCAGGCCTGGCTACAAGATAGGAAGCTGCTGGATTATGTTTCCGAGGCGAGGTCATATCTCGATCGATACGGTGATCGGTTTGTCGTTCCTGTCGATCTGGCTTATGAGAAAGATAAAAAGCGCGTTGAAGTAGATCTATCTGATCTACCTGTCAAGGATGCCCTCTACATGGACATCGGTGAGCGTTCAATAGAAAATGCCGAAGCCGTGATTCGTGATGCAGGAAGCTTGTTTGTGAACGGACCGGCCGGCGTCTACGAAGATGAACGCTTTAACGAGGGAACGAAGCGTATTTGGCGTGCAATTGCCGCATCAAAAGGGCACAGTGTTTTGGGCGGCGGCGATTCTGTTTCAGCAGCGCATCGCTTTATCGATACGGCGGACGTTAATTTTATCAGTTCGGCAGGTGGTGCCATGGTTCGATTTATGGCAGGGGAGACCTTACCGCTTATTGATGCCATGCAAAAGGCCGGGGAGCGGGATACTGAAAATAAAGAAAAAGCTACGGGACCGAGCGGATAAATATTTGGGATGGGCGGTCAAGGAAGTGGCTGAGTTTGGCGTTGGTTATGACAGGATATCATTGAGAAAAAGAAAAAATAAGGCGATGGAGTTAAATGCTGTGTCTCAATCAGAACGAATGATATAAAGGTATAGAGCAAGGAGGACAATATGATTAAAGTTGGGGTTGCAGGTTACGGTGTAATTGGTCAGAGACTTGCAGATGGCGTGAATCTGCAGGAAGACATGGAATTGGTAGGCGTCGCCGATTTGGCACCGACACTGACAATTCGCGCATTGGCAGAACGCGGCATGCCGTATGATCTCTATCTGGTAGATGGTGCAGACAAAGCCGCCTTTGATGCCCTTGATATTCCTATTACTGGCAGCTTTACAGATCTTGTTGAAAAATGCGATATTATGCTGGATTCGGCACCGGGTGGTGTTGGTATCAAAAATAAGAAAATTTACGAAAAAAAAGGTGTCAAAGCTATTTTTCAGGGGGGCGAAGCCGATGAAGTTGCCGACGTCTTTTTCCATGGTTATGCCAACTACGCAAATGGTGTGGACCAGGCATACTTGAAACTGACATCATGCAATACAACTGGCCTGATTCGCGCTGTGGATTGCCTCGACAAGCAGTTCGGACTTGAACGTATTGCGATCACGATCGTGCGGCGTGTGGCTGACCCCGGTGATTACCATCGTGGTTTGACGAATGCGCTTCGTGTTGATAAGGCGCCGAGCCATCAGGCGGTCGATCTGATGTCGATCATGCCGCACATTGAAGCGACCGGAATTCTTGTGCATACGCCGATCACGCATGGTCACTTTATCACCGTGGTAGCAAACGGTAAGCAGAAAATCACAAAAGAGGCTGCACTTGAAGCGTTTAAGGCGCACGATAGAATTCGTGTCGTAAGGATAGAAGACGGATTCCTCGGCAATGCCTCCATCTTTCGCTACGCCAGAGATCTTGGCCATCCGCGCGGAGATATTTATGAAATCTGTATCTGGGAAGACACCATTGTGGAAACGGGTGACGGGATTATGTTCGGAATCCATATTCCGCAGGAATCAGTGACTATTCCCGAAACGATTGATGCCGTGCGTGCGGCAATGGGTATGCAAAAAACGATGGAAGACGGTGTCGGTGCAACAAACAAGTATCTGAATTTGCCGTCATGGAAGAAGTGAAATAGATAAAGCGTGTATGATCGGAGTCTGTTTGATTGGGCAACCCCTTCTCGAAAATAATCGACGTTTTGTGCCAGATATTGACATTGACATGTGTGCCGTTGCGTCTATCCAGAGGCGGAAGTTCGCAGTGTTCTCGACGCGTTTAACATAAAACGCCACACGACCGATTGCCGAGATCTCCTTTTAGGGTCAACACTCGATGCCATCGTGGTTACGCCACTTCCTCCGCTCGGTATCATCCCTACGTCGGTGGTATGTTGTTATTCATGTTGATCCATGATTTTGATATGACTCATTCTCGTCAAGCCACCGAACAAACTGATATACTGATTTTTAGATATACGAGGAACAAATAGATTTATATTTAAAAATTACTTTGCCAAATGGTTCTTCACGTAAGGTAACGGAATCAACACATGAACATTGAATTTGCATACGATAAACGTACGGAAGCAGTCGAGATTCCGGATGATCGCCTGCTCGGAATCCTGGTACCGAACGCCATTCACGTGTCCCAATCGCCAGAATTACTGATCCGGTATGCGCTGGCAAATCCGATCGGAAGCTTACGGCTGAGACAATTGGTTTCGCCGGGTGAGAAGATTGTGATCATCACATCCGATGTGACCCGTCCGCTTCCCTCAAACGTTTTGCTACCCCCTGTACTGTCAGAACTAAATAAGGCAGGTGTTCCTGATGTGGATATTGAGATTGTATTTGCTCTTGGCGTGCATCGTCCGCATACTGAAGAAGAAAAGCGTCGACTCCTCGGCAACGATATATATCAGCGTATCCGCTGCTATGACTCGAACGCAAATGACGTTGTGCATATGGGGCAGACAAGCCTTGGCACACCAATTGATATTGACCGTCGCGTGGCCTTTGCCGATCGCCGGATCGGCCTTGGTAACATTGAATACCACTATTTTGCCGGTTACAGCGGCGGCGCCAAATGCATTATGCCCGGGGTATCAACTAGAGAGGCGATTGCCGCAAACCATCGTTTCATGGTAAAAGAAACGACCGTTGCCGGTCATGTGGATCCGAATCCGGTACGAGACGATCTGGAAGAGGCGATCAATTACTGTTCGCTCGATTTCATTCTAAATGTTGTTCTCGATGAGAAAAAGCAGGTGGTACACGCGGTAGCCGGTCATTATATCGAGGCGCACCGGGCCGGCTGCGTCTGGCTCGATCAACTTTATTCTATTCCCATTCAGGAACCTGCCGATATTGTTATTGTTTCGCAGGGCGGTTATCCGAAAGACTTAAACCTGTACCAGACTCAAAAAGCGCTCGATAATGCCAAACATGCCGTTAAAGAAGGCGGTACTATCATCGTGGTTGGCTCTTGCAAAGAAGGTCTCGGTGATCACGTCTTCGAAACGTGGATAAAAGAAGCGGACTCACCGAAAGATCTGATAGATAGACTGAAGATCCATTTCGAGCTTGGCGGCCATAAAGCGGTTGCGATTGCACTGGTGCTTGAATGTGCCGATATCTACCTTGTCTCAGATATGCCGGACGAGTTGGTTAAAAGTTGTTTTCTGAACCCTTATCCGGATCTGGCCACAGCCTTTTCGGCCGCTAGCTTGAAGAAGCCTGACGGGACTGTACTTGCGATGCCTTACGGTGGTTCAACCCTGCCAAAAAGAAAATAAATGAAACCGAAATATGTGTCTAGATTTAAGCTCGGAAACCTCCCTTACTCTCTCACCACAGACCTGATCCTCATGGCGCTGAACTGCGTGCCGGACATGTCTCAAGCGCTCTTCATGGTTGAGCAGGGGGTAAGTGTGTGTTTGGCAAGCAAGAATTCCAGCAGGGGGGGTGCGGATAAAATCTATCGCAACCGCGACAACCTGCGATACTGCAGGGAGCACGGGATCCGGATGAATGGGCCAAAGCTTGGCAGACCGCCCAAGGATAAGGAGCTTTACGAAGAACAAAAACGCCTTGAACGGATCGAATCACGAGAACGAAACGCCATAGAAGCAAAGATACGGTAGGTACTGTCAATAGTTTTTCGCACTTTCATTTAAATCACTTGGTTGTTTACGGTATCGCTG
>LFRM01332194.1_pt2 | contig 15678 bp, 15 predicted proteins | sample 618341 | NCBI WGS metagenome assembly LFRM01 (sample SAMN03654438, study PRJNA283298) | anaerobic digester metagenome | isolation source: pool of bioreactors CSTR01a, CSTR02a, and CSTR03a thermophilic anaerobic... | place: Denmark: Kgs. Lyngby | collected 2014-05-21 | reverse complement strand
GCTCAGATGGTTGCCCGCGGCGACATTCCGGAAGTCCTTGCAGATAAGCGTGTAATCACCCTGGACATGGGTGCGATCGTCGCAGGGACAAAGTTCCGCGGGGAGTTTGAGGAGAGGCTGAAGAAGATAGTTGACGAGATAAGGGCGAGCCAAGATGTAATCCTGTTCATTGATGAGCTCCATACGATTGTGGGAGCAGGGGCAGCTGAAGGAGCGATCGATGCTGCAAATATCCTAAAGCCTGCTCTTGCCCGTGGCGAGCTTCAATGCATCGGTGCTACTACAATTGATGAGTACAGGAAGCACGTGGAGAAAGATGCTGCTCTCGAGAGGCGGTTCCAGCCGATAATGGTAGGCGAACCTACAGTTGAAGAGACCATAGCAATTCTCGAGGGTCTCAGAGACAGATATGAGGCGCATCACAGGGTCAAGATAACCGATGAGGCTATCAGGGCTGCCGCGAGGCTCAGTGACAGGTTCATATCTGACAGATTCTTGCCGGACAAAGCTATCGACTTGATAGATGAAGCTTCTTCCAAGGTTCGGATTGGGACTACGATTGCACCTCCGGATATAAGGAAGCTGGAAGAGGAATACGCAAGGATCAGGACAGAGAAGGAATCTGCCATAAAGAATGAGGAATTCGAGCAGGCTGCAAGCCTCCGTGACAAGGAGCAGAAGCTAAAGGAAGAGATCGAGGCAAAGAAGAGCGAGTGGCAGAACAAGCGCGGTATGGTGGAAGCTGTTGTGACTGCTGAAGATATTGCTGAAGTAGTGTCTGCATGGACAGGCGTTCCTGTAACTCAGCTTACTGAAGAAGAGACAGAAAGGCTGCTGAAGCTGGAAGAGATCCTTCATAAGCGGGTAATCGGACAGGAGGAGGCAGTGGCATCTCTTGCAAGGGCTATAAGGCGGGCTCATGCAGGGCTTAAAGATCCGAAGAGGCCTATCGGATCATTCATCTTCCTGGGTCCGACAGGAGTAGGTAAAACAGAGCTAGCCAGGGCGCTTGCAGAGGCGCTCTTCGGAGATGAAAATGCAATGCTTGCCTTTGACATGTCAGAGTACATGGAAAGGCATACGGTCTCGAGGTTGATAGGAGCGCCTCCGGGCTATGTAGGTTATGATGAAGCAGGCCAGCTTACAGAGAAGGTTCGGAGACAGCCCTATTCAGTGGTGTTGTTTGACGAGATAGAAAAGGCCCATCATGACGTCTTCAACATACTCCTTCAGGTCCTTGAGGAGGGTAGGTTGACAGACGGAAAAGGGCGGACAGTGGACTTTAGAAACACTGTTATTATCATGACGTCCAACGTAGGCGCAAATCTCATAAGCACCGACACGAAACTCGGTTTCATTTCAGGTGATACAGAGCAATACGACTACGAAAGAATGAAGGAACAAGTCTTAACTGCAATGAAGAAGACGTTTAGGCCTGAGTTCCTAAACAGAGTTGACGAAGTCATAGTGTTTAAGGCACTGAATGAACAGGAGATACGCGAGATAGTAGAATTGCAGATTGCACAGGTGGAGGAGAGGCTGAAAGACCGAGACATTCACCTTGATGTAAGCAACGAGGTTAAAGACCTTATTGCAAAAGAAGGTTTCAGCAGAGAGTTCGGCGCACGTCCTTTGAGGAGGGTCATTGAACGCAAGCTCGAGACGCTCTTGTCTGAAAAGATCCTCCAAGGCGAGATCTCCTATGGGGACCTGGTATCTGTAACTCTCAAAGATGACAAGATTCATATCGAAAAAGCGAAGGGACAGGTTGCTGTAACGTCAGGTTCAGAAGAACCTGGAAGTTAAGGGGAATGTAACCTGCGGGGCCGTTGGGTTCTCCCGGCGAGGAGAATTCAACGGTCTTCGTTACTTATTCACCCTTTTGGCTGAGAGGAATTAAAAGGTTGCTATAGAATTTGAAGGATAGAGATTCAAGGTTTTATGCAGTTAGGGCGGGAACAAATATGACCGGAAACCGGATAGAGTACGATCTCCGGCATGCGCAAAGGCTGATCAGGGATAACGGTTTAGGACTCGTGGCGTTGAAAGACGGAAAAGTCCTGATAGAGGCGAAGGAACGAGGGATCCGTCCCTTTGTCAAGGCAGTAATGGAACTTGGAGAAAAGCTGGAAGGAGCCGTTATCGGCGACCGTGTGATCGGGCGGGCTTCCGCCATGCTGTGTATATACTCAGGGGTAGCTGCAGCTTACACCCCTTTAGCTTCTGACGCTGCGATTGAGGAACTTAGGATGGCTGACATATTGCTTGTTGCCGATGAAAGAACCCCGCACATTCTAAACAGAAACGGAACAGATGTGTGTCCTTTTGAAAAGATGACTGAACCCCTTGAGTCGTCTCACGAAGTATTTCGCGTTCTCGTGGAGTTCTTCGGGAACGAGCATTGAAATTCAAAGGGGGCACGATTTCGTGAATGTGTATCGCCTGGGGTGTTTGGAAGGGCAAATGTCCATGTTGATTTTCCATGCGTTAGCCAGGATGGGTTCTGAAGGCCTGATTATCGTCTCACCGAAGGAAAGGATTGTAAGTATAGGGTATTTTCAAGATACAGATAAAGTAGTGGACTTGGAGTATTGCAAAACGCACGGTATCTCTGTGATGCGCAGGGAAATCGGGGGAGGAACCACGCTCCTTGACCAAGACCAGATCTTTTTCCAACTTCTATTAAGGCGGGATAATCCCGGATTTCCCAGGGGAATTTCAGCTTTATACGAGCTTATTGCAGGCCCGTGTGTTGACACCTATCGCCAACTGGGAGTTCGTGCGCTGTTTAGGCCGGTAAACGACGTGATTACAGAGGAAGGCCGGAAGGTCTCAGGGTTGGGCGGCGCTGATATCGGCGAGTGCGTCGTGTTTGTGGGAAACATTATCTTGAACTTCGATTCCAGGGGAATGGCGAATATCCTCAAAGTGCCCAGCGAGAAGTTTCGTGACAAAGTCTTTAAGTCTTTGGAAGATAACGTGAGCAGTGTGCTTAAAGAAACCGGGAAGATGCCTCCTCGCAAGGAAGTTGAGGATTTGCTCATTGAGAATTTTGAAAAGAGTCTCGGCAAGCTAAACGAGGTCCCTCTTCCCGCAGAAGTCTACGAAAAAGCGCGTGAGCTTGGAACGAAGATGATGTCTGATGAGTTCTTGTTTAAGCGCCGCGACAAGAAAACCGATGGCGAGAGCTACATGAAAGTCAAGATCTCATCTGACGTGCAAGTTTCTGAGCAGAGCTATAAAGCGCCGGGTGGACTGATAACTGTAACATGCGCTGTTGAGGGAGGTATCATCAGGGATATATCCATTACAGGAGATTTCACGCTTTATCCCAAGGAGCGTCTGAGAGATATTGAAGATTCCCTCATCGGAGTTCGCCGCCATGTGTCAGATATAGAAGAAGTGATATCTAAGGTGTACCGTGATCTTTCCATTGACTCCCCCGGAGTTTTGCCCTTGCACTTTGCAGAAGCTATTTGCAAAGCGAGCTGAGCCTGTTGCCGCATGCTAGGTGGGATAGGTGTCTTTGAGTTTAAAGTGAACATATAAGGTTGAGGTTTTGAGCTAACAAACAGAACGGAAGGGACTAAATGGCCAGGGAGAAGACGAAGTATGTATGCAAAGAGTGTGGGTACGAGACTCCACGATGGCTCGGGAAATGTCCTTCATGCGGTGAATGGAGTTCCCTTGTTGAAGAAGTAATCACAGCCGTACCTGCCGGACACAGCAAGGACGTTTCAAAAGGCCCTGCTCCTTGCCCTATTACCGAGCTTGAGACAGTAGGAACAAACAGGTTCACCAGCGGTATCGCTGAACTCGACAGAGTCCTGGGCGGAGGAATAGTCCCCGGTTCTGTAGTGCTAATCGGAGGAGATCCGGGGATAGGTAAATCCACACTTCTCCTTCAGGTGTCCGGAGCAGTCAGCACCGATACAAAAGTACTGTACGTTTCAGGAGAAGAGTCCTCAAACCAGGTTAAGCTCCGCGGAGACAGGCTGGGGATCCGCTCAGATAATCTATTAATCCTTCCTGAGGTGGACCTGGAACGAATCGAGTACTGGATTGAGAATACCTCTCCGGGCCTTGTGGTCATTGATTCGATTCAGACGGTTTTTACAAAAGACCTGACTTCTGCACCGGGAAGCGTATCTCAGGTAAGCCAGTGTGCAAGCAGGCTTATGAGAAAAGCCAAAGAGCTTGAAATCCCCATTTGCCTTGTGGGCCATGTAACTAAGCAAGGAGCAATAGCAGGCCCTAAAGTGCTTGAGCACATAGTCGATACTGTGCTCTATTTCGAAGGAGAGCGCCACCATAGTTTCAGAATACTCCGGTGTGTAAAGAACAGATTCGGATCCACTAATGAAATCGGTGTATTCCAAATGGGAGACAGCGGCCTTTCTGAGATTACCAACCCGTCAGAGGTGTTCCTGTCAGGCAGGTCCCACACGGTAGCCGGTTCATGTGTGACTGCAAGTGTTGAAGGGACCCGTCCTATACTGGTTGAGATCGAAGCCCTTGTAACGCGGACTCCTTTCGGAGTTCCCAGACGGACCACTACGGGGATAGACTCCAACAGAGTTGCGATTATCCTTGCTGTCCTGGAGAAGCGGGCAGGGCTGGGTTTGTCAATGTGTGATGTCTATGTGAGTGTAGCAGGCGGTGCCAGGTTGAATGAGCCTGCGGCCGACCTTGCTGTTGCCTGTGCTGTAGCTTCAAGTTTCCGAAATGCCCTATGCCATCCTGACGTTGTTATCATTGGAGAAGTGGGCCTTTCAGGAGAGATCAGGGGTGTCAGCCGCATAGAATCCAGAGTGGCTGAGGCTGCAAAGATAGGTTTCAAAAAGTGCATTATCCCTGCTTCTAACAGAGCAGTCTTGACAGAGCATGAATCACTCCAGGTTATACCGGTGAGAACTATCAGTGAAGCTCTGGAACATGCTATGAAACGCTAACGATTCAGCCGGCCTTATGTCAGATTGTAAATGCCAAGCGTTGATAACCTGGTCATTTCCTTTTCCATAATGTCTGAGATATCAAGACCGAGCAGTTCACACACGGCTGTTAAGTAGAAGAGGGTTCGTCCGATCTCACTCTCTAATATATCGCGACACTCGGGACAAAGAGAGCCTTCCAGATGTGATTCAGTGAAATTGCGAAGTTCAGAAAAGGATGCATCCTGAGGGAATCTCTGCCTTGAAGCACTTACTTTGAGGCAGCCGCAAGTCGTCACGGCTTTTGCAATGGCCCTGTTAACACGGGCAGTTGCTTCATCCAGTTTTGAAGTGCAATCCAGGATGCTTCTGTGTCTGACGAGGCAACGAGATACCGCTTCCTGGAATGAATCGCATTCTAAGTGCTCCACAATAAGTCACCTCGCCCACAAAAATACTCGAAGGGAGTGTAAAGCTGTTCATTGTCTTTAATTATAACGATACGTCTCCGGGATTGTCAACGACACCTCTTGCCGGTGTGAATCCGCAGTATTTCCCTGGAATGGAAGGGTAAGGCGCTGAATTGACACTCGGCTCCCAAGAATGCTACAATTAATTAGGTGTGAGTATAAGAATGATGATTATCCATGATTTTCATAATTACGCATATAGCAGGCCTCTTTCCTCCTCTGGCCGAGATCAGGGGTGCCAGGTGACTATTGGTATGATTGGGGGGAAGTATGGCTATGTTTAATGTCGGTGATAAAGTAGTATACCCTATGCACGGCGCAGGTGTTATTGAAGCAGTTGAAGAGCGGGAAATCCTCGGTGAGAAACAGAAGTACTATATACTCAGGATTCCCAACGGAGACATGAGAGTCATGGTTCCCCTGGAGAGCGCTGAAGAAGTGGGCTTAAGGGGTGTAATAGACAAGGAAGACGTACAGAAGGTCTACGATGTCCTGGCCGGGGATAGGACGAAAATGTCATCCAACTGGAATCGAAGATACAGGGCTAACTTGGAAAAGATTAGAACAGGCGACGTTTTTGAAGTGGCAGAGGTAGTGAGAAACCTCACCTATCGCGAAAGAGAGAAAGGTTTGTCTACCGGGGAACGTCGCATGCTGGAAAACGCAATGCAGATCCTAATCAGTGAGTTGGTGATCGCTGAAGATTCCCATGTAGAAGACGTAGAGAAAGCCATAGAAGAAGCTCTTCAATGAGGTATCGCAACTTGTGGAACCTGAAAACAGTGATTTCGTTTCATTAACGGAGGGAAGCAAGGCTCAATCTTTTCATCAGCCTGGACTCATACTTGAGGAGTCTCGGGCAGGGCAAGGATATAGAGGGGGCCAAGTTCCCATAATAGATCCTGGAAGGCAATGCTGTCTCACCGCCTGTGCCCCCAATCCCCTAGGGGGCTGTCAAATCTTATGAGAGAAAGAGAGGTGAGAGGCCTGAAAATGGATAAACTGACAAGTAGCGTTTCTTTTATTCTGGGGGCATTCATCGGATTTCTTATTCATCGTTTCTTAACAAAGGTGATACTCCTGAATCTCGATGCCGGCGTCAGTATACCGGTGCTCATCCTGCTGGCTGCAGTCGGCGGACTCTTTGGATTATCTGTTTTTCCCGTAGTCTTTCGAGGCCTTCGTAAAGCTACTTCAAAGCTTGAGGCGTACTTACAAAAGGTGCCTACGCAGGACCTTGTAGTGGGTACTTTCGGTGCAATCATTTTCCTTCTTATTGCAGTATTACTCGCGCTTCCCTTTACTCAAATCCCTTACGTCGGTGTCTACCTGCCTATTGCTTTAACACTGTTCATGGGTTATTTAGGTATGCAACTTGCTATCAAGAAAAGAGAGGAATTATTTAATCTATTTACTTCCGTCCCCAGGTCAGTAGAGCGGGTAGTTGGGGGTCAGCGAGATAAGGGTCAGAAACACGGGAGTTATTGTGCACCAAAGATCCTTGACACCAGTGTGATAATTGACGGTAGAATCCTTGATATCTGTAAAAGTGGCTTTATAGACGGGACGATCATAGTCCCTACTTTCATTCTTGAAGAGCTGCAGCATATTGCCGACTCAGCCGATCCTTTGAAGCGCAACCGAGGCAGAAGGGGACTGGATATCCTCGGCAAGATGCGCAAGGAGGCAGGCAGCCAAATCCAGATACTCGACTCAGATATAGGGAACGGCAGTGACGTAGATTCAAAGCTGCTGAAACTGGCACAATCCACAAACGGAAAGATCATTACCAACGATTTCAACCTTAACAAGGTAGCTCAGCTCAGAGGTGTGGCTGTATTAAACATTAACGAACTGGCTAATGCCCTTAAGCCTGTGGTGCTGCCAGGTGAAGAAATGACAGTATACGTCATCAAAGACGGAAAAGAGGCAGGTCAAGGTATAGCGTACTTAGACGACGGCACGATGGTGGTGGTTGACAGCGGTAAGCGCTATATCGGCGAAGAAGTAGAAGTTGCAGTAACCAGTGTTCTTCAGACTGCTGCAGGAAGGATGATATTTGCGAAGCCCAGGGGGTAGATATGTGAGTGTTTGCGCGCTTATAGCTGCGGCAGGGTCAGGAAGAAGGATGAGGATGAAGGGGAATAAAACTCATCTCTTGCTGAGAGGCAAACCTATCCTGATCCATACGCTTTCTGCTTTTCAAGCCTGCCAGGCAGTGGATGATGTAATCCTGATTGTAGCTTCTGATGAAATCGAGCTTACATGGGGGCTTATCCGGGCCTGGGGTGGGTTTTCAAAGGTGCGAAAAGTCGTCTCAGGGGGAGCAACCAGGCAGGAGTCAGTCCTTTGCGGACTTGGGCACATCGAGCCGGAATGCGAGATTGTTGTGATTCATGATTGCGCGAGGCCGCTCATTCGTCCTTCTACTATCGAGATGACGATTGAAGCTGCACGTGAGTACGGGGCTGCAATAGTATCAGTCCCTATGAGAGATACGATAAAGGTGGATCAAGAAGGTTATGTAGCTGAGACCCCGGAGCGCGATTTGCTCCGGGCAGCCAGGACTCCTCAGGCTTTTCAGAGGGAGATAATAGAGAAGGCATACATAAGTGCAGCTGAAGAAGGGTTTATAGCAACTGATGATTCAATGGTTGTGGAGAGGCTCGGTGTGAAAGTCCGGTTGCTTGACGACGAGTTGGATAACATCAAGATTACTTATGAGGAAGACCTGGTCATCGCTGATTCGTACTTGTCCCGAAGAAGTTTAGAGGATGAAAGAGGCATATTGGAACGACACGATCCTGAACCCGGAAAAGTCAGAGTAGGAACTGGGTTTGATGTCCACAGGCTGGTAGAGGGGCGGCCTTTGATACTGGGAGGAGTGGATATACCGTTTGAGCTTGGCCTTGAAGGGCATTCCGACGCTGATGTGGTGCTCCATGCAGTTTCAGATGCGATCCTCGGTGCATGTGCCTTAGGAGACATCGGCATACTGTTTCCTCCTGATGATCCTTCATATGAAGGGATATCCAGCGATCTTATTCTGGCAAAGGTGAAAAGCCTGGCTGAAAGCCAAGGTTATACTGTGGAGAACGTTGATATAACAGTCCTGGCTGAAAAACCCAGAATATCGAGATTTGCAGGAGATATGAGACGAAATATCAGCCGTATTCTTGGAATTGGTGAGAGGGACATCGGTATTAAAGCAACTACAATGGAAGGGCTAGGGTTTATCGGTGCCGGTGAGGGAATAGCATGTTTTGCCTCATGCAGCCTTGTTTCGAGACCCCTGCCATACAACGTGGGAGGTATTGCCCGTGACAGTCAGACGAATTATGAATGAAGATCCTGTAGTGGTCTCGCCTGATACGCCCATAGGAGAGCTTAGAAGAGTCCTCCTGAACAGCGGCAACACTGTCATACTTGTCATGGACGAAGATCAAGTCGTTGGGATTATAGGTGACAGGGATCTCCTGAGGCCGGATAGTGAACATTTGACCGCTAAGGACGTTATGAACACGAGAGTTGTTAAGGTATCGGCGGATTGCGGCATCAATGAAGCCTGTTCTTTGCTGATAGATGTTGATACGCCGGGACTTCCGGTCGTCGATGATGACGGCGTTCTGATAGGGATCGTCTCCGCCAGGGATATAGTAGGCGGGATGATTGGTGAAGAATCCTTGACAAAGATTTCTGTGGAAGCAGCATCTATTTACCTTGCGATGACCAGGAGCAGGGAGTATGAAAGGTACTGGTTGGATAAGATCAGGAGCTATGGATATCGAGGTGCTATAACACAGGTAGGTGCAAGCGCGGATCGGCTTGCCGCAAAACTCAGAGAAAGCATGATAGCAGCTGCTGCAGCTCTCGGTGTGATTTCTGAGGATCCCAGGGAAAAGATTGCAGTATCGAATGCTGTGAGAGATGCTTTCATCCAGCTTTCCATAAGCAATCCGGGGCTGGGCGGAGGCTTCAAGATGGCTGTGGTCCGCGGTGAAGGCAGGGTGTCTGTGGCAATATTCGGCAGGTTCGGGCATGCCCTTGTGGACGGGCCTGAGCAGCTGGCAGTGGGTTACAGCATCATATAGGAGGATCTCTAAGGGCGGCCGGAAAGCGATAGCCGGTTAAAGGGTCATACAACGTAAAGAAGTATAGCAATATGATGTTGGCGCCGTAGTATGGCGCCTTTCCTTAGCTAACAATATAATAAAAGTTTTTCACACGAGATTATAATCTTATTGAAACCAAGCGTGCTTTGGTGCTAAGAACGAGAAGGTGACTGAGGGCAATACAGTAATGGACCTGCAAATTAAGGAGTGAGCCTAGCCAGGGGCTAGGCTTTATTGCTATAATGGAGGCACTGTCAAGTATTTTTCCGCAAATTTTTTGCGAAAATCTTACGTGAATGAGTTGAGTTTTTCTAAGTTTATCTGAAAAGGCTCGACTTGAGCATTGCCTTACGCTTTGAATGAAAGATTTAGCTACATGAAGGTGAAGGAATGGAAGAAAAGGTACGGGTTAGGTTCGCACCGGCGCCCACAGGACATCTGCATATCGGAAATATCCGCACATTCTTGTTTAACTGGCTCTTTGCAAGGCATTACAACGGAGAAGTGATCCTTCGGATAGAAGATACAGATGTCACCAGATCCCAGGATGAAGCCTACGATGCCATCGTTGATGACCTGCGCTGGCTCGGCCTGGATTGGGACGAGGGGTACAGTGTAGGGGGCTTGTACGGTCCTTACAGGCAAAGCGAGAGGTTGGATCTTTACAGGAAGTACGCAGAAGACTTGATATCAAAGGGAGATGCGTATTTATGTTTCTGCACTCCCGAAGAGCTCGAGGAGGAACGCACAGCATACCTTGCCAAAGGCAGGATGCCTCGGTACAGCGGGAAGTGCCGGAACCTCACTGCTGATGATATAGCCAGGCTGTCCAAAGAACGAACACCTGCTATAAGGTTTCGGGTGCCTCGGGAGACAATAGTCTTGAACGACATAATAAGGGGCGAAATCCCTTTTGACGGCAGTGGTATCGGAGATTTCGTGATCATGCGTTCAGATGGTTTCCCAACCTACAACTTTGCGGTAGTCGTCGATGACGCCGAGATGAAAGTGACACATATAATCAGAGCTGATGAGCACATCTCAAACACACCCCGACAGATAATGCTCTATAAAGCACTGGGACTTCCTGTGCCTAAATTCGGCCATGTAGCCATGATTTTAGGGACGGATAAGACAAAGCTAAGTAAAAGGCATGGTGCTACGTCTCTTTCATACTACAGAGAGGCAGGCTACTTGCCTGAGGCCATCGTCAATTACCTGGCCTTTCTAGGGTGGACGCCTGGGGATACCCGTGAAATCATGGGCTTGCAGGAGATTGCAGCCGAATTCACGCTGGATCGGGTCAGTAAGAGTCCGTCCATGTTCGATCCGAAAAGGCTGGACTGGTTCAATTCGCAGTATATCAGGGCATGTGATCCAGACAAGCTTCTGGACATTGCATTACCTTTCTTGAGCAGGCTTGGGGTGAGCACAGATCTTCATGCTGACATTGAAGAGAGAGAAAGGCTTAAGAAGATCGTGGTCTTAGTTCAGGACTCTATTACCAGGCTTTCTGAGATTCCTGATGAAGTCAGTTTCTTCTTCGGTGACACTGTAAAACAATGGGATGGATCTGCGGAGAAATGGATAAAAAACCCCACCGGCGAACGTGCACTTGGCGAGTTTATTGACGTATTTTCCGGAATCGAAGATGCAGAGTTTGATGCAGAACAGATTCAGGCCTACCTGAAAACCGTTATCGATAGAGTCCAGGTCGGCACGAGGAAGGTTCTAATGCCTATCAGGGCTGCTCTTACCGGACGAACAAAAGGGCCTGAACTCCAAGGAGTTATAGAGATTCTAGGTAAAGAGAGGACTATTAAGCGGGCTCATGATGCGCTCCAAGAGGCGAGGAGGGATTACCATGACGCTACGGATCTATAACACCCTGACAAGATCAAAGGAAGAATTCGTACCTCGAAAACCCGGACAGGTTGATATTTATCAATGTGGCATAACTCCTTATGACTTCACGCATATAGGACACGCGCGCCAATACGTTTTTTGGGATACGGTCAGGCGTTATCTGAAATACAGGGGTTGGAATGTCTTTTGCGTTCAAAATGTAACAGATGTTGATGACAAGATTATCACGCGGGCCAAAGATGAGGGAGTTGAACCGGAAGACATTAGCGAAAAGTACCACAGAGATTTTCTGGAAGTCATGGACATGCTCGGGGTGGAAAGACCTGATGTAATGCCCAAAGTCACCCAGCATATTCCTGAGATTATTAAGCTTGTGGAAGGGCTTATTGAAAAGGGGTACGCATACGAGGTAGGCGGAGACGTATTCTTCGATGTGACAAGTTATCCGGGATATGGCAAACTCTCCGGCAGGTCATTAGATGACATGATGGCCGGTGCTCGCATAGAGATAAATCCTAAGAAGCGCAACACCATGGATTTTGCGCTGTGGAAGGCTGCAAAACCGGGAGAACCTGCATGGGACAGCCCGTGGGGTCCGGGTAGGCCGGGATGGCATATAGAGTGCTCCGCATTGGCCTTAAAGTACCTGGGGAGCAGTTTCGACATGCATGGCGGCGGTGATGAACTTGTTTTCCCGCACCATGAGAACGAAATCGCGCAGTCCGAAGCTTTCACAGGTGAAGACTTTGCAAGGTACTTTGTGCACCATGCCATGCTCAACATAGACGACGTGAAGATGTCTAAGTCTTTGGGCAACTTCTTCTCAGTTCGAGACGTCCTCAAAGAGTATGAACCCGGTGTAATCAGGTATTTCTTTGCCGCACGCCATTACAGGACTCCTGCCAATTACGGAGTGGAGGAGCTTGAGGCTGCGGATGCAGCATACCGGCGGCTCGTGTCGACTTTGGATGCGGGACGGAGAGCCCTTGCAGCGGCAAGGAAGAGTGCGACAGATGCAGGCGCAGCAGATGAGGATGGGGCGGCTAGGAAGGAGAAGGAAGCCGTGGGGCTTTCTCTTAAGGCTCATGCGGAAGAAGCGGAGAAGAAGTTTATCCAGGGAATGGATGACGATTTCAATACCGCTGTAGCCTTAGCTTCCCTGCATGACCTGGCGCGGTCAGTCAATGAGTTTCTGCATGTGAAAGGCGGAACGGCAGGGTATAGTAGAGAGGATCTTGAGGGGTTGGAAAAAGCAGTTAATACCCTTGAGACTCTGGGCAAGGTCCTTGGCTTGTTCCGGGAGGCTGAAGCCTCTGCCGACTCCGACATGCTGGAATCCCTTGTTAACCTGTTGATTGAGGTCAGAAGGGAATTGCGCCAAAAGAAGGAATGGGCCTTAGCAGATAGAATCCGCGATTCATTGAAAGATATCGGCATTGCCTTGGAAGATACGCCTACAGGCACCATATGGAAGAGGATGTAATGAGCAGTCTCAATCCTGAAGATGTAGACGCAATCCCTCTTTCTGTTCTTGCATACGTCGGAGATGCAGTGTACGAGCTATATGTACGAGAGAGCCTTCTTAAGAGTAGGCGTTGCGGAGAGCATTGGGACATTGATCTGGACGAGCTTCATAAGGAGGCTGTCCTGCGTGTTTGTGCTACAGCTCAAGCCCAGGCCCTCGCTGACTTGGAGTCATTTCTCGCGCCTGAAGAGGCAGATGTGGCAAGACGTGCCCGTAACATCAGGGTGGGACGCGGGCCAAGGAGTATGCCGGTTCTCGATTACAGGCATTCCACCGGGTTTGAAGCGGTCATAGGTTATCTTTACCTCCTTGGCAGGGACATAAGGCTTGAGGAGCTGATGTCTGAGGCGCTGAGCCTGATAGAGGCGCGGCTTGCTAAGTCCGACCATAATCACAAGGACAAGCAGTAGCCTGTTTAGCTTATCATGATGGCAGGCAGCAGCTTCTTTAGGCTGTGACGAGGAAAAGCACCGGCTTGTTTAGGTCGTGATGAGAGAAAGTTGCAGCTTCTTTGGGTTGTCGCAAGGACGAGAGTAGTCCTTTACGTTGTGACGAGGATGAGCAGCAGCTTGTTTAGGTTTGCCTGTATGAAACGTTCCCGGCAGACAATCTTGTTCTGTTCATTGTCATTCTTACGATAATATATTAGGGTTCTGCGCAGGCTGTTGTTCTCGCAGGCCGCTGTTCTCGTAGGTCCTGGTGTTTCTCGCAGGTCAATGGCTGACAATAACCCGGCGGATCCGGGTGGGGCATGGGAAGATCGGACTGCACAACTCTTCCTGTTAGATGAAGGGTTCTTTACTCTCGCAGGCATGGAAAACCCCGAAGCATAGTAGATTGAGGCAAGAGGAGGTACGGCATGAAAGTAACACTGTTAAGCTACACTCCTGATCCTGAAATGACTGTTGCGATTGCAGCCAGGCGTTGTTATTCAGCCCTTGATTCTTCCCGGTTGACTGAGAGATTGTCTTCTGAGGAAGCAAAGAAGCTTATTAATATGATTCTGGAGGCAGGACACCTTTCTCCTACTGAGCATGCCTCTTTTACTTTTGCTATTGAAGGGGTAAGCAGGTCATTAAGTCATCAGTTAGTGCGCCATAGGATTGCTTCATACTCGCAGCAGTCGCAAAGATACGTGTCGGAGAAAGGTTTCGAATACGTGGTACCTCCTTCTATAGCACGTAAACCTGAAGCACTGGATCTTTATGAGAAACAAATCGAAGAAATCAGGAAAACCTATTCAAAGCTCGTAGAAATGGTGCCAAAGGAAGATGCCAGGTACATTCTGCCCAATGCTTGCGAAACCAAGCTCGTCATGACTATGAATTGCCGGAGTCTTTACAACTTCTTCGAAAGGCGTTTGTGCAACCGGGCTCAGTGGGAAATACGTAAGCTTGCCCGGGCAATGCTGGACTGTGTCAATGAAGTTGCACCGAATCTCTTCTCATGGGTAGGCAGCCCCTGTGAAATGCATGGATACTGTCCGGAGGGAAATATGTCTTGCGGAAAGGTAAAGTCTTTTAGTAGGTAAACTATCCTACCGTGAACTTGATCATTTCCGACCAGAATGATTCCGGGAGCTGCTGTGTTATGGATAATGAAACGACAATCGAAGGACGCAATGCAGTGATGGAGGCTTTGCGGGCAGGAAGGCCTCTTGCCAAGATTATGCTGGCGAAAGGGATTGAGCCTGCATTCTCCGCTGCTGTTAAGAGACATGCCCGCTCCAGAGGCATTCCCGTAGTTGAGGTTGGCCGCAGCAAACTTGACGCGATGAGTGCTGCCGGAAATCACCAGGGAGTTATTGCACTGGGGGCAGAGGTGCACTGCTATTCCGGTGCAGGCGAGATCCTGGATAAGATGCAAGGGCAAAAGGACCCTCCGTTGTTTGTCATCCTTGACGGGATTAAGGATCCCCATAATTTAGGTGCTATTATCAGGACGTGTGACGCGGTAGGCGCGACAGGTGTTGTAATACCGAAACGGCGGGCTTGCGGGCTTACAAGTGCAGTTGCCAAGGCATCTGCAGGTGCTGTCGAATACGTTCCGTGCGCGAGAGTGTCGAACCTTGCCCAGGAAGTAGACAGGCTGAAAAAAGAAGGATTTTGGATAGTGGGAACATCGGCGGAGGCCGAAAAAACCATGTATGAAATAGACCTTACCGGGCCATTGGGTATTGTAATCGGTTCTGAAGGAGAAGGAATATCTAACCTTCTTATGAAGAAATGCGATTTTCTAGTGAGAATTCCCTCAAAAGGCCGGGTGTCTTCTCTTAACGCTTCAGTTGCAGCAGCAGTCATACTGTATGAAGTGTTTCGTCAGAGGCAGCATGCTTGCCGGTTTCCTTGACTTGTCCACGAATGCAAGTATATAATGGGGGCATGAGTCGAGCTACATCAAATCAGGGAGGCGTTGTTCGTGAGTGCGAGTCCTGAACGGGAAACGTCTTTGTCTTGTGATTATGATGATATGCTCGACGAGGAGATTGTCGAAGCTGCGAGAGCTGGAGAGAGGGAAGCAGAAGAGTACCTGATCACAAAGTATAAGAACTTCGTTCGAGCCAAAGCACGTTCCTATTTCCTCATCGGTGCTGACCGCGATGATATTGTTCAAGAAGGTATGATAGGACTCTTTAAGGCCATTCGTGATTTCCGCAGTGACAAGTTAGCCTCTTTCCGCGCATTTGCCGAGCTTTGTATCACCCGGCAGATTATTACCGCAATTAAGACTGCGACTCGTCAGAAGCATATACCTCTTAATTCATATATTTCGCT
>LFRM01362216.1_pt1 | contig 15681 bp, 18 predicted proteins | sample 618341 | NCBI WGS metagenome assembly LFRM01 (sample SAMN03654438, study PRJNA283298) | anaerobic digester metagenome | isolation source: pool of bioreactors CSTR01a, CSTR02a, and CSTR03a thermophilic anaerobic... | place: Denmark: Kgs. Lyngby | collected 2014-05-21 | reverse complement strand
TTTTAACCGAGGTATGAGCTTTGGCTCAACTTCTTTTTACACCATTATATAGACTTAATCTAAATGGCTCCTTGATTGGTTACCGCATAATACATAATTCATTATACAATTATGGCATCTTTCTTGCCATCAAAGTGTTTCCTGTATAAAATAATCAAAGGTTCGTTGTAAAATTAAATGCAACAGTAAAATGAAATAAAAAATTGACAACCATAGTGAGAAATCATGTATGATTTAGGTGTCCAATCCAAACATACAGGAGGTTCTCAACTATGGCTGTACAATATAAGTCTACCACAACTGAGCATAAGTTTAAACACTTAAGTGTTTATGAAAGAGGGCAGATTGCAGCTCTTTTAAAAGAAGGAAAGAGTCAACGTTATATTGCTAATAAACTAGGTCGCTCGCCAAGTACAATTAGCCGTGAAATTAAAAGAGGGACAACAATGCAGATGAGAACTGATTTATCGACATACAAAGTATATTTTCCTGAAACAGGGCAGGCAGTTTATGAGAAAAATCGTATGAATTGCGGAGCAAAGCGTAAATTGGCTCAAGTTGAAGATTTTCTTAAGTTTGCAGAAGATAAGATACTACGCGAAAAATGGTCTCCAGATGCAGTTGTTGGTTTATGTAGGAGAGACCCCAAGTGGCAAAATTCTACTATTGTATGTACCAAAACACTGTATAATTATATAGACCTGGGACTCATAAAAGTACGAAATATAGATTTAAATCTTAAACTACGTTTAAAATCTAAAATAAAAAGGATACGTCAAAACAAACGGGTTGTAGGGAAAAGCATTGATCAAAGGCCGGAAGAAGTACAATCACGTCAAACCTTTGGGCATTGGGAAATTGATACGGTAACAGGCAAAAAGTCTAACGATTCAGTAATTTTAACCTTAACTGAACGAAAAACCCGCTACGAGTTATTGTTTCTTTTGGACGCAAAAGACAGTAATACTGTTAACGAGGCACTTTCAGAACTTAAGAATTGTTATGGTAAGGATGTTTCAAATGTATTTCGCACTATAACGGCAGACAATGGTTCTGAATTTAGTAGACTATCCGAAATGTTACAAGGGCTAGGAATTGAAGCTTATTTCACTCATCCTTATTCCTCATGGGAGAGAGGAACTAATGAACGTCATAATGGACTTATTAGGCGTTTTATTCCTAAAGGAAAGGCTATAAAAGATTTTTCTGAAGAAACGATAAAACGGATACAACAATGGTTAAACAGCCTTCCACGAAGGATATTAGGTTACAAAACACCTGAAGAATGTTTTAATGAAGAGATACATAACCTGGTAAACAAAAATATATCAGCAATAGCCTGAGCCCTTCATCCAAGATATTTTAAAGCTCATTTGAGGGTAGTCAAGGGTAAAGACTTTGTCTTATCTATCGATAACCCTTGACTACCCTCTGCACTCGCTCAAGATAGTAGTTAAGAAGGGCTAAAAGATGATGTTGTACTTTAACACCTAAAATTATGGATGATTTCCACTATAGGTGTTGCATTTAATATTGCAATTTACAAAAATAATTATGGTGCCTGGCACCAATAAAAAAAGGTTGTATTATTCTGAAACCTGTGCTAATATATTAACCTGTGATATGTTATACAAATATTCCTTGCTCTTAAAATGCATAAATTTGAATGCATAAAAAGGGCCAGAAGTCCAAAAGGAGGTGCAAAGCAACTATGAACAAGTACGAATTAGCCTTAGTTGTGAATGCAAAAGTCGAGGATGAAGAGAGAATTGCAACCCTTGAGGCTGCAAAGGACATCATAACCAGATTCGGCGGTACTGTTACAAACGTTGAAGACTGGGGCAAGAAGAAATTAGCCTATGAGATTCAGAAGATGAATGAAGGCTATTATTATTTCATCCAATTCGATGCTGATTCAACTGTTCCGGGCGAAGTCGAGCAAAGAGTTCGTATACTGGAAAAGGTAATCAGGTATTTGTGCGTTAAAAAGAATGCATAATAGAGTACTACCTAAGGCGAATAATTAATAGGGAGGTAGTAAATTGAATAAAGTCATTTTAATTGGTCGTTTGACCAGGGACCCCAACATAAGGTATTCCCAGGGGGAAAATTCGGTGGCGGTAGCAAGGTATACTTTAGCCGTAGACCGCAGGTTCAAGAGAGCCGGTGATAATCAGGACGCAGACTTCATAAGCTGTGTCAGCTTTGGAAAGACGGCGGAGTTTGTTGAGAAGTACTTCAGGCAGGGCATGAAAATGGTTGCTGTCGGCCGGATTCAAACGGGAAGCTATACCAATAATGAGGGTCAGAAGGTATACACCACCGATGTGGTTGTAGAAGAGGTTGAGTTTGCTGAAAGCAAGTCAAGCAGCTCAGGTGCAGTCGGCGACGATTATCCAAGGGATTTCATGCCCGAACCCAGCGCAGCAATGGGTGAAGGGTTTATGAATATCCCCGACGGAATAGATGAAGAACTGCCATTTAATTAATTTAATATAAAACTGTAATTACCGGATAAGGAGGTTAAAACCTCCGTTGTGTATGATGTAATTTATAATTAATCCAGGAGGTTAAGGCATGTCTGTAAACAAGAGTGAAAAGACCGATGCCCAGAGCAAGAAAAAGACCTTTGCCCGCAGAAGGAAAAAGGTTTGCGTGTTCTGTGCAGACAAGGAATTCAAAGAAATCGATTATAAGGATGTAAATAAATTAAAGAGATATGTTTCAGAGAGAGGAAAGATTCTTCCCAGAAGAATTACCGGAAACTGCGCAAAGCACCAGAGGGCTTTGACAGTTGCGATTAAACGGGCAAGACATATCGCTTTGATGCCCTACACGGCAGAATAGTGTAAAAAGTTTATTGCCCTACACGGCTGAGCAGTTGGGCAGAGAGTAAATTCAATAAAGAAGATTAATAGCTGTTATATGACAAAGTGAAGAACGTCGCTTTNNAGAACGTCGCTTTGATCATGTAACAGCTATTTTTTTACTTGAAAAATGTTATAATTATGGTAAATTATTACATAAAAAGAAAAAATATGGTTTTTTACTGTCGAAGAGGGTATAATGCTTATGTAATTATGTATATTTATTCGAAATAGCAAAATAGTGAATTTTGATACTATTTTATATATAATTTAATAGACAATTGCTGCTTCATTGACGAGTAGATATAAAGATATGGGAGGATAAGGGGAAATCTAATGAAGATAGCGATTTGTGAATCTGATATGAGAACCTGCGAATATATGAAGAGACAACTGCAGCAGGAACTCTCTACCAGATATAAAACTTTTTATATCGGAAGTTATTCTGACGGTTTCAGCATGTTGGATGGAGCGACTCATGATGACAATTTCGATTTATACTTTATCAATGCTTCTATGAGTGGTCTGAACGGCGTTGAGCTTGCCAGAGAATTGAAAAGGTACCGTGATAATAGTCTTCTTGTATTATATTCCGTGTCGGATAAATATGCTATGGCAGCCTGGAGTATTGAAGCTTTTTATTACCTGATGCTACCTCCGTTAAAGAAGGACATCAGTCGGATTATTACAAGAGCGGAGCAATATCTGAAGGAAAGGGATAACCGCTTTCTGAGGGTGAAGTTAAAGGATGGCTGGTATCATATTCTGCTGCGGAATATTTTTTATATAGAGAGCAATGCCCATAAGATTATCATTAACATGGTTGACGGAGGGTCCCTGACAACCTATGGGAAGCTTGATAATTGTGAAGCGGCCATAAATGATGAACAGTTTATAAGGATTCACAAGTCGATTCTGCTTAATGGCATTTACATATCGAAATCTCGGCTTCTGAGGTGGTTTGTTATAACGGCAGTGTTTTTCCGATATCAAGGGCTCTGCAGGAGATGACAAGACAAAAATATGAAGCTTTCGTAAAGAGTAATTCGTTTATTACGATATGAGGAATACATATGAATGAAATAATTGTACCTGCTAAGATTGAATATCTTAATGATGTTATGTCCTTTGTAAAAGAGTGCCTGAACGGATATGATACAGACCACGTTGAGTTTGCATTGGAGTTAGGGGTGGAGGAGCTGTTTACCAATATTGTTAATTACGCATATCCTGAAACAACCGGACAGGTAGTGGTACAGGGCGGAATTGAGCAGGCACCGTTACGTTGCAGGTTCTCATTTATTGATCAGGGGATTCCGTTTAATCCGCTGGAAAGAGAGATGCCTGACACAAATCTGCCGATCGAAGAACGTCCTATAGGCGGGCTGGGAATATTTCTGGTCCGGAAACTGTTTGATGAGGTTTATTATGAATATAAAGACAATTGTAATGTGTTGACTGTAGTTAAGAGATTATAATTCCAAATTTGTCGGGAAAGCTGCATTTTTTGCTTACCCTGATACAAATTAGGAATTTCATGTATGATTGGAGGTACAAGAAAATGGTTGAGAAATATATAAGGACAGCGGTGCGTATTGATGCCAATACTGCTCCAAAGCTGGATGCGGAACTGAAGGAGATATTGGATAGCGGCAATAACCATATTGTAATTGATATGGAAGATACGGTTTATATCAGTTCAATCGGTTTAAGAGCATTTGCCGCTGCACAGAAAAGAATCCGCAACTCAAAAGGAAGTATGGTAATAAAAAATGTAAAGCCAAAGATTATGGAGATATTTGAGGTAACCGGCTTTGCAGGCTTATTTACGATTGAGTAGTGGTTATCCAAAGATGGGGGTAGCTGTGAGAACCGAGTATATTCCTCGCAAATATTATTATGAAGACATGATATATTCCTTTCAGTCGGATCTTGTTGAACCGGAGGAACAGATAAATGCGGAGGCTTTTATACGTTCCTGCTTAAACTCGGAAAGGAACTCGCTTTATTTCGACATGCATAATGAAGAGGAGATCAGGAAGTTTATTAAAATCGCCAATACCTTTGACGCCAGACTGATCGGAGTTATTAACGAATGGGCAGAGGCCGAGGATAAAGCCTATGCCCGTGATGGCATTTTGCTGGATGGTAAGACTGCCTCTCAGATCATGTGGGAAAAGGGCTGCAGCTTTATTGATGTGGTATGCATGACCCAGAAAGCGTTGGACGACCCTCAGCATTCTCCTATTAAGAAAATCCAGATATCCATCGGCGGTCCGGCTTTTATGACCTCGGAAAACATATTGAATACAGTTAAGGAAAAGGGACAGATAAACAAAGGTAACAGAAAGAAAAGTGATCTGGGCAGAATGGAGCCTAATGCGCATCAGAGTACGCTTCAGTCCAAGAGCCGAAGTAACCGCGAATATCTGCTTGTAGAGCAAGAAGATCATCCTTGGCACAGTTATTCTGGGATATGGAGTAAATGTAGTATTTGAGCAGATGGACGACATTCTGAAAACAAAGGACTACTCACTGCTTTGGCAGCCGGATTTATTCCTTGATAAAAACACCTATCTGTATGGGTTCATCTTAACCGTTTTAGGCATCCTTCTTATGTCTATTTACGGCGGTACCAGTGCCAAGCATGGTAAGAAGCTGATGAATACGAAAGCAAAGGGATTGGAGAGTCCTTTGGAAAACTCCCGTTTTATGACGAAAAAGGAAATCAATGAGCTCTATCCTCAAAAACGGTTTTCCAAGCTTGGAGGGGAGAAGAAAGACGGAATTCCGCTTTATGCTGTATATAACAAAAAGAAAAAGGATATTGATATCAATCTGGTTCCCGGAATGCACAGCCTGGTCATCGGTTCAACGGGCAGCGGTAAAACAACGACCTTCATAAATCCGATGATACAGATACTGGGACAATCCGGTGCCGGATCTTCCAATCCCCAAATGGTACGCCAGGAGATCAGGGAGTTCCTGAAGTTTATGGACGGATTCCAGATTGATACCAGTTGCCTGGGAGATAAAAGAAGAACGGCTTATGAAGGAATCAGACATGATTTGGAAACAATCGCAGGACAAGAACCGACATCTCAATTAACCACTGATGATTATATTAATATCACCAGCATGGCCAATACTATTGTCAACACTCACTTATATGCACTTGGTGCAAAACCTGAATTTTCACGTTTCAGCGGGACACCTGATATGGAAGGTGACTATTTCAACAGAGATTGGGAGAGAGCGCAGCTGATTAAAGATCTTGCTGAATTTGAACGGAAGGAAGAAAAATCAAAGAGTACAATGCCCCGGGCGGAGCAGGGAAAGACAGAAGCCTCAAAGAGGGATAGGATTGACTTAAAGGACCTTTCCCGCGAAGCGGCAAAAGCCGGAGAAACACCTTCTATCAGGCAAAGGAGCAGATCCATGTCGTCCGGGCAAATGCAAAGACAGACAAGGGAGAGGTCAAAGTCCGAGCCTGCGCCGGTAAAACCCGAACTGCAAAAGGATGGCGGACCAAAAAGATAAAAGAGATAAAAGCATATAATAAACCGGAAAACACGCTTCGCGAGCTCTTGGATGCCTGTGCTGTAGGCATTCTTTGCGGGCGTGTTTCACTTGTGCTTAAGCAGCTTAAGTATTCCGCCTCGCTTATGGCGGCTCTTGCAGCAGCTGTTATAGACGAAGTGAAAAGCACATTGCTTAGCTCATGCAACAGCTATTATTTTGCTCTAAAAACCATTATAAAAATAAAAACTTTAAAAGATTCCCGATTTATGTTACAATGAAGGCGGGTTGGGCTAAGCGAGCAATTAATAAGGAGTCATATCATGGGTAGAAAATCAAGGCTGAACGGTGCTTTAAAGGCTTATCTTATGTGGCCGGTCTATCTTACGGCGCTTTTGCTGCTGATGAACCTGGTCATATACGTTATAGATAAAAAAGCCGGTCATGTAATGTCCGGTTTTGTTCTGGCTTATTTTCTATTGGCAGGGTTTATTTTTTATTTTAGAAGGCATCAAATTGAAACAAATTTAGTCCGGTATGCCATGGATTTTGCCCAGGTGCAGAAGCGCCTGCTTAAAGAAATGGCAATTCCGTATGCGCTTCTTGATGTGGACGCAAGGCTTCAATGGGGCAACAACGAGTTCATGGATCTGATTTCAGGCAAAAAGGTGGTAGGTCGGCTTATAACGGATATAATTCCTGAAATTACAAAGGACAAGCTGCCAAAGGCCGAAGCCGATGAGGAGATCCGTTTTGTTCTGAACGACCGGAATTACAGGGCGGTGCTTCGTAAAATAATATCACCCAATTTTGATGATGACGCCAACTGGAGCTTTTATGAATCGGAAAAGGCATGGGAAACCAGGAATGCCCTGATAGCCATGTTTATGTTTGATGAAACCGAAATAATTGCCCTTCAAAAGGAGAACAAGGATCAGAAACTGATTGTAGGGCTGCTGTATATAGACAATTATGACGAGGCACTGGAAAGCATAGACGAAGTCAGACGGTCACTGCTTATCGCCCTGGTTGACAGGAAAATTAATAAGTACATGCAGGCCATTGATGCGATTGTCAAGAAGCTGGAGAAGGACAAGTTCATATTTGTATTCCAGCATAAATACCTTCCTATTCTTCAGAGCACAAAGTTTTCCATTCTGGAGGAGGTCAGGAACGTCAATATCGGAAATGAAATGGCGGTTACCATAAGCATCGGGCTTGGCGTAAATGCCGACAGCTATATAACAGGATATGATTATGCCCGTGCGGCCATTGATCTGGCCCTTGGCAGAGGCGGAGACCAGGCCGTAATAAAGGACGGGGACAAGATCTCCTATTACGGAGGCAAGAGCATCCAGGTTGAAAAGAGCACAAGGGTTAAGGCAAGGGTCAAGGCCCATGCATTCCGTGAGTTTGTAGAAGGAAAAGACAAGATCGTGGTAATGGGACATGCCCTGGCGGATGTGGATTCCTTCGGAGCCGCCATAGGTGTTTATAGAATAGGTAAGACCTTTAACAAGAAGGTCCATATAGTTGTAAATGATATTACCACATCTCTCAGGCCGATGATAAGCAGGTTCGTGGGAAATCCGGATTATGAAGAAGATCTGTTCCTAAACAATGAGCAGGCGAAAGAGGTTGTCGATGTAAATACGCTGCTTGTCATTGTGGATGTAAACCGCCCCAGCCTGCTGGAATGCGAGGAGTTGCTTGATTATGCCAGGTCGGTAATAATATTCGACCATCACAGGCAGACAAACGAGGCAATTGAAAATGCGGCGTTGTCATATATCGAGCCTTATGCGTCCTCAACATGTGAAATGATTGCGGAGATCCTGCAGTATATAGGCCGAAACCTAAAGCTTAGGCCTGTTGAGGCGGATGCCCTGTATGCGGGCATAATGGTGGATACGAATAATTTCCTTACAAAGACCGGTGTCAGAACCTTTGAGGCCGCGGCATATTTAAGAAGAAACGGCGCTGATGTAACCAGGCTGCGCAAGATTTTCAGAAGCGATTATTCTGAGTTTAAGCAAAAGGCGGATGCCATAAGCAGTACGGAGATTTTCATGGACTGTTTTGCAATAGCAATATGCTCGGACACCGGAGTGGAGAGCCCGACCGTGTTGGGAGCCCAGGTGGCTAATGAGCTTCTTAACATAGCGGATATCAAAGCTTCCTTTGTTCTTACCGAGTTCAACAATAAAATTCATATCAGCGCAAGATCCATAGATGAGGTCAATGTCCAGCTTGTTATGGAAAGAATGGGCGGCGGAGGTCATCTGAGCGTGGCCGCCACCCAGCTTGAGGACTGTACAATAGAAGAGGCCAAAGACATGCTGAAAAACACGCTTGAGACAATGGTCAAGGAAGGCGATATCTGATATATGTCTTAGATGTTTTCAATATATCGTTATAGAGAGGGGTAAACCATATGGAAGTAATTTTACTGGAAGATGTCAAGAAGCTGGGCAAAAAGGGAGATATCGTAAAGGTCAGCGACGGATATGCTGGTAACTACATCCTTCCCAAGAAGCTTGGCGTTGAAGCAACAAAACAGAATTTGTATAAATTACAGCTTGAAAAGGAAGCTGAGGAAAAAAGGCAGAAAGCGATACTGGAGGAAGCCAGGGAACTGGCTAAAAAGGTGGAGGCTTCTTCGGTAAGGCTAAAGAATAAAACCGGAGAAGGCGGCAAGACCTTCGGATCTATCTCCACAAAGGAAATTGCCGCAGCATTAAGCGAGCAGACGGGGCTGGAGATAGACAAGAAAAAAATACAGCTTTCCGAGCCAATTAAAAATGCCGGCACATACATGGTAAACGTAAAACTGCACTCTCAGGTAAATGCAGAGCTGAAGGTTGTAGTTGAAGCGGTATAATGCCGTACCGATACTATAGGGGGATTACCGATGGATGAAGCTTTCATAAAGAAGATACTACCGCACAGTATGGAAGCCGAGCAGGCTGTCATAGGGTCCATGATAATGGATAAAGATGCCATTCTTGTTGCTTCTGAAATAATAAGCAGCAGTGATTTTTATGAGCAGCAGCATGGCATTCTTTTTGATGCAATGTTGGATCTGTACAACGAAGGAAAACCGGTGGACCTGGTAACGCTGCAGAACAAGCTTAAGGAAAAGGATGTCCCCCCGCAGATCAGCAGCCTTGAATACATAGGTGACATCGTGGCGGCCGTGCCTACATCCGCCAATGTAAAATATTATGCCCAGATCGTAAGGGATAAGGCGGGCCTCAGAAGATTAATCAAGGTTTCGGAGGAGACGGCAAACAACTGCTATCTTGACAAGGAAAATCTTGATACCATACTGGAAAAAGTCGAAAAAGAGGTATTTAATATATCTCAGACCCGCGGTGCCAGGGAATTTACCGATATAAAGGAAATTATACTCCGGTCAATTGACAGCATTGAAGCCGCCGCTAAAAACAAAGGAAGCGTAACGGGCATCGCAACGGGATTCTATGATTTGGACTACAAAACGGCGGGACTGCAGCCCTCGGACCTTATTCTAATAGCCGCAAGGCCTTCCATGGGGAAAACGGCATTTGCGCTTAACATCGCCGAATATGTGGCGCTCCGCCTGAATATAACCGTAGCAATATTCAGCCTGGAAATGTCCCAGGACCAGTTGGCAAAGAGGCTTCTTGCCATGAATTCCAGGGTTGACTCCCAGAAAATAAGAACCGGCAACCTGACAGCGGAAGAATGGCAGAAGCTGATGGAAAGCGCCAGGATAATAGGAAATTCCAGCCTGATAATAGATGACACTTCCTCCATTACGGTCAGCGAGTTAAGGTCAAAGTGCAGGAAGCTTAAGCTGGAAAGAAACCTTGGGCTTGTTATTATAGATTATCTGCAGCTTATGTCAGGAAATAAAAGAGCCGAATCGAGGCAGCAGGAGATATCCGAGATATCCCGCTCACTGAAGGCTCTGGCCAGGGAAATAAACGTACCCGTCATAGCGCTGTCCCAGCTAAGCCGCGCGGTTGAGCAGAGGCCGGATAAGAGGCCCATGCTGTCCGACCTGCGGGAATCCGGCGCGATTGAGCAGGACGCGGACGTGGTAATGTTCATTTATCGTGACGATTACTACCACCACGATTCCCAGGAACCCGGAGTAACCGAGATAATCATTGGAAAACAGCGAAACGGTCCTACCGGAACCATTAAACTGGCATGGCTGGCACAGTATATGAAATTTGCCAACAGGGAAAACAGGTAGCAGATATAAATGAAAAACCTTATATGGTGTTGACAGGGAGAGACTTCTAAGAAGTGCCTCCCTTTTTTGTCGACAAGTTCAAGCGGAATGTAAATGATATGTATTGCAATTGAGCCTTGCTGTGATATAATGAAAAAAGATGGTAAAATATTACAGTGGGTAAAAGTAATGGAGGATGTTCGATGGATGATGTCAGGTATATGATTTCTGAGGCTTCAAAAAAAGTCGGGGTAGAATCACATACTCTAAGATACTGGGAAGAAGAGCTTAAATTACCCATTGGAAGAAATGAAATGGGACATCGGTATTATAAAGAGTCCGATATTGACCTGTTAATTACGATAAAGCAGCTGAAAGAGAAGGGATTTCAACTGAAAGCCATAAATATGCTGCTGCCGAGCCTGGACAAGCCCGGAGCTTTTAATAGTCAAGCATTGATAAATCTAAAAAATGAACTGGGTGAAAGGATGATAAACATGAACGAGGAAGAAAAGACCTGCGGGCAAGTGGATAATGAAGAGACAAGCCTGGCATCCGGTGAAAGGATGCATGAGATCGAGGAGCCCCATGAAAAGATGCGTCAGTTCAGGGCCGTAATGAGCCAGATTATAAAATCCGCGCTGAAGGAAAACAACTTGGAATTATCCGGGGAGATAAGCAGCAGTGTTACAAACGCCGTCATAAGTGAAATGAATTACCTTATGCGCCTGCAGGAGGAAAAGGAGGAGGAGCGCTTCCGCAGGTTTGACGCAACCCTTCGGGATTACCAGAGAAGCAGAATGCATGCCGCAGCCGCATTCTAAGGCAGGAAAAAAAGGAAATCAAAATTCTTTAAAAAGCATAGAATTCATATATGATGATTATAATATAAAAGCACCCACGATAACCTGAAAGGTTAAGACTTTCATATTATCGTGAGTGTTCTTTTTGCATGTTTACAAATCAGCCGTTATATAACAAAATTATATATTACTGCTGAGAAATGGCAGCGTTAGGGCAGGTCTCTGCGCATGCGCCGCAGTCTATGCATGTATCAGGATTAATCTCATAATGTGCAGAACCTTCGGAAATTGAATTGGTAGGGCACTCTTCAACACATGCTCCGCAGCTGATGCACTCATCACTGATTATGTATGCCATAGTATTTTACCTCCTTTGTATCACCAATCCATTTTATTTTATAATATATACAAGGATTATTCAAGGGGTAAAACATACATATATTCTTGACGCTTTCAGGCGAATAGAATATAATGTTGCCTAGGCTATTTAAAAGCCTTAATGCAATGATCGAATTTAACCTAAGGAGGTATTAATATGGCTGCGATAACCAAGGATATGACAATTGCGCAGGCGATTGCCATAGATCAGAATATTATTCCTATACTGCTTGATATAGGCATGCACTGCCTGGGATGCCCTTCCGCACAGGCCGAGACTCTTGAAGAGGCCGCTTTCGTGCATGGAGTGGATCCTGATGAGCTGATTGACAGGATCAACGCTCAGATTGGGGAATAAGTAAATAGAGAATAATATGGCATTGGGACGTATTGCTAAGCTTTACAAAAAGCATGCAATACGTCTTTTTATCCGGGTGGATTTGGGCAAACCGCTGCGAAGGCCGAGTCCCTTACCGGTGGTTATGCATCGCGACGGGTAAAAAATACAGGCCGGACTTAATTCCGGCCTGTTCTACCGATATAAAGCTAATATTAACCATTTAATCTGTGTACCTATACATTACATTTTTGACAGGACCTGAAGGGCCTGATTCTTAACAATTACCTCGAAATGCTCGTCGTAGTAAATCTGGGTGGCGTAATTTGAGCGCTCGGGCTTGCCGTATTCGGAGATAATGTTGCTGATCTTGTTAAATTCCTCAGGTGTATGGTTTATAATGCTAATGACCAAATAATAAGTTGATGTGGCAGGATCCTTGTAAAGGGTGTTGTTGCCCCTATAGGTACCCTGCAGTACATTGGCTAATCGGGTAACCTCGCTCAGGGATCGGAATGAATAAACCCTGGTCAGATTAATCGGTATATGAACAATATTTTTACTGTCTGAAGAAGCACCGGGAGCAGCTATTATTTCCTTTGCGCCATCCTCCACTTCTTCTGAAAAATCAGCCAAATGCTCAAAAGTATTAACCGTTTCATCTGTATATGCTTCAAAATCATCCGATCTATCTGAAAAATCATGGGTATTGAAGGATGAGAATTTCGAGAAGCGGGTATCCAGTTCGTCAGGATCCTCAACCTTCGTAATAACCAGGATCAAGCATTCGGTTGATACCGGAATAGCTTCAATCATTAACGGGATGTCATCTACTTCAAAGCCAAACTCATAAAAAGCCTGCTGAATCATGTCACGGAACAATGCTCTTGCTTTCTCCGTACCATAAGCCAATTCACTTATCTTCAAGTCCCTGTCTATCAAATCGTTTTTGTTCAAGGTACATCTGATCTGGTTGTCACTTATCTTCTCTATTTTCATAGAGCACACCCCTTTCTCAAAAACAGGAACTGATTAATAGCTACAACTAAAATCAACCATCGGTGTAAGGAAAGTATAAGTTAAAAAGAAAATAAAGTCAATACGGCAGGATATAATTTTTATATAGAATAAATATGCGCAAAATACATTTATATCCAATATTTATATCGTCATTTTGTACATAAAACGTTAAAAAGTTTGTTATATTGAACACCAGAAAAATCTTGTAAATATTCCATAAAATGCCTATAATTATAAAGGATGATCCTTAATCATAGTTTGCCGATAGGAAAGGAGAGTATGCCTCAGGAAATATGGTTCGGCAAATACCGCGTAATCAAGCTTCTTGGCCGGGGCGGTACGGCAAAGGTATATCTCGCAGAGCATATCAAGTTAAATTCACTTCGCGCAATAAAACACATCTCAAGGTATAATCCCTTATACAAGCTTCAGCTTAGAGAGGCGCAGATCCTAAAAGATCTCAGGCATCCATGTATACCTATTATCTATGATATTGAAGAAGATGAAGATGGTTCCTATATTGTCGAACAATATCTCGAAGGGGTAACTCTGAGGGAATATGTTGAGGAGAGGAATTGCCTGGACAGTAATGCTGTTGTTAATTTTGCTCTTCAGCTCTGTGGCCTTATCAAATATCTTCACAGTGTAAAAAGGCCGGTTCTATACCTTGACCTTAAGCCTGACAATATTATTGTATCCGACGGCACATTAAAGCTTGTGGATTTTGGAAGCGCAATGTTTCGCGACGAAGCGGGATTATGCGCCGAGCATTACGGTACAATCGGCTATGCTGCTCCCGAGCTGTACGGCAGTGACAGTCCCGATGAGAGAAGCGATGTATATGGTATTGGTACACTGCTGTATTTTATGGCAACGGGCAGAAGTTTATGCACTGTGGATGAGAAAAGCGGGCATGTGGATTTTATAATCTGCCGCAAAAAGCTGAAAAGGATAATAAGCAAGTGTCTGAGATATGACCCTTCGCAAAGGTATGCTTCCGTATCGATACTGGAACGGCATTTATCGGCAATCATGAAAAAGGAAAGGAACTTTCCGCACAAAGGATCATCGGTGGAAATCGGGATAGCGGGAGCACAGCAAAGAATAGGCACAACCCACATGTGTTTCAGGCTTTGCAGCTACTTAAACAAGCGGAATGTGAAATGCCTGTATGTAGAGCAAAGCGGAAGCCGCAGCCTTCGGCGTGCCGCCGGAAGATACTTCGGACCGGAGGATGATGATGGCATTATTAAGATGAACGGCATTATGATGGTTGCTGCGGACAGGATGCAGGAAACGGATGTCCCGGATTTTAAAGCGGTTGTTAGGGATTACGGGAAGCTGGACATAGCAAACAGGGATCAATTTCTGCAATCCGATGTAAAAATTCTTGTCCTGGGGGCAAAGGATTGGGAGTTGGATTATTCCGAAGAAGCACTGGAATTAATATCAGAATATAAAGATGTTGTCTTTTTGATTAATTTTGTTGACGGAAGGCAGTTCAGAAGAGCTGTTAAAAGCATGACTGCAGGAAACTGCCTGAGAATACCCTATGAACCCGATCCGTTTGTGCTGCCTAAAGATAAGAACAGCCGGGAGTTTTTCCGGGAGCTGGCCGATCTTTGTTTCGGACAAAGGAGTAATGGTCATGAAAAGAAAACCCATGCTTTTTAAAAGGCTGTCAGCAGTTGGTAATCATACCGGCAAGGTAACAATCGGGCTTGCGGGTATTAACCGGGGCTGCGGTGTAACCTATACCGGAATGCTTCTGGCCGGTTACTTCGGTTCGGAGAAAAGAATGAGAACGGCTTTTCTTGAATGCAACAACCATACGGATTTTTCAAGGCTGCAGAGTGCTTATGAATGGGACAGGGAAGATGAAGTGTCATTCAGCCTTGGAAAGGTTACATTTTACAAGCAGGCGGATTGCGGCCGAATTCCCGGAATTTTAAGCGGTGATTATGATTGCTTTATCCTGGACTTTGGTACCGATTGCGCAGCCCATATGGATGAGTTTATACGCTGTACCTATAAAATCGTCGTCGCAGACGGTGCGGTGTGGAATCAGGATAGAATGCTGTCGTTCCTTGAGGCGGCGGAAAACATAACAGGAAACAAGGAGTGGATATTCCTGATTCCCTTAGCTGGGCGGAAAACGGTCAACAGGCTGGCCAACATGGCAAAAAGAAGCATTTACAGGCTTCCATATGAACCCGATCCCACATCAATATCTGAAGAAACCTTCAAGCTCTTCAATTTCTTGTTCGGTTAAAGGAATCATCTCGGAACCATGATGCTTTTACATGTTATTAAGAGTCGGGGATAAGCATAACATATCACATTTTAATCTCCTTATCCGGTTTTGGACAAAACATTTCAGACACCTCCGTGGACTTACAGGATTCTAATAACATAAAAAAACGGCAATAATCAGAGTATGAAGCTGAAGACGAACGAGCCCCTTCCTTTTAAGATTGCCGCCATAATAAACGGACCTAAACCCCTCTGTACCATGCCTGTCTCTTATACACATCT
>LFRM01291054.1_pt2 | contig 15681 bp, 16 predicted proteins | sample 618341 | NCBI WGS metagenome assembly LFRM01 (sample SAMN03654438, study PRJNA283298) | anaerobic digester metagenome | isolation source: pool of bioreactors CSTR01a, CSTR02a, and CSTR03a thermophilic anaerobic... | place: Denmark: Kgs. Lyngby | collected 2014-05-21 | reverse complement strand
ATCGGATCAGTCATTGTTGTCAAGCCTGTCCCAAAAGACCTGATCATCAATATTGCCGATCAGTTGATGTACCAAAGCAAAGAAAAAGGGAGGAACTGCATTTCACTAGGGTGAATGCAGAGTCAGTGATCCTTTCCTCTTTGATTCCTTTGGTCTCCTTTAGTAAAACTTCTTGTGCAACAATTCATTAACCTTTAGCATGAGACTATCCGATCGCATACGAGAAGGGGCCCTGTATGGAACGCACCGAAAAAAGCCTATATACGATCATGCTTATCTTTATCTTGGGATTGGCAGTGGCTGGATTGGCACTGGATGGACCTGTAACGACACTGCAAGGCTTTCTGCACCTCCAGATCAGGGGTGCTCGCCTGATCAATGACTTTACCCAGGCCGGGACAGGCCCTGCCATGTTCAATGCAGCCCTTGTTGGCCTAATCGGCCTTACTATTGTATTTTTTGCAACCATAAGCCTGTCTGGGCCAACCATTGCAGCCATCTTTACCATGATAGGCTTCGGCTTCTTCGGTAAGACGCCCCTCAATATCCTTCCCCTTATAGCAGGCGTCTGGATCGCTGCAAGACTGGCCCACAAGACCCTTGGTTCCTACAGTCTCATAGCGCTCTTCGGTACAGCACTAGGTCCTGTGGTCACCTTCATCATGTTTGAGATGGGATTGCCCCTCTCCCTCTCCATTCCCCTAGGGCTTTTCAGCGGGCTGGTAGCGGGATTCATCCTTCCTGGCGTAGCCAGATCCATGTTACAGCTCCATCAGGGGTACAACCTCTATAATACCGGTTTCAGCTGTGGTTTCATCGGCTTGTTTCTCTCAGGACTGCTCATCGCTTCAAACAAGATGGAGCCTATAACCATCATCTGGAATACGGCCAACGAGAGCGCCCTCGTCCTATTCATCCCTATCCTATCACTATTTCTCATCCTTTCAGCCCTGATAATCGACGGATTTTCCCATATCCGTGAAACAATACAAGCGCTGTTCAAACTACAAAACCTCTCAGGAAGACTCCCTACCGACCTGTTTGATGCAGGCACAGCCGGTTCTGCCCTCATCAATATGGCTCTTCTGGGCCTTGTATCCTCTTTGTATGTCGCCCTGGTCAAGGCTCCGTTCAACGGTCCGGTGATCGGAGGGATCCTGACAGTGATGGGCTTCGGGGGATTTGGCAAGACACTGAAAAACATCTGGCCGGTAGTGGCCGGAGTAGTTTTGGCAACTCTGGTGTTTGGCAAACAGCTATCCGATCCGGGCCCCATCCTGGCAGCCCTCTTCTGCACCACCCTTGCCCCTATAGCGGGACAATTCGGTATAGTGGCAGGTATTGTCGCAGGCTTCATTCACCTGTTTATGGTGGAGACCACAGCAGTCTGGCATGGGGGGTTGGATCTCTACAACAATGGCTTTGCAGGAGGGCTCACGGCGAGCCTTATCATGGCCATGCTGCAATGGTACAAGACAAATCGTCCTAAGGAGGACTTCCAGGTATGAAGAGAAAAGAATTTTTAGGTCGTCTTATTGGAGAACTCACAAACTTCATGTTGGAAAACAACCCTCTCAGGTTAGTCATTTCCTTGCATCAAGAGGATGATGGTGCCCATATCAGCTTTTTTGATGACCAACCCAGGTCTGAGAAGGAATTGGAGCAGATCCGCGCATCTCTCAACCCTAAGACACAACGCCCCGAACTTGCCCAATACTATGGACAGATGGCAGGTAACGACATGGCTTGGGGTGCCAGGCTTAAGCTGATAGGCTGGCAGATCAAGCATGCAAGTGTCTCAAATTCTGACAGTGGTTTGCAGATAGATCTCTGGCTGGGAAGTGATGCTTTCAATCCGGAAAACTTCACCCTCGATGGGAAAATCTGATATTCCAGTCTTTTTATGAGCGTAAGGTCTCTAGGTTGATGACATGCTTGGCCTTCATCCGGGTAGCTTCATTCATATCATGCGTAACAAGGATTACCGTCTTGCCCTCGGTTGCCTCCGCTGTGTAGGAGATGACCTCTCTCTTGGTCTCCTCGTCCAAACCCTTGAAAGGCTCATCCAGTACGATCAGATCATAGGTAGCCAACAGGGCACGAACAAGGGCGACCCTTCTGCGCATCCCACCTGACAGTTCTTTTGCAGGTTTACGGATAGCCTCCCCGAGTCCGACAGCCACAAGCGCATTTTGCACCTGTTCGGAACTGACCGAAGGCTCGACTACCAGTTTCACATTGGAGTAGGCCGAAAGGTTGTTACAGAGACGATCTTCCTGGAAGACCGCACTGATCCTCATATCCTCAAAGGGTGGCATCAGGCCTGCATCCGCCTCTTCAAGACCCATAAGCATACGAAGCAGTGTTGTTTTCCCTGAACCGGAAGCACCGAATAGGACATTTACCTCACCTTGGTGCAGGGTACAGCTGAACTTTTCGAATACAACCGTATCACCATATCGCTTGGAAATGTTTTGAATCTGCAATGTGCTCATAGGTGCTCCATCTTCAGCATCGCCTTATCCAAAAGGATGAGGAAAATCTTTTCGAACCACACGCTGATGACGATGATCACCAGCGTCCAGGCAAACATGTCCGGTGTGTCCAGATAAAGCTTAGCCTGATACAGCATCTCTCCGATAGACCCCTGTGGAAGCCCTATCACCTCAGCCGCGATACCGGCCTTCCAGCTCAATCCCAAAGCTACCGAGCAGGCCGAGCGGAAAAAAGGCAGCACCTGGGAGAGGTAGATATAGCGGATACGCCTGTAGGCAGGGACACGGAACACTGTAGCCATCTCCAGCAATTTCTTATCGGTACTTCTGATACCCATAAGCACATTGGTGTACATGATAGGAAACACCATCAGAAAGGAGATGAATACCGAGAGATTCTGTGGAGCTATCCATACGAGGGTAAGGATCACAAATGAGGCGACTGGCGTCGCCTTGATGGTCTGGACAGGAGGGGCGAGAAGCTCCTCGAACCATCTGTAGCGATAGGAAAAAATTGAAAAAAGCACCCCTAGGAGGGTTGCCAGGAAAAACCCCCCAGCAATCCTCGAGAAGGAGTACCCAATTGAAGTCCAAAACAAACTGGTTCGGACCAGTTCGAAGAGGCGCAGGATAACAGCTAGCGGAGAGACTAGCAGGATATCCTGGCCAAGGATCGTGGCAACCAGTTGCCAGACCCCCAGCCAGAGGACTACGGACCATACCCTGATAGTGCCTCGCTTTTTAGCGGATGAAGTAGAATTCATCGGTTGGCAGTGCTCCGCCTACACTCTTAGGATTCTGATCGAACAATACCTTGAGATAGCCAGAAAGTTTGCTCTTCATCTCAGAGCCATCAATATAGGTTATATTGCTGTATGGCAGGGCCTTCAATGCTACAGGAGCAGGAACAATCTCAAGGTCGCCTATAAGGCGTGCGGCCTCTTCATGATGGTTCTGCACATACTCAACAGATGCTGCATAGTGATCGAGGAAACGGCTGACCGCTTCAGGGTGTTCAGCAATGAAGGAGGATTGTCCTACCACGACTCCTGTCATCATGGTGCTGGGGAAAGGCTGTCTATCTTGGACATCTTCCCAGAGCTGGGTCATGTCGAGTGCAATGCGAATAGTCGGGTCCTTCATCATGGCAGCTGTAGCAAACGGCTGTGGCAGAACTGCAATGCTGTTGGGCTTCTGGGCCAAAGCTGCAACACACTCGGTGGTCTCACTCTTCCAGGCAATGGTCACATCCTTGATGCCATAGGCATTGAGCAGGTACTTGAGGGCATACTCAGGAGATGCTCCCTTACCTGTGGAATAGATGGTCTTGCCAGCAAGGTCTTCTATCGAGGTGACAGTATCACCACTCTCCATGATGTAGAGCACCCCGAGGGTATTGATGGCAAGGACCTTCAAGGCACCCTTGGTGTTGTTAAACAACACAGAAGAGAGGTTGGCAGGAATTGCTGCTATATCAACCTCGCCCTTCGCCAGCTTGGCAACAACCACATCAATGGTAGCCAACTCATCAAAAGTATAGGCATTGCCATCCATCACACCCTTCTTGGCCTCTTCCATCAGGGAGACCATGCCCATTGCTGTAGGACCTTTCATCGCCAACACTTTTACGTCGACGGGTTTTGTTCCAGCTTCCAGCTGGGCATTGAAGTCAACATTGACCCCTTCTTTCGCTCCTGCTGCAAACAGAGCAACTGAGCCCAATGCCAATACCAACAGTATCAGATTAATTTTCTTCATACAGACTACTCCTGTGTCGTTTAGACACCATCTTTATTTCATTTCTGGAGAACTTTCTCCAAAATATTACGGTTTATTACCCGAACAGTCGATCCGTTACTATACACAGCGCCCTTCTTCTCCAATGCGGAAAGCTCCCTGAAGAGGGAGGCTCTGCTTATCCCCAAAGGGAGGGCGAGCGACTCCTTGGAGACCAAGGAGAGCTCCGGTTGCTCAATTGAGGTATTGGCCAGCAGATACTCAGAAACTTTCGAACGGGCAGAGGGAAGGGAGAGTTGCTCTATGCGCTGTATGAGGAACTGGATCTTTCGATTGCAGATCTTCATATATTCGACCATGGCCAGGGGACTTTTGAGCAGTGCTGTCCTCAACTCTTCCTTTGGAAGCGAAAGAAGCACACAATCACTCCTGCACTGAAGCATGGTACGAAGGTCCTCCTCTTCAAACAGGTTGCTTATGCCAAACACCTCTGACTGGCCCAGAGTGGATACGAGAATTTTCGTACCGTCGAGGGCGACACTAAAGACATCGAGTTCACCCTGTTCAACAAAGACAGCCAGGGAGAGCTTCCCATCGGAATCCCCCACTACCTCGCCCTTTGGATAGGATCTTCGTAGTAGTGAAGAAGGAGTGATCGTTCTGGAATCGAGCAACAACTCCAGTAGTGTGTGTTCGGTTTGCATACGTCCCTTAGTAGCTATAAGCCACCTTTAATGCCATATTACTCTAGTTTTCCCGTGAAAAACAACCCTTTACCAGAAAATACCGTCTCATTTGAGACCCTTTCACATAAAAGGTAACACGTATTGGAAAATGGGGCAACTAGGAGTTCAGAAAAAACACATGGGGTCTTTGTCAGAAGATTAAAGCAATGCGATCAAGGACAAGCACAGGTATGTAAAACACCCCCTTTTTTGCTTCAACACATCACACTTCCCAGTCAAAACGTATAAAAACTTATTGAATAATGATGATTCGCTGGAGGAACTTCCCCAGTAGCGGGCAATTGTCTTTTTGACATCCATGGTATAGGATGTGAGTACTTTTCAAAGATAGGGGATCGGTATGGCAGAAGAACTATTTTCACAACGGACAACGACGTGCGGAGCACTGAACAAGGATGACAACAACAAAAAGGTTGTTCTCAACGGGTGGGTCCATCGCGACCGCAACCACGGATCCTTACACTTTATCAACCTTCGCGACCGCTATGGCATAACCCAAGTTGTGGTGGATGACGATGCATCCCCTGAGCTGCAGGGCACTGCCAACGAGCTGAGAATGGAGTTCTGCATTGCTGTAACAGGGATAGTCCGCCTCAGACCCGACTCCATGGTCAATGCTGATATGGCAACTGGTGAGATCGAAGTCAAAGCCGAGAAGATAGAAATCCTCTCCCGCTGTGCGCCCCTTCCCTTCCAGCTTGACGATGGCCTGGAGACCCGTGAGGATCTGCGCCTCAAGTACCGCTATCTTGACCTGCGTAGCCAAGGGATGCAAAAACGTCTCAAACTCCGTCATGACTTCATCTTCTCCATCAGAAAATATCTTTCCGGCAAGGATTTCTACGAGATAGAGACTCCGACCCTTATCAAGAGCACCCCTGAAGGAGCCCGTGACTTTGTCGTTCCAAGCCGCCTGTATCCCGGCAAGTTCTACGCCTTACCCCAAAGTCCACAGCTTTTCAAACAGATACTCATGGTCGGTGGCTTTGATAAGTACTTCCAGATCGCCCGCTGTTACCGTGACGAAGATGCCCGTGGGGACCGTCAGTTGGAATTTACCCAGCTAGACCTTGAGATGAGCTTTGTAAAGCGTGACGATGTGCTCTCCCTCATGGAGGATATGTTCGGACACGTATTCAAAGAGGTTATGGATGTGGACCTCCCAGTTAGGTTTAGAAGGCTCACTTATGCCGACAGCATGAACACCTACGGCTGTGACAAGCCTGATCTCCGTTTTGACCTCCCCCTCTCTGACATGAACGAACTAGCCCAGAAAAGCAGTTTCAAGACCTTCAAGGATATCGTTTCTGCAGGCGGGTATGTAAAGGCACTTTGTGCACCTAAGACTGAAGGAGTTGAGTTCAGCCGCAAGTTCATTACCGAACTTGAGGATGCTGCAAAAATCTACGGGGCAAAGGGCCTCGCTTGGATCAAGGTGGGGGCTGAGAATGCCCTCTCCGGCGGTGTCAGCAAATTCTTCGCAGGTCTGGAAGAGGAGCTGGTTTCCAAGCTTGAAGCAAATGAAGGCGACCTGATCCTCTTTGTTGCCCATGAAAACTGGAAACGTTGTTGTGCAAGCCTCAGTGCAGTCCGGTCGAAACTGGGCAAGGACCTGAAGCTGATCCGTAAGGGCTTTGAGTTCTGCTGGATCATCGACTTCCCCCTCTTTGAATACAATGAGACCGGCGGTCACTGGGAAGCTGCACACCATATGTTCAGCATGCCCCAGAGCCAGTACCTTGATACCTTGGAATCGGATCCGGGCAGCGTAAAGGGAGACCTCTATGACCTGGTACTCAACGGATACGAAGTAGCCAGCGGCTCGATCCGTATCCATGACGTCGAGCTTCAAAAACGTATTTTCCGCATCTGCAACTTCGATGATGAGACAGCTGAGGACCGCTTTGGCTTCCTACTCAACGCCTTCAGGTACGGACCACCCCCCCACGGCGGCATAGCCCCTGGAATCGACAGGATGGTCATGATCATGTGTGAGGAGACTTCAATCCATGAAGTGATAGCATTCCCGAAGAATACGGCCGGCATCAGTCCTATGGACGACTCGCCCTCTTTCCTCGACCAGGAACAGTTGGACGATTTGCACCTGACGATCAATTATCCGAAACCCAAGGAGTGATAGGGTACGACCGAATGATAAGGAAGGGCCTGGGAAACCAGGTCCTTCTTGCTGTTTCCCCCAGAAAATTGGCAAAAACTGGTAAGGGGCTGTATGTATCTATGCCTTCCCGGCTAGCTTCGAGTATTTCTTCTGGTAGACAAACCTCATAAGGTGGGCATCCAACCACGTGATGGGCTTGACTGCAGGATCAGCCAAAGCAAGAAGGGCCGCCTTGCAGTTCTTCTCCAAGATCATCACGACAGCATCTGCGTCAGCTCTGGTTGCAGCCCAACAGAGAGAGCCGACACCTCTTATCAGAAGGGCGTTACAGTTCTTGCCCATGCCATGCCTCACAGAGTCGGAGCCTGAATCGACAACAGCGATCCTGGCTCCTGCAATCTGTGCAAAGTCATCAAGATAGGAAGGAAGGTGTGTCAGTTTGTTACTCGCTTCAAGCACAGCAGGTGATGAATGAAAGAGCATTGTCCTTAGCTCCTCCCCTTTCAAAGAGGAGGCAATGCGCATGGCTTCTGCGGGAATTGAAGCCTTGTCGGATTCAAGTCCTGTGATCTCTACAGGCATGCTCCTGCTGCCTGCTTCCCCTTCCTTCCCTTTTAGGGGAACCAGCTCTGCAAGGTACTCCCTACACTCAATTTCCAGCTGCCTTGCGATCTTTAGGGTCTCTGCTGCATCAAGGCCGAAGCAGAGTGCCCCATGGTTGGCAAGAAGCACTGTCCTTGCATTGTTGGCTCCGATGGCATGGGAGGCATTCTTCACCAGTGATCTTGTACCCGGCAACCCATATTCAGCTACTGGTATGGTCTCTTTCAACAAGGCACTCCCTTGTTTGCTGACAGGTATATCCCTACCAAGCAAGCCGGCCAGGGAGGCCATTTCCTGATGAGTATGGATTACGCATCCAATCTCCTTCTTCAAAGCATAGACCTCCCTATGGAGTTTCTTCTCTGAAGAGGGCTTCACCCCCTTCGGATAGCTCAAGTCCTCCAAGTCAACCAGGACCAGCTGATCCTTTTGCAAATGTTCATACGGTTTGCCACTGGGGGTGATGAGAAAACTCCCTTCACCTACCCTACAGCTTACATTCCCCCAGGTCCTTGCTACCAGGCCGAGGGCTACCAACTGCTTGCTGGCTTCCATCACCGCTTTCTTGGCTTGTTCAAGTTCCAACTTCTGCTCCTTTAGATGATCTCTTCGACTTGGTCGAATACCCGTTCGAAAGCTTCAAGGGCTTTGTCTATCATAGCCTCATCATAGGCAGCACTCGTATAGAGCCTGCTCCCTGCCAGGGTCACCAACCCTTCTGCCATATAAGCGGCTCCCATGTACTCCATCTCCTTCTTGCGTATCGAAGTTTCGTTAATGACTTTGGGAATGGTCCAGGGTTTGTTCCAGTTAATCGAGAAATGCATCGTACCTACTGTCTCGAGATGACAGATGGAACCTTGGTTAAAGGCAACGAACGGAAGGTGTCTCTCCTCTATCAGCTTTTGCAATCCTGCTGTCAGACGGTCGCCCATAGCACCCGCTTTCTCACATGCCTTGGTCTTCTCAATCTCTTCAAGAGTATAGTATCCCGCCACACAGCTAAGCGGAGTTGCAGCCATGGTACCACCAACCAAAGCCCTATGAATCTTGTCCCCGGTCTGGATCCCTGCAGCAAGGTAACGCATGTACTCGTCTTTTCCCCCAAGCCCTCCAGCGCCAGGATATCCACCGGCAATTACCTTACCGAAGACTGTGAGGTCGGCTCTGACATCGAAATATCCTTGTGCCCCGGACATGCCGATCCTAAATCCTGTCACCACCTCATCGAAGATGAGAAGGGCGCCGTATTGGCGGCAGAGCTCTGCAACTTCCTTGTTGAAATCCTTGGAAAGGGGACGGGTTCCGCTCTCCGGTCCAACAGGCTCGATAAAGACAGCAGCAGTGCCTCCCCTGAGTCTGTTCAGCCTCAATTGCCTTTTGAGACTGCTTATGCTGTTGGGGAAAAACTCCTGGGTGTGCCTGAACAGGTAGCCAGGCACACCATGAGCCTGGGTCCCTTTCGAACCGGGAACCCTGATACCATAGGCAAGCTGGTCGCTCCAGCCATGATATGCCCCACCCATCTTTATGATGTTTTTCTTCTTTGTAGCCAGACGCGCCACCCTGATGGCGGCCATGCAGGCCTCTGATCCTGAATTAAGCATCCTGAACTTGTCGACGCTCGGTACGCTGTCACAGATCTTTTTCGCAAGCTTGTACTCGTACTCATGGAACAACCCCGTCGACGGCCCGCCATCTTCAAGGAGGGCAATGACCTTCTCACGTACCTCCGGCGGGTTGGAACCGAGCACGGTAGGACCCCCTGCCTGAAGGAAGTCAAAGTACTTGTTCTCATCAAGATCATACAAGTACGCACCTTCGGCCTTGGTAATCACCAACGGGAAAGGGTGGTTGAAGGCCAGGTTATGCTGGACCCCTCCAGGGATTGCACCCTTGGCTTCTGCGATCATAGCCTTGGAACTACTGCATTTCTTGTCGAAATACTCCCTCTCATAGCGATCGAGCGCATCACGCCCTATGCTGTATATGGGTTTTTTGATCAGAGCATCCAATTGGGCTGTGACCGTGTCTGCATCGGGATAGTTTGTAATGGCGAATCCTGTACTCATATGTGACCTCCTAGAGCGTACTTTGTGTAGTTGGTTCTTTTTCTTGGGGAACTCTGGTATTCATCGAGTTCCTATAAATGATAAAGCGATTGACGCAAAATTCTGTGACAAGGTTGGTTACCATCGTCAGCCCGAGGACGATATACTCATACCATCCCATACCGACCAGGGCATCTCCCCACCAGGTGGAGAGCGGGGTGAAGATTGCATAATAGATTCCAAGCTGAATCATCGCCTTGGGAATATTGTTTGCACTCTTGAAGGTAAAGCGGCGGTTGACGGTAAAGTTATAGATCACACTGGCTATGAGGGCTGAGAGATAACTACCCCAATATGCTATGTGCAACAACTCCAGCATGATGGTGAAGACTATCACCTGGATGATTCCGGCAGAGATAGAGAAAAGCACAAACTTGACGACCTGTGCCGTATTCTCCTTACTTGTAAGTTTTCTCTGTTCTGTAGAGTGCATGGCTATCTCCTTATCCTCTGCTAGTTGAGCTCAGAGAAGTGCTTGCGATTGCTCTTGTACAAGCCTTTGAATACGGCATAATTCCTGTCGTATATTTTTTTTGCTTCCAAGTCCGGTTCATAGGTTTTGTTTGTTGCAATCGCACAACTTGCCTCATAGGCAGAATTGAAGAGCCCCAGGCCCAAGGCAGCTACAAGAGAAGCACCCAAGGCTCCGACATTTTGCGGGCTCTCTATCGTCTCGACCCTACGTCCCATAATATCCGAGAGTATCTGACAGGTTACCGGAGAAAGGGCTCCTCCTCCTACAAAACGTAACGTCGGCGCTGTCTTTACCTTTTTCTCCTGCACTTCCAAAAACCAGCGGAGATGAAAGCAGACTCCCTCTGTGACAGCCCTGATCATCTCGGTCTTACCTGTATCAAGGCCGATATTGAAGAACATGCCTCTAGCTTTGCTGTCTTCGAAAGGACAACGGTTACCATGCAGCCAAGGGGTAAAGATTATCCCATTGCTTCCGGGTCCTATGGTGCTGATGGCCAAATCCAGATAATCATACAGATTCTTGATTATGGCCTCAGGCGAATCAATGACCTTGGTCTTGTCCAGGTAGATGTTGATCTCATCGAGTGCGAGATGATCACGCACCCACTCCAGACATTTTCCCGCTGTCTCCAGTTCAGAGAAGTAGGTGAACATTCCAGGCACGGCACTGACGATGGCCGCTGTCTTGGAGGAAGCATCAACCATGCTCTTAGGCACTACCGTCGATACCCAGCCCGAAGTGCCCATATAAATATGGCAGTCTCCTGGCCCCGTCGAGCCTGCTCCCAATCCGATTATTGCAGCATCCCCTCCCCCTCCGAAGACAGGAGTCCCTGCTGCGAGGCCAAAACGCTTGGCAGCCTTTTCGGAAACTCCCCCCACCTGGTCAGTGGAAAGTATGATTTCGGGCAGATGCTCAAGATTGACTTTCAGCATCTTACAGATGGAAGGGCTCCATCGGCGCTTTTTCACATCCATCAGTAACGTAGCGAAGGCAGAGTCCTCAGTCATGACAAACCTATCAGTCAGCTGAGCTATCAGGTACTCCTTGACGTCGAGCCACTTATGGATGCGAGAAAATAATTCAGGTTCATTGTTTCGTACCCAGTGATACTTCCAGACAGGGTCTTTCACACTCATGGCAACAGCTCCGGTGATGGATAGGGAGCGCACGAGCTTGAAAACATTGGCTCCGGAAACTTGCAACCCATGAGCCAGACCTTGTTTCAGTTCCTTAGTCGCCCGTTGGTCGAGATAACTGAACGCATTGCGCAAAGCCACCCCCCTTTCGTCGACAAGGACAAGGCCTTGCATCTGCGAGCAGAAGGAGATTCCCGCAATGGAACTGGCCCGTATTCTCGATTCGGCAAGCACCTCCCTGGTGCTCTGTTCCATTGCTGAAAGCCAGTCGAGAGGATCCTGTTCGGCACCGCCCCCTTCAAAAATATAAAGGGGGTAGCCGCACAGGGAGGAGGATACCAGGACAAGGTTCTCCTCCACAGCGAACAGGCAGGTCTTCACCCCCGTGGTACCTACATCATAGGAGAGAAGATAAGCGACCCCATTCATAAACACCTCCTGTCAGACTAGCAGTGCGGATTGTATAAAACTCACCATCTCCCGGGCCACCTTCTCATCCTGTTCAATGATGGCCTCCCCAGCATAAGTCCTGAATCTTTGGATGTAGTATCCGTTCACATAGGAAAACTGCAGGGACATGAAGAGGTTGTCCAGAAAGAAGGCTCCGAGGCGCGGGTCCATGTCCTTTCGGACCTCCCCACGATCCTGGCCATCTTTGAGGAGCTTTGCATACGCTTCTGCTGATATGGTCTCGATCTCGTTCGAAAGTCTTTGAGCCAGGGCCCGGTTTCCAACGGAGGTCATCTCGCTATAGAGCTTGATGAGGCTCTGATGTTCCCGGCTTGTGGTCTGTATCACATGAATGATGCTGCGCAGCTTCTCGAGGATAGGTTGGTCGGAAGAGATGATCGGCTCCAATGTGCTCGAAAGAAAGAGAGTCCCTTCGTGCACAGTCTTGAGGAAAAGATCCTCTTTGGAGGAGAAATACCTATAAAGTGATCCGATGCTGACACCCGCCTTATCTGCAATGACATTGATGTTTGCCTTTTCATATCCACATTGGGCAAACTCCTCTGTTGCAGTGGAGAGGATTAGCTGTTGTTTCTCAACAGGGAGATGATCAAAGGTCTTTTGGGTGAATTTCGGCTCTTTACCTCTCATGGACATCTCCTTCTATGAAGTGAGTGAGTACTCACTCACTTCAATCAATATACCACGGACCCACTAAAACACAAGGAAAATCTGGAGAGCCAGTTCCTTGCAGTTCCAACCTTTGCTTGACAAACCAATGGCCAAAGAGTACGGTAAATCTACTCTGAGCCGAGGCTCAAGGGCTATAAGAGAGGTATCATGGTAGACCAGGAAAAGAATCACAAACTAGCAATGAACACCTCCAGGGCAAACATCTTCATGAATGTGCTACTCTCCCTGTCCAAGCTTGCGGTAGGGTTTTTAGCACACTCCCAGGCCATGATAAACGACGGCATAAACAATGCCAGTGATGTCATAGGCTCTGTCATCGTTACCGTAGGGGTCTCAGTCGCTGCCAAGGATTCGGACAGCAACCACCAGTATGGTCATGAAAGGCTGGAGTGTGTCGCATCCATCCTGGTCTCGGGTATCGTCATGGCCCTTGGTGTCGGGCTGTTTGTCGAAGGACTTGGAAAGATTTTCAGGGGAACATACAAGAATCTCCCGACCCCTGGCATGGCGGCTGTCTACGCTGCAATTGCCTCCATTATCATCAAGGAGATCATGTTCCTGTACACCAGAAGGGCTGCAAGGAAGACAAACTCCTCCGCCTTGATGGCCTCCGCCTGGGATTCGCAAAGCGATGTCCTGGCCACAATAGGCGGACTTATCGGTATTGTGGGATCACGGATGGGAATCCCTGTCGCCGACTCCATAGCAGCCATTGTCATTTCAATGTTCATTTTCAAAGTCGGTTTGGATATTTTCAATGACGGGATGTACAAGATGGTAGACCATGCCTGCCCCGAAGACGAGGTAAAGCGTATCCGCAAGGTCATTGAAGAGCAGCAGGGAGTTCTGAGCGTGGATGTGCTTCAGACCCGTATGTTTGGTTCCAGGGCATTCGTTGATGTCGAGATCTCAGCAGAAGGAACCCAAACCCTTATCCAAGCGCATGGAATAGCAGAGAGGGTCCATTATGCCATTGAGAAGAACTTTCCCCAGGTAAAGCACTGCATGGTGCATGTAAATCCTGCAAAAACAGCTTCCTCTGGAAAAAAATAGAATTTGTTAGTATATTATGGGGTACAAAGGAGTTTGTTATGAGTAAAAAACATATACGTGCTGATTTCGTACCTGATCACTACCAGTTCACCACTGATAAGGGAGCAACCTATGAAATTGGAGAGACCGCTCCTTATGACTACCTCTTAGGAGCACTCTCAGGGTGCCTTTTTGCCACTTTTGCTGACCTTGCTGTCAAGATGAAGGTTTCTTGGGAACATGTCTCCCTCGAGATCGACGGGATCAAACGGGAAGAGAGTCCCACAACCCTTGAAAAGTGCACAGTAGCGGCGACAGTAACAGGGGCAGATAATGAGAAAAAATTTCTCAAGGCTTTTGAGACTGCAACACGGTACTGTTCCATTTACCAGACCATCTCCAAGGTAAGTGAGATGCACTGGTCTGTAGATTTCAAATAGGAGATACGATGAGTAGGCAATACACAAACACTCAGTTGTTTGAAGCGTTTGAGGAAGCCCTGAAACATCTCATTGAAGACGATGCAGAGCTCTTCACGTGGCCCAAGGCGAAAGTGAGTATTGCCCATATCTTCGCTACCCACCTGCACAGGAGCCTGTGCAAGGTGCTCGGGCTCTCCCTGGATTCAAGCAGTAGAAGCTACCTTACTCTTCCCCAGAATATGAAAGTGGACCTTTTTGCCCTCGTAAAGGGCAATAAGACTGACATCCTGCTTCATGACAGGGAGCAGAACAGGCCAATGGCAATCCTGTTCAATCAGGACTACCTAAGCAAACAACAGCTTGAAGTATTGCGAAACCTGGAAAAAGAAGGTTGTTCCCTTGTATTGGGAGTAGCCTTCTTGCACCAGAAAGACTACATCCTCATCTATCATGCCAATGGCGAAAGGCTCGACTACTACCACTTCAGCAGAAGCGGGCATACCTCTTCACTTTTAAAACAGAGGGAGCTTGCAAGAGGGGAAAGTCCCTTGCAGCTCTCCTTGAATATTCAAAACAAGAAAAAACCCAAGAAAAAGCAGGCGAAGAAAGCCGTCACAGAGGATCAATAACCCGGCTCCTGCCAGTCATCTTGTTTACTCCCCGCTTGTGGGCATCTTCACATCCGTTCCAAGGCTTATCCATATTCTCCGACTTGTACTTCTGGGTCATCCAGCTGACGTCCTTTGCTATGCGGTCAAGGTTGGTCAGTTCCAACTGGGTGAGGGCGCGGACAAACTCAGGCTGGACAGCGGAGGAAAGGGCCTTTTGTGATTGTTGCAACAATCCTTGGAAATGATGCAAGCAGAATCCCTTGCTTTCGGAAAGGGCCTCCCTGAAAGAGTGGTCCTCTCCCCAGAGATATGCGGTGGTGTAGTAGTAACGCAACAGGCGATGCTGCATCGAAGTACAGATGAGGCATCCCTTTTCACGCTTCTTCAGATCCTCACTGAAGTGCTCGATGGCCTTCTTGGCCTGCCTCGCACTCTTTGCCCCCAGCAGTTCATTGAAGGAGTGCTCGAATTTTTCCCGGCTCATCGCGAGATAGGTGTCCGCCATCAAGGCAACGCCTTGGGAGTTTTGCGCTGTAACCAACATCTGGGAGTGCTTGTAACAGAAGCCATGCTCATTGACCCTGACTCTTGTTTCAGGATTCATGACTGAACTTCCCAGATAAAAGGAGATGGCGTAGCGTTGTGCCTCCCCCATGAGGTCACAGATATAGCATTCGCTATTGCTTTTTATTCCGTCCCAGACAGGGATCGTCTCTAATTGAATTTTCATATTGCAGATTGTAGCATGAATACCTCTCATGCAATAGGGAACACGTGCTGCGGAACAAGCTCGGTAAGAAGAAAAACAAACCAGGCCAGAGGTTCGGGATGAACCTCTGGCCTGGTAAATATTGTGCTATCTCTTACTAGTCTCTCTACAGGTCTACCGTTTTGCCAGCGCCTCAGCCTTCTTCTCGATATTCTCTGCAGTGAAGCCAAAGACCTTAGCTAGATACGCAAGGTTTCCGACCTCTCCAAACTGCTCTCCGACAGAGACAAAATCCATTGGAACAGGATCATTCTGTACCAGATACCCGGCGACGGC
>LFRM01066403.1_pt1 | contig 15724 bp, 11 predicted proteins | sample 618341 | NCBI WGS metagenome assembly LFRM01 (sample SAMN03654438, study PRJNA283298) | anaerobic digester metagenome | isolation source: pool of bioreactors CSTR01a, CSTR02a, and CSTR03a thermophilic anaerobic... | place: Denmark: Kgs. Lyngby | collected 2014-05-21 | reverse complement strand
AAGGTCTGTTTTGGAGCTGGTTTACGAGGAAGATCCTGTTCAGCTCCCCGGCTTCTTCTGCAAGCATACCCACCGACACATCAATGCCGCTCTTTCTCATCATCTCAATTCCCCTGCCTGCTACCTTCGGGTTGGGATCAGTCATTGCCACCACCACGCGGGGAATCCCCCTCGAAATTATCAGTTCAGCGCATGGAGGTGTATGGCCATGATGGGCACAAGGTTCAAGTGAGACATACATGGTCGATTCCGATAGCAATGCGTTGTCTTTGACAGAAGCAATGGCATTCACTTCGGCATGGGCTGTTCCGTACTTCCGGTGATAACCCTCTCCAATGATCCTGTTATCGCGCACAATCACAGCTCCTACCATGGGGTTGGGGCTTGTATAGCCTTCACCTTTGCGGGCAAGCTGTAAGCAGCGCTGCATAAATATCGGATTTTGCTCCATTTTTTTTATCTTTGCTTTGTCAAACATCAGCCGGTATCTACCGGCAGATCTTTCTTTTTGAAACATCATCGCTCAAAACGTAAATCACTGTTATGCAGCAATACACTCAATATATTCAACAGGAACTGGAAGGGGTATACACACCATCGGAGATATCGGTTCTTCACCGTCTGATTCTCTCGGAGATATGCGGTACCTCTGTTGCCGCCATAACGGAAGACAAATTTAGTAATTTATCCGGTTCACAAGCCCGTAATCTGGAAGATATTCTATCAAGATTGAAGGGGGGCGAACCTCACCAGTATGTGTTAGGGAAGTGTGAGTTCTATGGAATCGAGTTCAGAGTCACACCCGATGTGCTTATCCCGCGTCCTGAAACAGAGGAGCTTGTTGAGTGGATACTCGCAGAAAATAACGCTGCGGGCAGGATGATGATTTTGGATATTGGTACGGGCAGTGGATGCATCGCTGTCACATTGGCAAAAAAAATGCCTGATGCCGTTGTTGAAGCCTGGGATTTATCGGAGAGCGCAATAAAAGTGGCTTCCGGAAATGCTCTCAGAAACGGCGTTGAGGTTCACTTTACCAGACGTGATATCTTACAGTCTTTCGAGACTGAGATCACCTATGACCTGATTGTGAGTAATCCGCCCTATGTCACGGAGTCTGAAAAAGAAACAATGGAGAGGAACGTGCTCGGTTTTGAGCCCCATGAAGCCCTGTTTGTGCCGGATGATAATCCGCTTCTTTTCTATGAGCGGATAGCGGGGTTGGCGATGGCGATGCTGAATGATCAGGGGCAGTTATATTTCGAGATCAACAGAAGTAAAGGAGAGCTTATTTGTGAGATGCTTGAGAAAAGTGGGTTCGCTGAAGTGGAGCTAAGAAACGACATCTCCGGCAATGCAAGGATGATCAGGGCTGTAAAAAATAGGAATCATGGATAGGCCGGCAAAAACGATCACTGAAGAGCAGGCTTTCTCGCGGATGGCCCGCAACTGCGCACAAAAAGAGTACTGTTCTTATGATGTGAGACGAAAGCTGATGAGAATGAATTTACCGGATCAGACAGCGGAGAAGATTATCGAGAGACTGAAAAAGGAGAAGTTCATCGATGAAGAGCGATTTGCCAGATGCTATATACATGATAAACTCCGCTTCAACAAGTGGGGGAAAAGGAAAATAGCGCTCTTGCTGCGCCAGAAACAGCTGCCTGAGAATCTGATTGCCGATGCTTTTGCTCATTTTTCTGATGTTACCCTCAATGAATCGCTGTTGCCGCTTCTGAAAAAGAAAAGAGCAACGATCAAAGGGCGATCGGAATATGAGAAGAACGGTAAACTAATTAAGTATGGCCTGGGCAGGGGATTCTCCCTGACTGATATTATGGCTTGCATGAGAAAAATGGACCTTGACGAACTCCCCGATGAGACGTACTAATCTGCTGAAAGAATTCTCATACCTTTTTTTCCCGAATGTATGCGCTGTCTGCGGAGAGGAGCTGCTCCGCGCAGAAGAGGGCGTATGTCTGAGATGTTTGTATCAGCTGCCCAGAACCAATAACTTCAGAGAAGAAGAGAATGCTGCTGAGAAGCTGATGGCAGGAAGAATACCCTTCGTAAGAATTGCCTCTTTTTGTGTCTATGCAAAGGGAGGGATACTACCTCCATTGATTCATCAACTCAAATATCATCATCAACCCGATATCGGGATACTCCTGGGACGGGTCTATGGAGAGGATCTGCTGGGAAGTGATTTCCTGAAAACGGTAGATATTATTGTTCCCGTACCATTGCATCCAACGAAAGAGAAGAGCCGGGGATACAACCAGGCTGAGATGATAGCAATGGGGCTGTCGGATGCTACTTCCCTGCCATTCTCTGCGGGCAATCTCATCCGCGTGGTATACAATCCCACACAGACGAAACGTACCAAAACACAACGCTGGGAGAATGTGAAGGATATTTTTAAAGTAGAAGATCCTGAGGCATATGCAGACAAACATCTCTTACTGGTGGATGACGTGATCACCACCGGTTCAACACTGGAAGCGTGTGGTGTGGCATTGCAGAGTTGCAGCAATGTGAAAATTAGTATCGCCACTCTTGGAGAGGTTTTTTAAGTACATTTATTGGTAAATAGCCAGATATTAATTTTGAAAAACCTATTTTTGTAATTAATATGCGAAAAAGTCAACAACAGATATGAAGACAGTAAAGAAATTAACGGCTGAAAAACTACTCAAGATCAAAGCAATCAAGCTGCAACCCTCCAACCCTTTCACATGGGCCTCCGGCTGGCAATCACCGATATATTGCGATAACCGCAAGCTGATGTCCTATCCAGCTACACGCAGTTTTCTGAAAATTGAGTTTGCACGCATCATCCTTGAGAAATATCCGCAGACTGATGCGATTGCGGGCGTTGCCACAGGAGCTATCGCCCCCGGTGTACTGGTGGCCGATTTGCTGGGCTTGCCATTTGTCTATATCCGTTCCACACCCAAAGATCATGGTTTGGAGAACCTTATTGAAGGTGACCTGAAACCGAAACAGAAGGTGATCGTGATTGAGGATCTGGTCTCTACGGGAGGCAGCAGCCTGAAGGCGGTGGAGGCCATACGCCGCGATGGTTCAGATGTGCTGGGTATGCTTGCAATTTTCACCTACGGATTGCCCCAGGCCATAAAAAATCTGCAGGAAGCAAGGGTAGAACTCACGACGCTCTGTGATTATGATGCAATTTTAGATGAAGCATTACTGACGGATTATATTGATGAATCGGAACTGAACACCTTGCAGGATTGGCGCAGAGATCCTGAAATCTGGGGACAAACACCCAATAAAACAAAGAAATGACTGAATTTGTAAGTGACGTGAAAATCATTCCCTATAATGATGCGGATGTTTACCGTGTTCTCTCCGACCCGCGCAAACTGGAGTTGGTGAAAGAGCGGATACCGGAAGATAAGATCAAGGATTTCACCTTTGATGAGGAGAGCATCTCTTTTCGTGTTGATCCGATTGGAAATGTAAGGTTCCTGGTGGTGGAACGCGAACCGAATAAACTGGTGAAGCTGAAATCGGAGAAGCTTCCTTTTGAGGTGTTTTTATGGATACAGCTGGTCTCTAAGGCAGAAAAAGATACAAGACTACGCATGACCCTGCAAGCCGATCTGAACCCGTTTATCAAGGGGATGGTTGAAAAACCGATGAAAGAGGCTGTGGACAAAATATCGGATGTGCTGATACAACTACCTTACGACCGGTTATAAACTGGTCGTAAGGTTGTTGTGTCTTATCTTATAGGGTTGGCAACTATTCGTTAATCATATTTAGACTGGCCGTTTCCCCTTCATCCATCGTTAATGAAACGAACCCGTTCTCATTCAATAGATCTTTTCTGTTCATCTGAACTGCTGAAGCATATGCCGGCACTTTCAGTCTGAAGGTGCCTGATTTCTTTGCTTTCAGTGTGAGAGCAACCACCTTTTTATTCTTCCACGCAACATCTACCTCAGCTCCTCCCCGCACACGCAGCCCTTTGAAGTCGCCGTCAGCCCAGTTGTCGGGCAGTGCCGGCAGCAGATGGATATATCCGTCCTGACTCTGAAGAAGCATCTCTGCAATTCCTGCCGTCCCCCCGAAGTTGCCATCGATCTGAAAGGGGGGATGGGCACAGAATAGGTTGGGATAGGTGCCAGCACCGCTGTTCATCTTAATCTCACTTCCACCGGTAGGCTGAAGCAGGCTTTTCAGTAGTTTGTATGCTCTGTTGCCATCATGCAGACGCGCCCAGAAATTCACTTTCCAGGCACGTGACCAGCCGGTACCCTCATCACCACGACGGTTAAGCGTGTTGCGTGCTGCTTCTGCCAGTTCAGGTGTGGTGATGGGTGATATCTGGTTGGAAGGGTGCAGGCCATAGAGGTGTGAGACATGTCTGTGCCTGGGATCCTGCTCCTCGTAATCGACCAGCCACTCCTGCAGATAACCCTCTTCGCTGATCTGCATGGGGGGGAGGCTTGTGAGTGCCTCCTCAATTGCGGCGGTGGTCTCATCTTCAACAGCGAGTATCTCTGCGGCGGTAAGCGTGTTGGTGAAGAGTTCTCTGATGATCTGTACATCCATGGTTGGCCCCATACATACATAGACGGCATCCCTGCTGCCGGGGAGATAAAAAGCGTTTTCGGGTGATGACGAGGGGGCGGTCACCAGCCAGCCATTGTTGGGCTCTCTGATCATGCTGCTCAGGAAGAAACGGGCGGCACCGGTGAGCGTGGGGTAGATCGATTCGAGGTATGCTTTGTCCTGTGTGAAGGCATAATGCTCCCAGAGATGTTCGCAGAGCCAGGCTCCTCCCGTGTTTGTCGCACCCCAGGAGGCGTGCTCACCCGGTGCGGTGAATCTCCACGGGTTGGTCATCATATGTGCGACCCATCCCTCTGCACCGTAGAAGGTGGCGGCCGTGGCCTCTCCTGATGGTACGAGCGACTGTGTAAAATCGATCAATGGCTTGTGCAGCTCCGCCAGGTTGCACACCTCGGCAGGCCAGTAGTTCATCTGCAGGTTGATATTGAGGTGATAATCGCCGTTCCAGGGTGTCTGCACCTGGTTCGCCCACAGTCCCTGCAGGTTGAGGGGCATGCTGTTTTCATTGGTGCCGCTGATCATCAGATAGCGGCCGTATTGAAAGTAGAGGGCTGCGAAAGCGGGATCATCACTGGTCTGGAAATCGGTCAGGCGCTGGCTTGTAGATGTGGTGTTGTCCTGTGTTCCCAGGTTCAGCTCCACCCTGTCGAACTTCTCCCTGTAGGCTGTGGTGTGATCCTTTTTCAGTTGTCTGTATGAGCGCCCTTTTGCCTCCGCGAGCAGATGGTCTACCGTGGTGAGGTACTCCTTGTCGACCATGTCGGTGGAGGTGGAGAGAAGGATCAACACTTCATCCGCTTCAGAAACAGTCAGTGAGCTGTCGGAAGAGGTGATTCTCCCTCCGTTGTTCACGATCGTCATCTCCGTGAGAAAGCGCACTCCTTTGTCCCCGTCATGCCCATCATTCAGCTGTCCTTCCATCCGGATGGTGTTCTCTTCCACCGAGACGGCTGCCCGTTCAGCACGGTTTAATGTCACCCCGAAAGAGACCGATTGTTTCTTGTCGGCCGATATCCTTACAGCCAGCAGGTCATTGGCATGCGAGGCCAGGTATTCACGGGTGTAGGTTGTGTTACCCATGCTGAATTGCGTGGTGGCCACGGCATCGTTCAGCGAGAGTGTCCGCTCATAATTGCTGACGGTGTCACCCTCCGGATAGGAGTAGGTGATATGCATATCACCCAGCATCTGGAAGCTGCCGTAAGGGGCATCCTTCCCGTTGCCGAAGGCAGAACCCTCTCCCCCGCAACGGAAGTGGTCGTACATCATCTTCTGCGCTTCGAGATTACTGCCGGCAAGCAGCAGCTCCCGGATCTCAGGCAGATAATTAATGGCTTCCGGATTGAGTGCTTCAGGGTCTTCACTGCCCGACCACATGGTGATATCGTTCAGCAGAATATGCTCAGTGTGGATAGCGCCGTCGGGCATCATGCCTATGCGTCCGTTACCCAGAGGAAGGGTCTCTTCCCAGGTGGTGGCAGGTGTGTGATAACGTAAGGCCAGCTCCTGCGATGGCTGAGGTGCGCTGCATGAGAGCAGCGTTGTTGCCGCGATGGCGAGAGAGAAGATCGTTCTTTTCATATTCATGTGGGTTTGTAAACAGACAAGGGTGTCTGTGACAGTGTTATTTATTTTATCAGGAAAGTATCTCTCAGTCTGATGTCATCCGATGCTGCTCCGATCATCAGTGTGAACTCTCCCGGTTCTGTAACTCTTTGCATATTCATGTTATAGAGTGCAAGATCATCATGTCTCAATGTAAACGTGATTGTTTTTGACTCTCCCTTTTTGATGTGAATCCGCCGGAAATTCTTCAGCTGTATGGGGGGCGTGGCAACCGAGCTCCGGTTATCGCGTACATAGAGTTGTACCACCTCATCACCATCCTGATTGCCGGTGTTGGTTACCCTGCATGTGATCTCTACCTGTTTCTTCTCTTTTTCCACACCGATGGTAAGATCGCTGTATTGGTAATGCGTATAGCTGAGGCCATAGCCGAAAGCATAGAGGGGGGAGCTGCTGCCATCGATGTAGGCAGCCTGCGTACCCAGTGCGTAGTAGACCGGCAGCTGTCCCACCGAACGGGGAACGGAAACGGGCAGCCTGCCGGCAGGATTGTGATCACCGAAAAGAATATCAGCGATGGCATGACCACCCTCTTGTCCGGGGTACCATGCCGTGAGCAGCGCATCCCCCTTTTGCGCAGCATTGTTCATATTGAGCGGCCTGCCCTGGATATAGATCACGATGAGTGGCTTGCCCGTTGCGGCAAGTGCATTGAGCAGCTTCTCCTGATCACCCAGCAGGTGGAGCGTACTCCGGTCATAACCCTCTCCCGACTCCATATCGGGGAGGATCTCCTTCTCCTCACTGTTGGTGACGGTGGCTGCCCCGGTCTCCAGGTACTCGGTTTTAAAATCGCGGGCGCTTGACCCTCCTACAACCAATACCACTACATCAGACGCACGGGCTATCTCTACCGCCTCGTCAATGTTGCTTTGGGTGGTGTCTCTGATGGCACATCCCCTGGCATAACGCACTACGGTATGAGGTGCTGCAGCGCTCCTGATCCCATCAAGCACCGTCACGATATTTTTCCTATCCTGCGGAGCGGTGTAATCACCCAGCTGGTTATACATGTTGTCGGCATTGGGTCCGATCACAGCGACTGAGCCAATCTCCCGGGAGAGAGGCAATATCCCGTTTTCGTTCTTCAACAGGACGATTCCCTGACGTGCTACCTCGCGTGCAATCTGTTTGTGCGCATCGCTTCTTACAAAACGAGCGGCCTGCGTGGGATCGACATAGGGATCTTCGAAGAGACCCATCTCGAACTTCTGCCGCAGAATATTGATCACGGAACGGTCTATATCCTCCAACGAGATAAGATTATCTTCCAGTGCCTGCTTCAGGTTCCTCCCGTAGGCATTTCCTCCCAGATCGATATCCACGCCTGCCTGTAAAGCCATGGCGGCGGCATGTCTCACATCAGGGGCCACACGGTGTGTGCCGGCTATACCCTCGATACTGCCCAGGTCGGAGAAGACAAATCCCTGAAAACCCCACCGGTCTCGCAGCAGCTCCTTCAGCAGGAAGCTGCTGGCGGTAGCAGGGACGCCGTCGATGGTGTTGTAGGAGGTCATGATGCTCATGGCTCCCGCATCAATGGCCATGCGGAATGGCTCCAGGTGGTCCGAGAAGAGCTCCCGCAGTCCGATACTTGCTTTCTGTCCGTTATGACCCCCTGAGGGGATGCCATAAGCAGCAAAATGCTTCAGGGTGGAGTAGAGCTGATGGCTGCTCTGAGGATCATCACCCTGCAGCCCTTGAACGAAGTGACTACCGAGGATACCTGTCAATAGGGGGTCCTCACCGAAGGTCTCTTCCATCCTCGACCAGCGTGGTTCCCTGGCTACATCGAGGATGGGACCGTAGCCGATATGTGCTCCCTGCAGGCTTGCCTCCAGCCCTATGGCTGCTGCCATCTCCCTGATCAGTTCCCTGTTGAAGGTGCCTGCCTGCGCCAGTGAGGTGGGGAAGACAGTGGTGCCTATGGCCATATGCCCGTGGGGGCACTCTTCCGCAAAGAAGAGAGGGATACCCAGGCGGGTCTCCTCCAGTGCATAACGCTGCAATGCATTGAGTGCTTTCGCTGCCAGCTCAGGGTTGAGGCCTGTCTGCAGTGTCTTTTCTGTCCAGGGGTCAGCACGTAGTGTCGCCCATAGCGATCCCGGGGGCATGCGCTGCATCCGCTCCCTGAAGAGGGATGAGGGCTCAACAGTGTGATTCCCTGTTTTGTGATACATCTCCCATCCCGTGGGACAGCATAGCTGACCTATCTTCTCTTCCAGCGTCATCCTGGCAAGGAGGTCGGCCACCCGCTCGTCGGTGGCGGCCGATGCATTTTTGTAGATAGGTTGTGCCAGGGTAAGTTGAGCTGTCATCAAGAGGCAGCAGATGCCAATAATTGAAAATTTCATATTTATATCGTTACAAAAAATCGAGTTCTCCGATTGCCAATGATTTACCATCTCCTGCTACTCCGGTAGCTTCAATCCGGATATATCTGGTTGTTACGGGTTGAGTAAAATGATATGATCTGGGTGTGGGGTCATTGATCAGGTTACCGAAAACAAAGCTCTCCACCGTATTCCACCGTTCACCATCTTCACTGACCTGCAGGATTCCTTGTGCCATCATCCCATCGCCATGAACGGTTTGCGGGGTATAGACCATGGCACGAAGGCTCTGTTCCGTTCCCAGGTCTATTGCGATGTAATGGGGGCCGGCACTTCTCTCCGACTGCCAGTAGGTGCGGGGATTGGCATCGAATGCAAGTGCAGCATCATGCCTGTGCTGCTCACTGCTGACTGCCAGCAGTATCCACTCCTTTTTCGCTATACCAAACTGTTCATTGTGCACTGACCCTTTGATGTTGTTGGTGTATGATACCGCTTTCAGCTCTTTTCGTTCAACTTTTACCGGTTGCGTGTATCTGATGGAGCTTTGTGTTGGTTCACTGCCATCGAGTGTGTAGAATATCTCATACCCTGCATTCAGGTTGCCGGCAGCATTCTCCCCGTGAGGGTTCCAGTTGAAGTCGGCCTGCCTGGGTGCGATGGAGACCATACCCTCTTTGTCACGCGTGAAGGTCAGCTGTGGTGGGCGGGTTTGGTAGTAATGTGCTGATACATGGCTTATGGCAGGATCAAGCCTCGAGGCTGTCACCCTGATGCGGATCTTCTGCGTAACCACCTCCGGAAAACGAAGAATCCGTTTATATCCGATGTTTGTTGCCGTGGCTATCTCCTTCCACCTGTTCCCTATCCATGCATCCACCGCATGTGCCTCCACCCGTTCACTGTGGGTGGCGATTGCCTCCTGCAGCATCAGGCGGTTGATTTTCACCGGAGCAGGCAGGTTAATGATGATTTCCCTGTTCTTTTCCTTCAGCAGGTGATAGGTGTCGGGATTGCCGTCCAGCAACTCTGCGGGGCCTTCGGCTTCCCGTAGCAGATTCATATCATAGGTCTCTCTGATCCGTTTGCCTGTCTCTTCCAGCACAGCCACATCTTCAGGTGAGAACCTCCCTTCCCTGTTGGGAGGAATATTGAGCAGGAAGGTAGAGTTTCCGCCCACGGAACGTTCGTAGATATCAAACACATCGTCGGCACTTCGTACCTTCTGGTGGGTGTCATCACGGTAGAACCACCCTTCACGGATGGATGTGTTGGTTTCAGCTTGCTGGTAGTGCAGGTATTTTCCCTTGTAAAGCATCTCACGGGAGCCGAGATCATATTCTGTTCGGTCGGGGAAATATGACGTGGTGTCCGGGTCATCGGGGTAAGTGATCACATTCCACTCTGTTTCACGGGTTGCACCCGCCTCATTGCCGCACCATCGGATGTCTTCACGACCGAAAATAACCGCTTTGGGAGCCAGGGTGCGGATCAGCTCTCTCCATGCAGGATAGTTATAGGTCTGCCCTCCTTTTCGTTTCGGGTGCGCCCCGTCGAACCATACTTCGTGAATCTCCCCGTATTCGGTCAGGATCTCGAAGAGCTGGTTCAGGAAATATTCGTTGTAATCATCCACTTTGAACGTGAAAGTGGTTTTATTGCTGAAGGGGCGACCGGGTACCTGGCGGGGAATAGTACGTTGGCTATAGTTGCTGAGGTTGCCGTAGATCCCTTCCGGATGCTCAATCTGGAACAGGTCCGCCGGTGACAGGTAAACGCCCAGCTTCAGACCATATTTCCTGCAGGATTCTGACAGTTCTCTGAGAACATCCCCTTTTCCGTTCCGATAATTTGTGGACATGATACCGTGTTGGGTATAACGACTCTGCCACAACACAAATCCGTCATGATGTTTTACAGTAAGGATGACCATTTTCATCCCGGCAGCTTTCATTGCCTGACACCACTGATCGGTATCCAGGTTCTTCAGATCAAAAACAGCAGGATCCTCCGTTCCGCTACCCCATTCCAACCGGGTGAAAGTGTTTGGTCCAAAGTGAACAAAAGCGATGAACTCATTTCTGAGTGCCTCCATCTGATTTTTTGATGGAATCACATGCGCGGCTTTTTGAATGATCAGTTCTTTACTGTCGCCCTCATCTATCCTGATAGTATTGGTAGGTATAATTGTATGCTGTGCATACATAAAGAATGACAGCCATATAATCGAAGAGGTAAGCAGGAATTTACTTTTTAGCATTGTTGTAATTTATAGGTGTCTGATGGGATTGTTCAAAAAACATTAATTGTACAATTATTCTTTCTCAAAAGAAAAAACCAATGGCATCTTATCACTGTCTTTGATAGCAGGTAAATAAATACGGGTCTTCTCTCCGATCATCTGCCATTTCACTTTTTTTTTCGTATGCAGAAGAGTTACGCTGCTCCCTTTTATCGGCCTGTTGCCTTCCCATTCGATAAAGGGTGGCAGCTCATTCTCTTTTTCCGGAATATAATGCGCGTAGAGTGTTTTGCTGTTCTTGCCGGCAGTAAACCAGACGTTTCCACTATGGTAATGGGGTGTGATGCGGGTGCCATATATTCCTGTCCCATTTTTATCCAGCCAGTCACCCACATTCTTTAAAATTTCCACTACCTCGGGTTGAATGACACCTTGGGGTGTGGGACCTACACCCAGCAGGAAGTTTCCTCCCTTGGCTGCCACTTCAATAAGAAGCGCAATCACTTCACCGGCTGTTTTGAATTTCGCATCGGGTATCCATCCCCAGTCACTGCTTAATGGTATACAACTCTCCCATGGGTAGGAGAGTTGTCCGGAAGGTATCGATCGTTCCGGAGTCTGATAGTTCTCATATTTGCCGCGGATGGTGCGGTCCACAATGAGCATGTCCGGCTGATTCTCTCTGGCCATCCCGGCAATCCTTTCCATATCGATATCCTGTCGCGGAGGGGCAACCCATCCGCCGTCGAGCCAGAGAATGTCTATATCTCCATAGTGGGTCATCAACTCTTCAATCTGGTTGAAGGTGAACTGTTTGAACTTCTCCCAACGCTGCGGGTGTCTCTCTATCTTGTAGTTGACACTTCTGTTGGGGTTGGCATAATAATCCCACCAGTAATACTGGCTATGCCAGTCTGGTTTGGAGAAATAGGCACCGACCATAAAATCTTTTTGACGGAAAGCATCGAACACAAACCTGGCTACGTCTGCCTTGGGATGATTTGCGAATGGGCCCTGAGCGATAGAGAAATCGGATTCTTTCGTGTCGAACATACTGAATCCGTCATGATGCTTGGTAGTGAAGATGGCATATCGCATCCCTGCCTGTTGCATTACAGTGCTCCACTGGTCCGGGTCAAAATCAACCGGGTTAAACTGCTCTTTCAGACCCCAGTACCATCTTTTATATTCCTCATACCTGATCGTGCTGTCGCGGGGTATCCAGTCCACATCTTCCGAACAGATTGACCAGGACTCAACAATCCCCGGCACGGAATACAGCCCCCAGTGAAACAGCACCCCGAACTTAAGATCCTGCCAGCTCTCAAGCTTTTCCAGGACAGCCTCTTCCTCAGGCCACAGATACCCGTTCGACTGTTCATGAACGAACCCTTGCTGGGAAAAGAGCATTGCGGGCAATAGCAACCCGCATAATAAAAATCTCAGTTTATCATATTTTACTCGTTTCATATGACTCTTTGGATAAGTATGAGTGTTGACTTAATTGATCCCTTAGATGATGCTTCTCCTGTGAGCTTTAATGCCATACCATGCCACCACAGAAAAGCTGATCAGGGGCAGTACGAATGAGGCATTGACTGCCGGGAAGAGATCTCCGATGGTGCCCATATCGATGATTCTTGCCTGTAACGGAGGGAGAATAGACCCTCCTAAAATTGCCATAATCAGTCCCGCCGCTCCAAACTTGGCATCCTCACCCATACCTTTTAAAGCGATACCATAAATAGTAGGGAACATGAGAGACATACAGGCAGAGACAGCAATCAAACTATATAAACCCCAGATATTCTGGAAGAAGATAACCCCGAGCGTAAGGACTGCTGCAGTGATGGCAAAAGTTCGTAACATCTTTCCGGGATTAAAGAATTTCATCAGGTAGGTTGCAACAAAGCGGCTAACGCAAAAAATGGACATTGCCACAATATTGTGTTTCTGCGACAGCACCTCAGCCGCCTGTTCTCCCATGCCCTGGGCCATAAAAATGCGTGTACCGTACTGGATAATAAAGGTCCAGCACATGATTTGCGCACCTACGTAAAAGAACTGGGCAATCACTCCTTCACGGTAATTGGGAACAGATAAGATTCGTCTGATGGTAGCACCGAAATGGAACTCTTTATCTTTATCTCCATTCCTTGGCATCCTCATGAAAAGAATGATAAGGAACATTACCAGCACAATAGTGCCGATGGCCATGTAGGGGGTAATGAGGATGGAGAGGTCAGATTGGTTCATTGTTGCAAACTCAATGTCTGACAATGTTGCCCGATCGGCTGTACTCATGGGGTTGAGGCGTGCCTGAATAAAATTCATGGCTACGTACATACCCATCAGTGACCCAAGAGGGTTGAAAGATTGAGCCAGATTCAGCCTTCGGGTTGCGTTCTCCTCGGGTCCCATGGTGAGGATGTATGGATTGGCGCTGGTTTCAAGGAATGATAACCCACAAGTAAGGATAAAATAGGCTGCAAGAAATGGATAATAATTACCGGACATTTTTGCCGGGAAAAAGAGGAACGCACCAATGGCATACAATATCAATCCCACTAAAATCCCCGATTTATAAGAGAATTTCTTGATGAAGATGGCTGCCGGAAAGGCCATGGCGAAATATCCTCCATAGAAAGCCACCTGTACAAGCGCTCCCTGGGTGACGTTCATCCGGAATATCTTTGAAAACGCTTTTACCATCGGATTGGTGATGTCGTTAGCAAATCCCCACAGGGCAAAACAGGCGGTAATAAGTATAAACGGAAGCAGGTAGTTAACGCCGTTATGCTTCAGTAATGAAAGTTTTGTTTTATTCATTTTCCTGATCTATTTTACAACTCCCTTTTTTAGAATGATGTTGGCATATAGCGCCTCTTCTCCTGTAGCCACCACGGCATACGATTTCTTTGCTCTTTCATAGAATGCAAATCGTTCCAGATAAGAAATGGAGCAGGGCTCACCGGAGTTTTGAAGGATGGTTTTGTAGTCATCCCAGATATCGGGTTCGTATTGATCTCCCGGAACAACTTGCATCAGATAGACCTGATGCTCACAGTATGAGTCGAGTGGAAACAGCTCCATCAGGGCCTGTAGAATATCTCTACCCGATAAACCGTCTGCACGAACTACATGCTGGGAAATGGTGTGACACGGGAAATTGCCATCGGCAATCACAATTTCATCACCATGTCCCATCTCCATCACAGTTTTCACCAGTTGAGGTGAAAGAATTTTCGGTATCTTCTTCAACATAACAAAAAAGTATAATATTCAGTTTACTTGTATATGGGTCCGAAATTCTGACATGCACGGTAATCCGCACCCTCCTTGTCCATGCCGAAAGCGTTCCATGCAGAAGGACGGAATATCTCGTCATCATCAATATTATGCATGCATACCGGAATACGGAGCATTGATGCAAGCGTGATCAGGTCTTTCCCTATATGACCATAACTGATGGCTCCGTGATTTGCTCCCCAGTTGTTCATCACCGAATAGACATCCCTGAAGGCCTGTTTGTCGCTCAATCGGGGTGCAAACCACGTGGTAGGCCACGTTTTATCAGTACGCTCGTTGAGGAGCCGGTGTACCTCTGGATCAATCTCCACCGTCCATCCTTCAGCTATCTGCAGTACCGGCCCCAGTCCTTTTACCAGGTTTATACGGGACATGGTCACAGGGATCCCACCTTCAGAGAGGAAGTTGGATGAGTAACCCCCTCCGCGGAAGTAATCGCGGTTCGCAGGATACCATGTGGTGGCCTCCAGGCACGCTTCCGCCTCTTCTTCCGAAATGTCCCAGTGAGGCTTCAGAGCCGGTGCTCCGTTGAGCCGTTGTTTTCCCGTACCATCGAGTGTAGTGGATCCGGAATTGATCAGGTGGATGATGCCTTTGGCGGCTCTGCCTGTCAGTTCTTTTCCTGTAACACGCTTCACTGACTCCGGACTCCAGTAGGTGCGTACGTCTGAGAAGAGCTGCGCCGTGTTGGTGAGCAGATGACCAAAAAGCATGGCTGTGCCATTGAGTGCGTCATTTTCCGTGGCTACAACAAAAGCTTCCCGGATGCCGTTCCAGTCGAAGGAGCTGTTGAGGATTGCTTCGGAAAAATCGCCGTTTGGCAGAAAATCGGTCCATTGGCGCTGCCCCTGGAATCCGGCAGCAAGGGCATTGTGACCGATCGCCTCCTCTTTGAATCCAATTGCTTCCAGTTTTTTATTCCCGGTCATAAGATCACGGATGATCAGTGTCATCTTGACAACGAACTCCCAGTCGGCATCCATCGCTGCTCTTGATTTCTTTTTCTCTTCGGTGTTGAAATCGGTTCCCTCATTCTTTCTGCAATATTTTTCCGTCCATGCCATGGCCTTGGCAAACTCATCCCTGTCGTAAATGCTTTCTTCAATGCGGCGAAGGATCTCAGTGGAATCGACCGATTCATTGCGCATGCCAAGGTATTCCTGAAAAAAATCGGGATTCACCATCGATCCTGCAATACCCATAGATACACTCCCGACAGAGAGGTACGAACGACCACGCATGGTGGCAACAGCCTGTGCTGCACGAGCGAATCTCAACAACTTCTCCTCAACATCTGAGGGGATGGAGTTGTCTGTACCATCCTGTATGTCATGCCCGTAAATACCGAAAGCGGGTAATCCTTTTTGTGCGTGTGCTGCCAGCACTGCCGCCAGATAAACAGCCCCCGGTCGTTCTGTGCCGTTGAAGCCCCAGACGGCTTTCGGGTAGTGAGAATTCATATCCATTGTCTCTGTACCGTAGCACCAGCAAGATGTCACTGAGATGGTGGACCCAACCCCCTCACGTTCAAAATTCTCTGCACAGGCTGCACTCTCACCCACACGCCCTATGGTGGTGTCTGAAATAACACATTCCACAGGACTGCCGTCAC
>LFRM01245314.1_pt1 | contig 15727 bp, 13 predicted proteins | sample 618341 | NCBI WGS metagenome assembly LFRM01 (sample SAMN03654438, study PRJNA283298) | anaerobic digester metagenome | isolation source: pool of bioreactors CSTR01a, CSTR02a, and CSTR03a thermophilic anaerobic... | place: Denmark: Kgs. Lyngby | collected 2014-05-21 | reverse complement strand
GCGCGGCTGTCCGGCATCCCTTGCCCCGCCTGAGTTGGAATCGATTAGCGCTTTCTCTGTGTCCGTTACTGACAGTGCTAGCATGCCCGCATTGCTCTGTCAGTACACAGACTTAGCCGTTAAAAGCTCACATCCACACGCGTCCACCAGGTACGACCGGTTTCATACACGCGGGTATTGGCTGGCAAGTCAAAAGCACCGTTGCCAGCAAGGTTAAGATGTTCGCTGTATTTCTTGTTGAATAGGTTGTCGATACCGGCGCTGACTTTCCAACTCGAATCAATGCGGTAAGCGCTGTTAAGCGAGAACACGCCAAAGCCTGAGCTTTCTCCAAAGTCTTTACCCGTCACGTTACCGCGATTTTCGTCCACGCGACTTTGCTTGGCAACTACTCTCCACAATGCAGCGCTACTCCAATCACCTTGTTCATAGCCCAAAGAGAAACGCCCTTCAAGTGGTGGCATTTGTGGTAACGCGCGACCATCAGTGGTGTTCTTACCGTAGGCATACGCAAGGCTAGCATCCGCTTTCCAGCCCGGCGCAAAACGATGTGCACCACCTACTTCTGCCCCCATAATGCGCGCGTTAACGTTACGCACTTTTGATAAGGCCATATTGGCTGGCGCAGGTCCTGTCCAGTATTCAAACAGCATGTAATCGCTAATTCGTCCAACATATCCAGACGCCCACAGCTCTATCGGACCCTGAGCATACTGAATGCCAAAATCAAGCTGGGTGGTTTTTTCGGGATCAGTGGCAGCAAATGCGCTCGGCGTACCACTTGGCATACCGTTTGCGCCACCCGCAGAGAACAGCTCCCAATAATCCGGCATACGCTGAGCATGGCCTAAGCCAATATAGGTCGTTGCTGGAATGGACTGCAAGTCACTCTCATAACGAACAAAACCGCTGGGCAGCGTTTCAGTTCTAGTTTTGTTGGCAGTAGGATTAACAATACAACCTGGAGCCTTACAAGTTGCAACAGTCAGGGTTGGAATTCTGCGTCGCATGGCAAGATAGTCACGATGGTCCTCAACCTTATGACGATCTACACGCAAACCGCTAATCAGACGATCTGTTTGGGTCAGCGCCCAACTCAGCTCACCAAAAACACCCCACTGCTTAAATTCAGCATCCTTAACCATATTTGAGTGTGTTTTACCCATCATCATTGAATCACCAACACGAGCGCGTAATCTATGCTCACTGGTTAATCCATCAGCACCGGTAACCAACTCAAAATTATCCCACTGCCAAGTTCCTTTAATCCGACCACCTGTAGTACGGGTGTCAAGCTGGGTAGCCATCGGCATTGCCGTTGCCGGTGTTGTACGCAACTTATAGTTATCCATAATATGGTCAGCGTAGTTGTAGTACAGCTGCGCTTCCAGTGCTTGCCAAGTATCGGTGATATTTTCCTGCTTAAAGCGCAGCGCTACACTTTCGCGCTCAAACTGGGTGCCATCCATACCGCGACCGGCATAGCGTGATTCGCCATCACCACCACCCACGGTTAACTCCAGCAAGGTATCTTCGGTAGGCGTCCAACCTAGCGCCACATCGGAATTCCATTTATTCCAGCGCGAAGGTACACGGTCACCGTCGCCATCATTATAGTCATGCGCTTTGGACGCGTTCGCCATCAAACGTACATAGCCCAGACTATTGCCGATTGCCGCATCAAGGTTACGGTCAAAACGGCGGTGTGAACCCACCAACACACTGCCATCTACACGCATGCCCGGCTCTGAAAACTGCTCTGGCGAGCGTTCAAACAAGATGGTCGCCGCTGAGTTACCCGGTCCCCACTGCACGGTTTGCGGCCCTTTGATCACGGTTAATTTATCGTAGGTTTCTGGACTGATATAGGAGCTGGGTGAGTCCATACGGCTTGGACAGGCACCGAGCATCTCCCCGCCATTGGTTAGCAGTTTTAAACGTGAACCAAACATGCCGCGGAACACAGGGTCGCTGTTGACACCGCCACTACGGATAGCAGAGAAACCCGGAATAGTTTTTAAATAGTCCGCACCATCACTGGCCGGAACAGGCTGACGTGGCTGCTTGGTATCAGTCACCACCACACCGGGGGACTGCTGAGCAACACCAGTCACCACCGCAGTAGGTAGCTTAAGTTGTTGAGCATCTTCAGCCTGCGCTAGCGAAGAAATGGAAATACCGGCCACCGCCATAGCTACAGCCCAAGCAAGCGGCTGTTTAGCAGAATATATAAATTGCATAGTTTCACCTAAATGTTTTTTAACAACCAGCCTCTGCCCGCAGCGCCATCAACAGCGTGCAGCAATGAGCCAATTAGATTTTTAAAAAATAACGTTAGGCGTAACGAGGTGGAGCGCGGGGCGCGGCATGTGCCTGCAAACAAGGCTGGTAAACATCCAGTGAAACCAGTTCTATGACAGCAGGTTGCGCGGCCCTAGGGGGCAGCGCAAAAACAAGCTGCAAAACCACACCTGGACTGAAGGTCAGTAAATCACAATAGCCGCACATCATTAGGTCGTTAACCCACTGCGGCAAAGAGGGGTTGCTCATATGACCCATCAGCGCATGATGATCCATATCATGCCCAACATCGGCATGCTGTTGGTGGTGAGCCGTCGCGTGGTGCGACAACTCAGCCAACTGCTGTTCATGTACGTTTTCTTGCGACAAAAGACCTTGCGCCCCTGAAATCAAGGGGCCTAAGTGCATCATCAGCACAGCAAAGCAGCTGAGCCAAAAAGCTAATCTAGGTCGCGTAGAAGTAAGCAAAGTATTTCCCTTAAAATTTGCTGTCTTTTAATGGTACATAAATTAACGCAGATGCACTTGCGTCACAATGACGCCAGAAATTTAATTTCAAAATAAGTTAACTTTGCGCAAGAAAGGAGAAAAACACTCGCCACAAAAGTTATTCCTGCCAATTATTATAACTTTGTTGCAATAAAACTAACCTGCATTTAAATTCCAAGCAACCAAGGCTTTACCAAAGCCAATTTCATTGCAATTTAATCAAGGCACAACCTATGAGCATGTTAGATAACCCAGTCAACAAATACCGCGCTTACCCAGCATTAAACTTACCTGACCGCACTTGGCCCAATAAAACGCTCACCCAAGCGCCCATTTGGTGCAGTTCGGATTTGCGCGATGGCAATCAATCGCTCATCGAGCCAATGAGTCCTGAGAAAAAATTTAAATTTTTTAAAACGCTGGTTGCTATAGGCATTAAAGAAATTGAAGTCGCGTTCCCTTCTGCCTCACAAACTGACTTTGATTTTGTACGCATGCTGATCGAAGGCAATTACATTCCTGAAGACACCACTATTCAGGTGTTAACCCAAGCACGGGAAGACTTGATTGCACGCACGTTTGAATCCTTGCAGGGCGCTAAAAAAGCCATAGTGCATGTGTACAACGCCACCTCACCGGCTTTTAGAAAAATCGTTTTCAAGCAAGGTAAAGAGGGCGCTAAAGCCTTGGCCGTACATGCAGCGCAGTTGTTAAAAAAATACGCCGCGCAGTACCCAGAAACCGACTGGCGTTTTGAGTATTCACCGGAAACCTTTAGTGCGACGGAGCCTGATTTTGCAGTGGACGTCTGCAATGCGGTGCTGGAAATTTTAGAACCTACGCCCACGCACAAAGTTATTCTTAATCTGCCTGCAACCGTTGAGGTGAGCACACCTAACGTGTACGCCGATCAGATCGAGTACTTCGGCCGCCACATTAACCACCGTGACAACGTTATTATCAGCCTGCACACCCACAACGACCGCGGCACCGGTGTCGCTGCCAGTGAATTGGGCTTGTTAGCCGGAGCGGATCGCGTGGAAGGCTGTTTGTTTGGCAATGGTGAGCGCACCGGCAACGTGGACTTGGTCACCATGGCGTTAAATCTCTACACCCACGGCATTAACCCGCAGCTCGACTTTTCAGATATCGACAGCATTCGTAAAGTCGTCGAAGAGTGCAACCAGCTGCCGGTACACCCGCGCCATCCTTATGTAGGTGATTTGGTGCACACAGCGTTTTCCGGTTCGCATCAAGACGCCATTCGCAAAGGCTTCGCCCAGCAGCAAGCCGACGCGCCTTGGGAAGTGCCCTATTTACCCATCGACCCAGCTGATATTGGTCGTAGTTATGAAGCGGTTATTCGCGTTAATAGCCAGTCAGGAAAAGGTGGCGTGACTTATTTGCTAGAGCAAGAATACGGCATAAACATGCCAAGACGCATGCAGATTGAGTTCAGCCAGGTCATTAAGGCAGAAACCGATCGTACTGGACTTGAGGTTCCTGCTACAAAAATCTATCAAATTTTGCAGCAGGAATACCTAACGGCTAATAGCCCCTATCATTACCAAGGCCACCGTTTACAAGAAAGCGATGGACTAACCGATGTTGTTATAGACGTACTGTTCGATAACAACCTGCACACTCTGAATGGTCAAGGGAAAGGGCCTTTAGAGGCTGTGGTTAGTAGCTTAGCTCTTGATGTGGACATCATGGACTACTACGAGCACGCCATCGGCAATGGCAGCCAAGCTCAAGCTGCTGCCTACGTTCAATTGCGCCAAGGCGGCAATAAAGCGGTCTATGGTGTGGGCATCGACGGCAATATCACCACAGCGAGTATCAAAGCGCTGTTTAGCGCGCTTAACCGCTCGCTAACTGCGTAGCAACGCTTAAACAGAGTATCTACAAACGTAACGAGCTTTGTGGAAGCGCAACTCTTGCGCGAACAAACCTTCCAACAACACCAAACCTCAATCGCGCATAAGATGCGCTCCCACAAGAGCGTTTTAGTCCGTGCTGTTGATGTGGGGGGCTTCTGTGGCTGCTTCTGTGGGAGCGCAACTCTTGCGCGAACCGGACTGACCGGCAGGTAGCGCGGGCATTGATGCCCGCGTTTGTGTCTTGTAGAACCTGCTGTCAGACTGCTAGTCTAACTTAGCAACTTCTTTTCAACTGATAGGTGCTGACATGCCTTGGTATATCTGGTTACTCATCACAGCTGTTTTTGCTACGGTTATTAGCAGTTTATTACTGTTACGAGATACCGCAGACAAAATGCCCATCGATCCTGAAAAGTTAGAACGCATGCAAGAACGTAACGCTGAGCTAGCCGCCAAAGAACGCGCCGAAAAATCAGACCCATAGGAGCCGCATCATGTCCACACGCACTGAAACCGACAGCATGGGTGCTATAGAAGTACCTAGCAAAGCATATTGGGGCGCACAAACCCAGCGCTCAAAAGAAAACTTCGCCATTGGCCACCAACCCATGCCACTGGCCGTGGTGCACGCACTTGCACACATCAAAAAAGCAGCCGCGCGCGTCAATGCAAATCTGGGCGAGCTGCCGACCGACATTGCTCAACTGATTGAACAAGCCGCCGATGAGGTGATTGCTGGCGAGTTGGATCAGCATTTTCCGCTCACCGTCTGGCAAACCGGTAGCGGCACGCAAACCAACATGAACGTCAACGAGGTGATTGCTGGGCGCGCCAATGAAATTTCAGGGCAAACACGCGGGGGTAAATCACCGGTACACCCTAACGATCACGTCAACCGTGCACAAAGTTCCAATGACTGCTTTCCCACGGCCATGCATATTGCCGTACTGCAAGCTGTTACCCTGCACCTAACACCCGCCATTAAAACCCTACGTGACGGTATCGACCAACAAGCAAAGCGTTATGAAAAACTGGTGAAAACGGGTCGCACACACATGATGGATGCTACGCCAGTCACCTTTGGGCAGGAACTTTCTGCGTTTGTTGCCCAGTTGGATTATGCACAGAAGGCCATCGACAACAGCCTACCTGCTATTTGCGAACTGGCACAAGGCGGCACAGCGGTAGGCACAGGCTTAAACTCTAGCCCAGGTTTTGCCGAGGCCATTGCAAAAGAATTAGCACAATTGACAGAGTTGCCTTTACGTAGCGCGCCGAATAAATTTGCCGCACTGGCCGGACATGAACCGCTAGTAACCTTATCAGGTGCTATAAAAACCCTAGCAGTCACCCTGATGAAGCTGGCCAATGACTTACGCTTGCTGGGCTCTGGCCCACGCGCCGGCTTGGCTGAGGTGCACTTACCCGCGAACGAGCCGGGCAGCTCGATTATGCCGGGCAAAGTAAACCCAACCCAATGCGAAGCCTTATCAATGCTGGCCTGTCAGGTAATAGGCAACGACACCACCATTAGCATTGCGGCTAGCCAAGGTCATTTACAGCTCAACGTATTTAAGCCCGTTATTGTGCATAATCTACTGGAGTCCATCGAGCTACTGGCCGACGGTTGCGTCAACTTCCAAAAACAGTGCATTGCAGGTATGACTGCCAACGAGCAACAAATGGCCGCTCACTTAGAAAACGGCCTAATGCTAGTTACCGCACTTAATCGGCATATCGGCTACGATAATGCGGCTAAAATCGCTAAAAAAGCCTACGAAGACAATCAAACCCTACGCCAAGCGGCGCTGGACTTAGGTCTGGTCACCGACGAGCAATTCAGCCAATGGGTGCGCCCAGAGGATATGTTGCAACCTGAATAACTTCTGAGCGTATAAAAAAAGCCGCAACCTAAGTGTGCGGCTTTTTTTATTACAACAAGCGGGCATAATCAAAAATAGCAACTAACGCATTACTTTTTCTTTTCTTCAGCCCATTCCTTAACGTCTTCAGCAGCTTCTTTGGTGGCGTCCTTCACATCATCCCATTTTTCGCTCACTGCTTCTTTAGCGGCTTTTGTTTTCTCTACAGTTGCATCCTTCAACTCTGCAGATTTTTCTACCACTGTGTCTTTAGCTTCGCCCAGCTTCTGCGCCGTAGCATCAGCTGCCTCGCCTATTTTTTTATCAGTCGCTTTAACGGCATCTTTGGTCGCTTCAGCGGCGTTATGTGTTGACTCCTTCACTTTTTCAACCACGCTGGATTCCTGTTTTTTAGGCTGCGCCGTCTTGTTGGGTTCTTGATCACCACAGCCTGCCAGTAAGGATGCAGAAACAATTAGGGAAGCTAGTAATGTTTTTTTCATGGTATCTCCAGACAATAATTCATGCGGGTTATACGCAGTAAGATTTGGTAAAAAAAATCAAATCTCATTGCGAATATGACTGCAAAACGTTCCAATTGTTCAACTTAATCAACAGGCTTAGCATCTCTATTTTTACAGCTTCCTAACGTTGCATGCCACAGAGTCTAACCACACTTACTATCACCACAAGCCAAGCAAGTTAAACAACCATCCATTTGCACAGCCGCTTGTGTATGACATTTACTGCATAGCTGCGCACCGGCTGGGTATTTCTCTGTACTGTCATCACAATTAGCCGCTGCTTGCTTTGCTGCAGCCAGTTGCTCAAATTCAGCTTTTTTCTGCGCAATAAACCGCTGCTGATGCTCATCCAAACCACTGTCCATTAAGCCGATAAATTTAAGGTGGCGCTCAAGCACATCGCCTATCTCAGCCACCAAAGAAGGCATCCACTGCCCTCCCTGTTTAAAGTATCCGCCTTTGGGATCAAATACACTTTTCAGCTCTTCTACCAAAAACGTACAATCGCCGCCCTTGCGAAACACCGCTGAAATAATCAGAGTTAATGCGGCAATCCATTGATAATGCTCCATGTTTTTTGAGTTAATAAAAATCTCGAACGGACGGCGCTGCTCATGCTCACTGCCCTGATTCAAAATAATATCGTTAATCGTGATATAGAACGCATGCTCAGAATTGGGCGTTTTGATTTTATAGGTCGACCCTACCAGCAGCTCAGGGCGCTTAACTTTCTCGTGCATCTCAACAAACTTTGGTTCAGGTGCGGCAGCAGGCTGTACTTTTTCATTAGCTTTAACCACTTCATAGCCAACTATTTTCTCATCAATTTTAATCGTCATTATTGTTTCCTCTGCTTAAAATTTGCCGTAATAGCCTTCTTTCAAAGCCTCGTAAAGGTTGGCGGCGCTATGCATTTCACCGTCATACTCAATCTGCTCATCACCCTTAACCTCAACATTAGAACCATCTGCCAGTTTGAACCTATAGATGGTACTTGCTAAATCTTCCTCTTTTACCAAAACGCCCTGAAATGCTGCTGGGTTAAAACGGAACGTGGTGCAACCCTTTAAGCCCTGCTGATAGGCATACAGATAAATATCCTTGAAGTCCTGATATGGATAATCCGTGGGCACGTTGGCCGTTTTCGAAATTGAGGAGTCAATCCACTTCTGTGCTGCGGCTTGCACGTCCACATGCTGAATCGGGCTGACCTCATCGGCACTAATAAAATAGTCAGGCAGATTATTCGTCTGCGCCTGCGAGTCAATGAGTGTGCGGTACGCTAGCAACTCGTAGCTGAACACATCTACTTTCTCTTTGGACTTCTTGCCTTCACGAATAATATTGCGAAAATAGTGATGGGCAAAACTCGGTTCAATGCCATTGGAGGCATTATTAGCCAGCGACAAAGAAATCGTGCCAGTGGGGGCAATCGAGCTGTGATGGGTAAAACGCCCACCCTGCTCAGCCAGCGCCTCGACCAACTCAGGCTCTTCAGCTGCGACCTGTTGCATATAACGACTGTATTTGGCCCACAGTACTTTGCCGGTAACTTGCTCGCCTATTTTATAGCCATCCTTCTTCATTTCTGGTCGCTTGGCTAGCATTGCACCAGTCACAGTAAACACCTCGTCCATGAGCGGTGCAACACCTTTTTCCTGCCCCAGCTGCAATCCCGCTCGCCAGCCTTCCAGCGCCATTTCTTTGGCCACCCGCTCAGTAAACAGCAGTGACTGCGGATCGCCATATTTCATGCGCAACATACAGATGGTTGAACCCAGACCAAGAAAGCCCATGCCATGGCGGCGTTTACGCATAATTTCTGCACGCTGTTCAGGCAACGGCAAGCCATTAATCTCCACCACATTATCGAGCATGCGGGTAAAGATATTCACCACCTTACGGTATTCATCCCAGTCAAAACTGGCTTGCTCGGTAAAAGGCTGACGCACAAAACGGGTCAGATTAATCGAACCCAGCAAGCAAGCACCGTAAGGAGGCAAGGGTTGTTCGCCGCAGTTATGTGCGTGCAAGCCATTACCGTCAAAGGTATTAATACCTGGGATTTGTACGTCATACACATCTTCATGACCATCAGTCATAACTGACACTACTGTGGCAGTAAAGCGTTCACGGTTAAGTTGACGACGGTAACCACTCAATACGGCTTGCAAACGCTCCGCCTTAGCGCTGTCGGCAAAGCCAATGTGCTGGGCAAACTCAGCCAGATTGTCGCCGCTGATTACCAGTTCATGCTGCGCTTGAACGGGGTAATGACGCTGTCCTCCTTTGCCGTCTGGCAAAAGTGTAAAGCCAGCAGCACGGCGCTCTGGATAAATGGTTGAAGCCACTCCCAGACGCAACAGCATACGCTGTACAGCCTCTAGTCTTGGCAAGTCTGATTGGGCTAGGCGTACGCTAACGCCTTTGCTTTGACTGCCTTGCACTGAACCGTCCGCATCAAACAAGCCGCGTAAAAAACCACGGTAAAACTCACTGGAGGTTTTCTCTAACGCTGCTGTAATCGCTTTATTGCCCGGCTGCATGCCTAACTCTGTTGCCAAATCACGCAGTGCGGCAGATTTCAAACGGTATTCACCACGCCCCTGCACCTGTACCCAACCACTAAAGTCTGCGCGATGTGGCAGTGTTTCGGCGCAACGCAACGCTTCGGCCATTAAATTACACGCAAATTTTTCATCGCCATTAGCGGCCGCTTGCTGCGGCCATACCGAAAGCACTGCTGCCTCTTGCTTAAGCGTGCCATCACCGATCAGCAGCCCCAGTAAAAAACCTTCTTCAAAAGTATGGGCGCCAGACCAGTGTGCAGTTTTACGATGATTATTCAGCAGTACCTTATCGCCTGCCTTAAGCTGCCCAGCCTCGCACCACTGCGTTTCAGTGCGCCAACGGGTTTGCTCGATTACCTTGCGGACGCGATGATCGGCGGTTAAGCACAGTGCATGTCCTTCTTTGGTTTGTAGGCGGAGCACGTCTTTTCTAGCAGTACGAAAAAACCCTTCGCCACCACTGGCGTGATCAACTCCGTCCACACGCGCTATAAATGGCTGGCCTAACAAGTCTTGCACCTGCCGCGGCCCTTCAGCGGTTTGCACCCAAGTATCTGCAGTAACACAGGGATTTGTGGCGCGAATTTCTTCACAGAACCAGTTGTTATTAAACTCATTCACCCGGTCAATAAGAATAAAACCGGGCTCGGCAAAATCATAAGTGGACGCCATAATGGAGTCCCAAATCCGCCGTGCTTTCAGGGTGCGATACACACGACACGCCACCATGCCATCTTCACGGGTAATGTATTTTTCAGTGGTGGGCCAATAGCGCCAAATCACTTGGCTGGTGTCATTTACATCCAGCTTATCGGTTTCTAATTCTGCTGGGCTCAGTGGAAAGGCCAGCGCCCAATCACTATCCTCTTGTACGGCCTGCATAAACTCACGAGTAATCAGTAGCGACAGGTTAAATTGGCGCAAACGGCCGTCTTCACGCTTGGCACGGATAAAGTCCAGCACATCAGGATGGCCGACATCAAAGGTAGCCATTTGCGCACCGCGGCGGCCACCTGCAGAGGAGACGGTAAAGCACATTTTGTCGTAGATATCCATAAACGACAGCGGCCCAGAAGTGTAAGCACCAGCGCCAGAAACATAAGCACCCTTGGGTCTGAGTGTAGAAAACTCATAGCCGATACCACAACCGGCTTTTAGCGTTAAGCCTGCTTCATGCAATTTGCTTAAAATATCGTTCATTGAGTCGCCAACCACTCCAGAAACCGTACAGTTAATGGTGGAAGTGGCTGGCTTGTAGGCTGTTGCTCCGGCATTGGAAATAATGCGTCCAGCTGGGATAGCACCACGATAAAGCGCCCATAAAAACTGCTCATACCAGTGCTCACGCTGCTCAGGCAGTTCAATCTCTGCCAACGCCCGTGCCACCCTTTGGTAGGTTTCGTCAATATTGGCATCAATGCCGCAGCCATCCTTGGTTTTCAGGCGGTATTTCGCATCCCAAATATCTTGCGAAGCGGGCTGTAAATTAATATCCGTCTGAGATGAAGCGTGGGTAACTGCTGCACTTGCTTGAATCATGATGAACTCCTAAACAATCTGTTCTGCGACAAAAAGCCCCTGAAAAGCACTTCCAGAGGCCTCATAAGCAAATCGCAAAACACAACCTATAGTATATTGATAGCGATGCTACACCATATATTGTGCTTATCAAGCTAGATACGAAAGGATTTCTTGATTCAAATTATGGTCGGCTTGTGAATGCCGGCAACACTAGGTGTTGCCGGGTATGCCGTTTATCGGAAAGGTAGGTTGGATCTGACTTTCAACCCTGCGCTAGATTTAGCGACGCGATGCAGCAAGCATCAAAGCTTTCATCTCTGTAACCGCTTGGCCGATACCAACAAATAGCGCGTGCGCAACTATGGCGTGGCCGATATTCAATTCGTTGATACCGGGAATCGCAGCAATGGCTTCGACATTCTGGTAATTCAGTCCATGACCTGCGTTTACAGTTAATCCCTGTTTCAGAGCAAAGGATGTAGCTTTCTGTATTTTTTCTAGCTCCACTGCCAGTTGTTTAGCATCTTTAGCCTTTGCGTAATGCCCAGTATGCAACTCAATGGTGGTCGCTCCAACGCGTTTAGCCGCCTGAATTTGCGCATTATCTGCATCCAGAAAGATGGATACCTCGCAACCGTTTTTTTGCAAACGCTCCACGGCTTCGCTGATGCGCGCCTCTTGACCTAACACATCCAAACCGCCTTCAGTGGTTAACTCTTCGCGCGTTTCCGGCACAAGACAGACATGCTCTGGACGCACTTTCTCAACAATTTTCAGCATCTCTTCAGTGACACCCATCTCAAAATTCATTGGGGTGGTCATCACTTCACGCAGCATGTGGACATCTCGGTCTTGAATATGACGGCGATCTTCGCGTAAATGAATGGTAATGCCGTCTGCTCCAGCCTGCTCAACCAACAAAGCTGCTGTAACTGGGTCAGGAGCTTGGCCGCCGCGAGCTTGGCGCACCGTGGCGATATGGTCGATATTTACACCGAGCAAAATACGTTGTTTTAAATTCATGAAGAAAGCTCCTTTTGCGTAAGAAAAAGTTCGCGGCTCATTAACGGGCGTTGACCCAAATGCGGTGCCAGTGCTTGGCGCATCAAACGCTTTGCCGCTTGTAACACCTCTGGCTGCTGCCATTGTGTCGCCGCTAGATTATGTAAATCAGCACCAAAAAAAGCCCCGGGCAAAACACGACTCAGACGCTCAAAGCCAGCATCGGGCTGTAAAGCGTACCAGTATCGCATATCAATAGGCATCTCTTGAATGTCGTGCGTTAAGGAAAACCCATAACCCAGCTGTTCCAGCAAACGCCATTCAAAGGTACGCAGCAACGGCTCTAACGCGTGCTCTTGAGCCAATGCTTGCAAGGTTATTTCATAATGCTGAAAAACAACGGGCTGCGCATCGGCCAAAGGCAACATCCGCATCAACAGTTCATTTAAATAAAGGGCGCAAAATAAGCGCTCGCCCTGCAATAAATAAAACTGCCCACCGGACTCCAGCTGTGCCAGCGTTTTAAGTTCAGAACGGCCTTTAAGCTCGACATCTAATAAAACAAAGGGTCTGGCTAAACTGCCTTTTTTGCTGCGCGCGCTTCTTAAAACCGCACGCATGCGTCCTTCTGGTGTAAACAGATCAACCAGTGCGCTGGATTCTTTATAAGGCCGAGTATGCAGAATATACGCAGGACTTTGCATAGCCTGAAGATGCCGATTAACTGTCTTGATAACCTAATGAACGCAATGCTCGCTCATCGTCAGACCAACCTTTCTTCACCTTAACCCAAAGGTTGAGCATTATTTTGGTGTCAAATAGCACTTCCATATCTTTGCGCGCTTCCTGACCAATAAGTTTAATGCGCTCGCCTTTTTCACCAATAATGATTTTTTTCTGCCCATCACGTTCAACTAAAATCAGTGCGTGAATATGCAAAATGCGTCCCTGCTGTTTAAATTCTTCCACCTCAACCGTGATCTGGTAAGGGAGCTCAGCACCCAGCTGACGCATAATTTTTTCCCGCACCAATTCCGCCGCCAGAAAACGACTGGAACGGTCGGTTATTTGATCTTCAGGATAAAAATGCTCATTTTCTGGCAGCATCTGACCAATCACACGCTCAAGGGTGTCGATATTTTGTGTGTGCAATGCCGAAATAGGTACGATTTCTGCGTGCGGCATTTTATCGTTCAACCACTGTAGATGCGCCAACATCTGCTTTTTATCTTCTAAGCGATCGGTTTTATTAACCGCAATAATAAGGGGGCACGTAAGCGTTTTAATCCGCTCATACACCAATTCATCTTCTTCGGTCCAGCGCATCCGATCGACAACAAACACACAGACATCAATATCTCTTAATGCCTGCCCTGCAGTACGATTCATATAGCGGTTCAGCGCTGTTTCCGCGCCAAGATGCATACCTGGGGTATCAATATAGAGCGCTTGAACGGCGCCTTCTGTTTTGATGCCCAGCATATTGTGACGGGTGGTTTGCGGCTTACGTGAAGTAATAGCCAGCTTTTGTCCCAAGATATGGTTAATTAAAGTGGACTTACCCACGTTGGGTCGCCCAACAACGGCCACATAGCCGCAGCGGCTTGTTTGCTGTTCAGTTTCAGTCATGGCCATTTTCAATTCCTAAGGCTGCCAGCGCAGCGGCAGCGGCTACTTGTTCAGCAATGCGACGACTCGCACCACTGCCTTTGGTTTTTTCGTCGAGTAGCTTAACTTCGCAATCAACGAAGAACACTCGACAGTGCGGCTCACCCTGAATATCTACTACTTCATAGTTCGGCAGGTCGCAGCCACGGGATTGTAAAAATTCTTGCAGTCGAGTTTTTGAATCTTTATTGGTATCTACTAGGGTTAACGTCGCAAACTCTTGTTCCAGCCAAGCCAAAACGCGTTCGCGTGCGGCTTCCAACCCTGCATCGAGATAGATAGCACCAATAATGGCTTCTGTTGCGTCCGCAAGGATAGATTCACGGCGAAAACCACCGCTTTTCAGCTCACCCGAACCTAGACGTAGGTACTCGCCCAAATCAAATCCGCGTGCCAAAACGGCCAAGGTCTCGCCCTTAACTAAACGTGCCCGCAAACGCGATAACTGCCCTTCCTTGGCCTGCGGGAAATGCTGAAACAGCGCCTCGCCAGCAATAAAATTAAGTACCGCATCACCTAAAAACTCAAGGCGCTCATTGTTGCGCCCCGAAAAACTGCGATGGGTTAACGCTAATGTGAGCAGGCCAGTGTCCTTGAAGCTATATCCCAGCCTAGCCTGCAAGCGTGTTATTGCATTACTCACCGGGCACGCACGCGATATTCTTTTTCAAATTTAACCACCAAATCGATATTTTTTATCACAGGCTCTCGCTTTTCATAGTTTACCTGCACTAAAAACTCATTATTTTCCAAGCTTATCTTCACTGCATCTTGCGGTCTGATGTCATTGATAGCATTGATTTGCATGCCTTTGCTGATATGTGCATAAAAATCAGCTGGACTATTCACTCTACTGGCTGTAGCTGCATCGGTTTCCACGGCGGTGATAATCTTAGTCAGTGCTTTATTATCAATATAATGCGGAATAATTTTAAACGCGATAGTGGCTATAAAGCCCACCAGAATAATAATTACCAACCCACTCAGAGGCGACATGCCTTGTTGCGAACGCGAAAATCTCATATTTATCTCCATATACAAAACTAGCAAAGTTGAATTCTAACGACAAGCATGTAAGTTGCCGGATATTCGGCCAGTGCTAGTTTACCCCTTACTTGATTAAACCAACACGCTCAAAATGCGGCAGCTTGCTCAATTTTGGTGATGGCCAGGTTACCCAAATTACCGATGCCTTACCCACTACATACTCATCCGGAACCATACCCTGCAGCTCGGGGGCAATATGTGGCGCATCCCAATAACGACTGTCTCTGGAATTGTCTCGGTTATCACCCATGGTAAAGTAGTGTCCTTCCGGCACCACCCATTCGCGCGTTGGTTCTGTACGGGTACGGCGCATTTTACGAATTTGATATGAGTTATCACCCTGCTGCTCAGAAAAAATGTGTGCGCTACCCAAACTGCCTGGCTCTTCGCGCAATAGCTTTTGCGGTACGAGCTGTCCATTAACAAAAATCCTTTTGTCGCTGGTGTACCTAATCGTGTCGCCGGGTAAACCAATCACACGTTTAATATAATTAATTCGTGGATCTTCGGGGTACTTAAACACCATCACATCGCCGCGTTGTGGGGTGCCGACATCTATCACCTTAATATCCGCTGCTGGCAAGCGAATTCCATAGGCAAATTTATTCACTAAAATAAAGTCGCCCTCTACCAAGGTTGGAATCATAGAGCCTGAAGGAATCTGAAACGGCTCAAATAAAAATGAGCGCAACACCAACACAATAGCCAATACAGGAAACAAAGAACGGCCATATTCGGCAAGCAAGGGCGCTTTAGATAACTGCTCAACCACCTCTTGATTGGCGGTGGTGCCTACTTGCTGTTTATACGCTGTTACCGCCTGACGACGCTTAGGCGCCAGCCAAACAACATCAATCAGC
>LFRM01328499.1_pt1 | contig 15742 bp, 11 predicted proteins | sample 618341 | NCBI WGS metagenome assembly LFRM01 (sample SAMN03654438, study PRJNA283298) | anaerobic digester metagenome | isolation source: pool of bioreactors CSTR01a, CSTR02a, and CSTR03a thermophilic anaerobic... | place: Denmark: Kgs. Lyngby | collected 2014-05-21 | reverse complement strand
TTTGCGTTTCGGCCTTTACGTTGTGGTCCACCCCTTCGACGGTTTTGAACGGCTGAAAAAGGAGCGCCGGGGTACGCCCTTTGCTGCCACCATTATCCTGGCTTTGGTTGTGCTCACCTTTGTTTTTGCCAGGCAGTACACGGGCTTTATCTTCAACCGGGTGGACCTGAGCAAGATCAACCTCCTGGTGGAAATTGGCAGTGTGGTTCTGCCCTTCTTGCTCTGGACCTTTGTGAACTGGGGTCTGACCACCCTGATGGAAGGGAAGGGTACGTTGAAGGATGTGTATGTGGCCAGCGCCTTTGCCCTCATCCCTGTGATCCTTACGGTGGTGCCCTTAACTATTGTCAGCAACTTCCTCATTCAAGAAGAAGGGGCCTTTTACTACATGCTCATGGGCTTCGGGTTGGGCTGGGCCGTGCTCCTGCTCATCCTCGGGGCCACCATGGTCACCCACGAGTATGATTTCCGCAAGACCATTTTCACCTGCATCTCCACGCTGCTGGGCATGGCCTTTGCCCTGTTTTTGGGACTGCTCTTTATTGCCCTCACCGAGCAGGTCATCCTCTTCGTCCGGCAGCTGCTCACTGAAGCGATTCACCGCACTTAGCTGGAAGCAGAGGGGGGCTGAAAGCGTATGCGCTCTAGACTATTCACCCAGTTTGTGATGCTCATAGTGCTGCTGGCTGCCTTGTCCGGCGTCGCTTGTGCCGCTGAGCTGACCGGTTTTGCCCAGGCTGCGGAAAATGAGTTCTTGGAGCTCTACTACAAGGCCGAGACCGCGGAGATCGCCGTGCTGCACAAGCCCAGCGGGGCGGTGTGGTTTTCCAATCCTCCCGGCAGAGACAAGGAGGAAACGGTGGCCAGGGGTGCGGCCAAGGCCCGCCTGAGCTCCCAGCTGGTTCTCACCTACTACGCCTTTAACCAGCAGCAGCAGATGGACAGCTTCAACGATGCTGTGGCCCACGGGCAGTATGAGATCACGCCCCTGCCCAACGGGCTGCGGGTGAAGTTTCTCTTTGGGAAGACCTGGCAGGACAGGGATTACCTGCCCACCATCATTTCCGAAGAACGGTTCAACGAGCTGATTTTGGCCAACATCCCCCGGGAAAAGGACCGCGAGTTTCTCCGGGACATGTACGGCCTGTTCAGCCTGGAAGAGGGCTATGACAGCGGTGAGGACTTGAGCATCATGGGCGTGGATTTTGACCACCTGCTGCAGGGCTGGGGAATCAAGGTGGAAGAACCCCGCTTTAGGACCGCTGACAAGCGGCGTCTCTTCCAGGAGTACCTGGTTTTGATCAGGGACAATATGAAGTACGACTCCCTGGGCGAGGTAAAGCCCGAGGAGATCTTGGCCCTGCGGGACACCCCAACACTTCTGCTGAAGTGGAATGTGATGCAGTGGGATATTGAAGATGCTGTGCAGCTGGTTAAGGCCGCGGGCTACACGCCGGAAGATGTGGTCTACGACCATGAGTACTACAATGTGGCTCCGCCCTATCCAGACCTGCGCCAGTTCGAGGTTGTGGTGGAGTACCTCTTAGATGGGGAGGATCTTGTGGTCCGCATCCCCACCGAGGAGATCACCTTCCCCGAGAAGGTGTGGGATCCGAAGAACGAAGAGGAAGTCTCTTACCCCTTGAACTCCCTCAGCGTGCTGCCTTATTTTGGCGCGGGCAGCGTGGACGATGAGGGCTACATGTTCATCCCCGACGGTTCCGGCGCCCTGATCTATTTCAACCGGTCAGCTCCCCTGGCGGAGCCCTACAGCCGCCGGGTGTACGGTCAGGATCATGCCGCCGTTCCCCTCCGGGAGTATTCCTCCATGCTCAAGGAGCAGATTTACCTCCCGGTCTTCGGCGTGGTCAAGGGCGGGCAGGCCTTTTTAGCCATCATTGAAGAGGGGGATGCCTCGTCCCGGATCGAGGCCATGCTCCCCGGCATGCGTGATTCTTACAACAAGGTCTGGGCATCCTTTGAAGTCCGGGCTGCGGCCAGGGTGAACATGCAGGCCGAGGGAGAGCTCATCCATCTGCGGCAGCTGTCCCTCCTCATGTACCAGGCCAGGCTCAACCAGAATGATATCGCGCTCCGCTATGTGTTCCTCCCCGAAGAAGAGAGCACTTACGCGGGGATGGCCCGGGCTTACCGGCAGTACCTTGTGGAAAAGTACGGCTTGACCGAGCTTTCCCCCGGAACCGATCTGCCGCTGATTGTAGATCTGATCGGCTCCTTTGACCTGACAAGACCCGTCCTGGGCATTCCCAGCAACGTGGTGGAAGCCCTGACCACTTACGAGCAGGCCCGTTCCCTGGTGGATGACCTTTTGGCCGAGGGAGTGGGCAGCCTGAAGGTCCGCTATTTGGGCTGGCTGCGCGGGGGGATCCGCCATGTCTACCCCCGGGGAGCTCCCCTGGAGCGGGCGGTGGGCAGCCGCGGCAGCCTGGAGCAGCTGAACCGGTACCTGGAGGACCTGGGGGTGGGTTTGTATCCCAGCGTGGACTTCCTGCAGGTGCACCGCAACGGCCTGGCCGATCTGTACCTGGAGTTTCTCCACGCCCCCAGGGGGTTGGACCGCAGCGCAGCCTATGTGAACACGTTCCATATCGCCACTTACCAGCCCATTGACGGCCGTCAAACCGCGCTCTTGTCTCCAGCGCGCCTGGCGGAGGTGATCGACTCTTTCCTCCGGGGTTACAACCGCTACGGCATCTCCGGCTTGGCCCTGGGGGATTTGGGCCTGCTGCTCTATGCCGATTACCGCCTCAATCCCAACCGGCTGGTGGACCGGGTGATGGCGGCGGAGATCATCGCCCAGGAGGTGGAGCGCCTGGCCCAGGAGAAACGGCTGATGATCGCCGGCGGCAACGCTTACGTCCTGCCCTATGCGGAGGTCTTGGTGGAGGCGCCCCTCTTTGCCCGCGGCACAGCAATTGTGCATCAGACCGTACCCTTCTATCCCTTGGTGGTGAGCGGGTTGGTTGAATACGCGGGGCAGCCTTTCAACCTCTCTGATCACCGGGGCGAGTTTTACCTGCTGAAACTGTTGGAGACGGGGGCCGTGCCCTACTTCGCCCTGTCCTGGGATCCTTCGTTTGAAACGAAGAATACAGATTTTGACTACCTGTTTTCCACGTACTATCCCGAGATCAAACGGGATGTGCTGGCCGTCTATAATCAGGTTCGGGCTGTTTTGGGCGGAAGCTGGCCTGCAGTCATGGTGGACCACAAGGTGCTGGCGCCCAACGTCTGTGAGACCACCTACGCGAGCGGGCTCCGTGTGGTGGTGAACTACACCTCGCAGCCCTACCAACTGTCGGAGGATCTGGTGGTCCCCGCGGTGGGCTACGTGGTCCTGCAAGGGGGGAATTGAGATGAAGAGGAAAAGGCGGTCCATGAGCTTTGCAAGCAGGCAGAAGCTGGCGGGGTTTTTGTTCACCGTCCCCTTTCTGGTGGGCTTCATCCTCCTGTTTGCCGTCCCCTTCTACCAAGCAGTGATGCTCAGTTTCAGCGAGCTGGTGCTGACGCCGCAGACCTTCGAGCTGCGCTGGAAGGGCTGGGAGAACTACGGCTATGCCCTGCAGGTGCACCCGGAGTTTTCCCGGACATTCACGGAGGTCATGGTCAAGCTGGCCACGGAGCTGCCCATGATCATCATGTTCAGCTTCTTTGCAGCCACCATCCTCAACAGCGACTTCAAGGGGCGCACCATTGTCCGCACCCTGTTCTTCCTCCCGGTGATCTTAAGCGCCGGCGTGGTGCTGAAGATGGAGGTAAACGACTATGCCCAGATCATGGTCCAGCACCTGCAGGAAGGGGCCCCGTTTTTTGGTGGTGCAGCGGTGAGGAGCTTCTTCGACGCGGCGCGCTTTCCCGCGGGCATGGTGGATTACGTAATCGATGCCATCAAGGCGCTGCCCACGGTGATCCGGGCCTCCGGTGTGCAGATCCTCATTTTCCTCGCGGGCCTGCAGTCTATCCCCAGGGAAGTATACGAAGCGGCTAGCGTGGAGGGGGCCACTGGCTGGGAGCGCTTTTGGCTGATCACCTTCCCCATGATGACCCCCTTGATCTTGGTGAACGTCATCTACACCATCATCGACTCGTTTACAGCCATGAACAACGACCTGGTGGTGCTCATCCGGGAAACCATGCTGCGGGGCGCTGGCTATGGGGTGAGCATGGCCATGGCCATGATCTACTTCGTGGCCATCGGCCTGATCCTGCTCGCGGTATTTGGGCTGCTCTCGCGGCGGATCTTCTACCACGTTTAGCCTGGAGGTGTGAACATGAGCTTAGCAGCCAAGGAAAGATGGAGAAAGCGTATTGTGGCCCTTTTGCGCACGGTGCTGCTCATCGGTATCGCCTATGTGATCCTGCTTCCCCTGATCTACCGGTTCTCCACCGCGCTCATGAGCATTGAGGATCTCTACGATCAGTCCGTGCGCTGGCTTCCCAGAAAGCCCACCCTGCGCAACTTCAGGCTTATGTGGGAGCATATGGAATACCCCGCTGCCTTTGCCCGCTCGCTGTTTTTGGCGGCCTTAACCAGCGGGCTGCAGCTGGTTACCTGTTCCATGGTGGGCTACGGCCTGGCCCGCTTTAACTTCCCCGGAAACAAGCTCGTTTTCGGCCTGGCCATCTTTACCCTGATGATCCCGCCGCAGCTGATCATGACGCCCACCTATCTGAACTTCCGCTTCTTTGACCTGCTGGGCCTGCTCAGGGGCCGTTCCCTCAACCTGATCGGCACCTACTGGCCGTTTATCCTCATGGGCCTTACCGGCACGGGCTTCCGCTGCGGCCTGTACATTTTCATCATGCGGCAGTTCTTCAGGGGTATGCCCAAGGAGCTGGAGGAAGCTGCTTATATCGACGGGGCGGGCCCCCTGGCCACCTTCTGGCGGGTGATGATCCCCGGGGCCGTGCCGGGGCTGGTCACCACCTTCCTCTTCTCCTTTGTCTGGCAGTGGAACGACTACCTGTATGTGACCACCTTCATGGCCGGCCGCAATTTCTTGCCCCAGGCCCTGGAGGGCGCCGCCACGAAAGTGCACAAGGCCATTGACGAAGCCAGCGCACTGGCGGCCAGCAGCGGCTTTTTGGATGATCATTTCTACTCGCTGATCAACAACGCAGGGATGCTCTTGGTCATTCTACCCCTATTGATCCTCTACATCTTCCTGCAGCGCTACTTCGTGGAAAGCGTGGAGCGCACAGGTATTGTGGGGTAACAAACTGGAGGTGGTGTTGGTGCTTGCCAGGAAAGCTGCTCATCTGAGTTTGGTGGTGCTGCTGCTTTTATCATTCTACATCCCCGCGCGGGGAGAAGCTGGAGGTGTTCCCATGCTGAAAGATATTTACGCCGGAGATTTTCTCATCGGGTTCGCCGCCCGGTCCGATTACTGGCTGGATGAACCCCTGCTGGACCATTTCAACGCAGTGACCGCGGAAAACATGATGAAATGGGAGGCGCTGCAGCCCAGGCCCGGTGAGTTCCGCTTCACCCAGGCCGACAACCTGGTGCGTTACGCCCAGGAGCACGGGATGGCAGTGATCGGCCATACCCTGATCTGGCACAACCAGACTCCGGATTGGGTGTTCAAGGATGAAAACGGGCGGGAAGTGAGCCGCGAGGTGCTCCTGGCCCGCATGGAGGAGCACATCAAGACGGTGGTGGGCCACTTCAAGGGCCGGGTCAAAGGCTGGGATGTGGTCAATGAAGCGGTTGAGTACAACCCGGCCACCGGTAAGTGGGAGCTGAGGGATACCCCCTGGCGCCGCATCATCGGCGATGATTACATCGAGTACGCGTTCCGCTTTGCCCAGGAGGCGGATCCAGAAGCGGAACTTTACTACAACGACTACAACGCCGCGGATGTCCCCAAGCGGGATGCCATTTACGCTTTGGTTAAGGGCCTTCTGGAGAAGGGTCTGCGGGTGGACGGCATCGGTATGCAGGGCCACTGGGATCTGCAGCATCCCAGCGTCGAAGCCATTCGGGAGGCCATTGAACTCTATTCGTCCCTGGGGGTGAAAGTCCACATCACCGAGCTGGATATCAGCGTGTACACCTGGGATGACAGGGCTAACCGCTACCCCACAGGCCTGCCCGAAAGCGTTCAGGAGCAGCAGGCCGCCAGGTACGGGGATATCTTCCGCCTCTTTAAGGAGTACGCGGATGTGATCGAGCGGGTAACCTGGTGGGGAGTGAAGGACAGCCACAGCTGGAAGAACAACTTCCCCGTGCCGCGCCGCCCCGATTATCCCCTGCTCTTTGACGGCCAGGGCAACCCGAAACCAAGTTTCTGGGCAGTTGTAGATCCTTACAGCCCGTGGAGGGAGAACCGGGAGAAGTACAGCACTGCACAGGATCGCTAAGGAGGAAGCGAGCATGCTCACCAGGCGCCTTGGAACAGGTTCCATACTCGGCCTCAGCTGCCTGCTAGTTCTGGCTGCCCTCATCTGCTGTACTCAACCAGCGTCTGGGGAAACGCCCGCCTACCGGGAGTACCTGGCGGGCATCCAGGAACCGGTTTATCCCCAGCGGGAGGTGTTGATTCCCGCGGTGGCCTTCGCCCGGGCAACGGGCAAAACCGAGATCTTGTTCCGGCATGGGGGCTATCCGGGCCTGACGGTTTGGACGGATGAGCAGGGCATGGTGGAATGGGATGTGTGGGTGGAAGAGGCGGGGCTGTATAACATCGAACTCACCTATTACCCCGCGCCAGGACGCAGCACGGCCATGGAGCGCAGCATTGCCGTCAACGGAGAGCTGCCCTTCACGGGAGCTGAATACCTGGTCTTCTACCGCGTTTTCGGCGATGCGGGGCCGTCCCGCTTTGATGCCGCGGGCAACGAGATCCGTCCCCAACAGGTGGAAAAGCCCATGTGGCAGACGGTGTTCCTCAGCGATTCCGAGGGCTATGAACAGCACCCTTACTTCTTCTACTTCCAGGAGGGCTGGAACACCATCCGCCTGGTTGCCCGGGCCGAGCCCATGATCATCGGACATTTGAGGCTCTGCCAGGCCCCGCTCCCCAAGCCCTATGCCCAGGTGCGGGCCGAGCAGCCAGGTGCACCGGAGCTTGAGGGCATCTTCATCCAGATCGAAGGGGAGGCCAGCACCTACCGCTCCAGTCCATCCCTCTTTGCCGTGGCCGACCCCGGCGATCCCACGGTGGTACCCTATCACCACGCGGAAACCAGGCTCAACTCCGTGGGGGGCCACCGCTGGGCGGAAGTGGGTGACTGGATCGCCTGGCATGTGGAGATCCCCCAGGATGGGTATTACAAAATAGCCATCAAGGCTAAACAGAATATCAACCGGGGGGACCTGAGCAACCGCAGGCTGCTCATCGACGGCCAGGTGCCCTTCGCGGAAGTGGCCGCCATTCCCTTCCGTTTCTCCTCCCGCTACGAGATCGTCCAGCTGGGGGAAGAGGAGCAGGGCGAGCCTTTCCTGTTTTACCTAACCGAGGGCAGGCATGAAATCCGCCTGGAGGCCGTCCTCGGCGAGCTGGGCCCCATCATCGAGTTCGCTGAGAAGACTTTGTATGAGCTGAACGGCATCTACCGCAGCATCATCATGATCACCTCGCCCACCCCTGACCCCATCCGCAGTTACCAGCTGGAGCAGCGGGTGCCCCAGCTGCTGGAGCGGATCAAAGGGGGAGCTGAGGATCTGCGCTACCTGGCGGCGGAGATCGAGCGCATCACCGGGCAGCTCAGCCACGGGGCGGCTCTGCTGGATTTTGCCCGCATGCTGGAGCGGATGTACGACAAACCCGATGCCATCCCCAATCTGCTCCAGGAGTATCGGGATGCCATCGGGCAGCTGGGCACCTGGATCATGACCTCCCGGCGCCAGCCCCTACAGATCGACTTTTTGGTGGTGGCTTCCCCAGAGCAGAAAATGCCCAGGGCCAAGCCCACTTTCTGGGAAGTCTTGGTCCACGAAGTGAGGGCCTTTGCTTCGTCCTTTGTCCGGGACTACACCACGATCCACGATATTGACCAAGGCGCCGGTGAGCCGGCCAAGCGGATCAGGGTCTGGATCGGCCTGGGACGGGACCAGGCCCAGATCCTCAAGCAGATGATTGAGGACAGCTTCACGCCGCAGACGGGGATCCATGTGGATCTGGAGCTGATCACCTTCATGGACCAGCTGCTGGTCCCCGCCACCATCGCCGGAAACCAGCCCGATGTGGCCATTGGCGCGGCCAACATGGACCTGGCCTTCCGGGGTGCGGTGGTGGATCTGAGCCAGTTCCCCGATTTCCCCGAGGTGGCTCAGCGCTTTAAGAAATCCGCCCTCCTGGCCTTCCGCTTCCGGGATCAGGTCTTTGCCCTGCCGGAAGTGCAGAGCTTCCCCATGCTCTTTTACCGCAAGGATATCTTAGATGAGCTGGGACTGGAGGTCCCCCAGACCTGGGATGACGTGATGCGCATCCTGCCGGAGCTGCAGAACCACCACCTGGAGTTCGGGATCTGGCCCAGCATGTACACCTTTGTGCAGTTTTTGTACCAGAACGGGATCAGTCTGTACAAAGAGGATGTGATCCAAACCAACCTCACTGCCCACGCCGCGGTGGAGATCTTTGCCCAGATGACCAACCTCTTTACCCAGTCGGGTCTGCCCCTGCAGTATAACTTCATCAACCGCTTCCGCATGGGTGAGATGCCCCTGGCCATCGCCAACTACGCGGAGTTCAACACCCTGTCTGTGTTCGCCACAGAACTGAGGGGACAGTGGGGCATGGCGCCCATCCCCGGTACTCTGCAGGCCGACGGAACCATCAACCGGGCCGTACCTGTGGCCCAGGATGCTCTGCAGATCCGCACGGACCAGCTGGGGGCGGTGATCATGCCCAGCGGTACCACGGGCTCCATCATCCTGGAGAAATCCCAGAACAAGCAGGAAGCCTGGGAGTTTTTGAAGTGGTGGACGAGCAAGGAAACCCAGGTGCGCTTCGGCCGGGAGCTGGAAGCCCTCATCGGGGCCAGCGCCCGCTACGCCACGGCCAACGTGGAAGCCATGCAGGAGCTGCCCTGGCGGGTGGAGGAGCGGGAGCAGCTGAACATCCAGTGGGACTGGGTGGAGGGAGTGCCCCCCGTTTTGGGCGGGTATTACGTGACCAGGCAGTTCGACTGGCTGTTCCGGGCAGTGGTGCTGCAGAACGCGCCCATCAGGGAGTCGGTTTTGGACTACGCCCGGGAGATCGATCGAGAGATTGCCCGCAAGCGCATGGAGTTCGGCTATGAAACAGAACTGGAAGAGCTGGATCCCCGCTGGAAAGAACTGTTCTGGGATCACTACACCCACGTTTGGCGGCTGGATTGGGATCCGCCGGGATTGGGCGAGGAGTACCGGGATATCTTGGAGCGCTACGGGCTTGTGGAAGGGGGAGGCCGTGAATGAAGGCACTCTGGCTGGAGCTTAAGGAAAAGAGAACCTCCTATCTGTTTGTGGCCCCATTCCTGGCGGTTTTCGCCGTTTTCGTGGTCATTCCCATTCTGGTGGCCGTGGGGCTCAGCTTTACCTACTTCAACATGATCGAGCCGCCCCGCTGGGTGGGCTGGTCCAATTACCTGGCCCTGTTTTTGGAGGATGATGTCTTCCTCATCGCCGTGAAAAACACCCTGCTCTTTGCCGCCATCACCGGGCCGTTGAGCTATGCCCTGTGCTTTGTCTTCGCCTGGCTGATCAACGAGCTCAAGCCCAAAATCCGGGCCGTGCTCACCCTGCTCTTTTACGCGCCGAGCATATCCGCCAACGCCTTCATGATCTGGACGGTGCTCTTCAGCGGCGATGCCTACGGGTACATCAACGGCGTCCTGCTCTACTGGGGACTGATCGACAAGCCCGTTCAGTGGCTGGTGGACCCCAACTGGATGATGCCCATCGTGATCGTGGTGGTGCTTTGGATGAGCTTGGGCGTGAGCTTCCTCACCTTCATCGCCGGGCTCCAGGGGATTGACCCCATCTATTACGAAGCGGGCGCCATCGATGGCATCCGCAACCGCTGGCAGGAGCTGTGGTACATCACTCTGCCCATGATGAAGCACCACCTCATGTTTGGCGCCATTATCAGCATCACCAACTCCTTTGCCGCGGCCGACCAGATCCAGGCCCTCACGGGCACCGCCCCCACCGACTGGGCCACCTGGACCATCGTGCAGCACATCAACGACTACGGCTATGTGCGCTACGAGATGGGCTATGCTTCGGCCATGGCGGTTCTGCTCTTTATCACTATGGTACTGGTGCAGCGCCTTGTGCAGCGGCTGCTGCGCCGCTTAGGTTAGCGGGGAGGGAAGCGCAATGCGTCTGAGGATCAGTCATCGTCGATTGGCACGGTCCACCGGGGGCGATGTGGTCATCCTGATCTTTTTGGGTCTGGGTGCCATCTACATGGCCCTGCCCATGTTCTACACCATCTGCCAGGCCTTTAAGCCCTTGAACGAGCTTTTCATCTTTCCGCCGCAGTTTCTGCCGCGCCATCCCACCCTGAGCAACTTCAGCGATCTCTTCCTGCTCATGGCCCAGTCCTGGGTGCCGGTGACCCGCTATCTCTTTAACTCCCTCTTCATCGTCGGCGCCGGCAGCGCGGGCAACGTGATCCTAGGTTCGCTGGCAGCCTATGCCCTGGCCAAACACGACTTTAAGGGGCGGGGTTTGATCAACAACCTGATCCTGTTTTCCCTGATGTTCGCAGGTTCTGTGCTGGTCATCCCCAGATACTTGATCATCTCCTACCTGGGCTGGATCAACACCTACGCGGCCTTGGTCATTCCCGCCTGGGGCACCACCTTGGGTGTGTTCCTCATGCGCAACTTCATTACCCACATGATCCACGATTCGCTTTTGGAAGCGGCCCGCATTGACGGGGCTTCCGAGTGGTATATCCACTGGCGCATTGTCATGCCCATCGTCAAGCCGGCCTGGCTCACCTTGATCATCCTGAACTTCCAGCAGCTCTGGGGCGACCAGGGGGCCATGTTCATCTATTCGGAGGAGCTGAAACCCCTGCCCTACGCCCTGGGCCAGATCATCGGCGGCGGGGTAGGCCGCGCCGGCGTGGCCGCTGCCGTCTCGGTGATCCTCATGGCGGTGCCCGTGACCGTCTTCGTGATCAACCAGGCCAAGATCGTCCAGACCATGGGCACATCGGGAATCACGGGGGAATAAAAAAAGCGCCAGGCAAGGCACCTGGCGCGCAGCCTTTCCCCTCAGCGGGGCAGCTCCAGGGTTTCTCCCACCAGCAGGACCTGCCCGAGCAGGGGTTTTTGCCCGGTGAGCTCTTCACTGCGGGCATCGGGCTGGCTTCCGCCGGCCAAAAGCTCCACAGCACCTGGCTCCACCAGACAGCGGCCCTCTTCGTCGAAGACAGCCAGCTGCCGGGGGGCGAGCCGGAAGGTGACCGTGCGCTTTTCCCCCGGTTCAAGCCGGATGCGGGCAAAGCCCTGGAGGGAGTGGTGGGGCACTGCCGCGGAGGCGTCGCGGTGCCTGATGTAAAGCTGCACCACTTCGTCCCCGGCCCGGGCGCCGGTGTTTTCCACATCCACCTGCACCACCAGCTCCTCCCCGATGTTAAGCTCGGCAGGCGCCTGGAGGTTGCTGTAGGTGAAGCTGGTGTAGCTTAAGCCGTAGCCGAAGGGGTAGAGGGGCTCTTCCTTCAGGTATCGGTAGGTTCTCCCCTCCATGGAATAATCGGTGAAGGGGGGCAGCTGATCCAGGGATTTGACAAAGGTTATGGGCAGCCGTCCCGCGGGGTTGTAATCCCCAAAGATGATGTCCGCGAGGGCGTTTCCGCCTTCTTCCCCTGGGTACCAGGCCTGGATAATGGCGGGTACGTTTTCCTGGGCCCAGGTCACAGCCAGGGGGCTGCCGCTAAAGAGCACCAGGACAAGTGGTTTGCCCAGGGCAGCCACTTCCTTGATCAGCTCGTTCTGCATGCCGGGAAGCTCCAGGGTAAGCCGGTCTCCTCCGCCGTCGCTGTTGGCCGCAGCGCCTTCTTCCCCTTCCAAATCTGGGGAGACGCCCATGCACATAATGACCGCATCGGCCCTTTCGGCCACAGCCAACGCTTCGGCAAAGCCTTCCCGGGGGCTGTTCCCCCAGTAGCCCGGTCTGGTGGTGGTAAGATCGCACCCCTCCGCATAGAGCACGCGGCAGTTCGGTTCCAGCTTCCGGCGGATGCCCTCCAGGGCGGTCACCAGCTGGCTGGAAGTGCCGAAGTAGTTGCCCAGGAGCACCTTGCGGCTGTCCGCGTTGGGGCCGATCACGGCCACCGTCTTGAGCTCCTTGCTCAAGGGCAGGAGGTTGTTTTCGTTTTTCAAAAGGACCATGGACTGGCGGGCCATCTCCCGGGCCAAGCTGCGGTGCTCGTCGCAGGCCACCACTTCATAGGGGATCTGCGCGTAGGGCACTTCCTCTTCCGGGTCAAACAGGCCCAGCTTGAACTTGGTGCGCAGTAGCCTGGCCAGGGCCCGGTCGATCTCCTCCTCGGAGATGAGTCCCTGGGCCACCGCTTCCACCAGAGCCGGGTACACCCGTCCGCAGTTGAGGTCGCAGCCGTTTTTCACGGCCAGGGCAGCCGACTCTTCGGGGCTGCCTGTCACCTTGTGGTGGGCGTGGATGTCGTGGATAGCTCCGCAGTCGGAGACCACATGGCCCTCGAAGCCCCAGTCTTCCCTGAGGATCTTCTGCAGCAGGGTGGGGCTGGCGCAGCAGGGCTCGCCGTTGGTGCGGTTGTAGGCACCCATCACCGACTCCACCTTGGCTTCGGTCACCAGGGCCCGGAAGGCGGGCAGGTACGTTTCATAGAGGTCTTTCTGGCTGCAGCGGGCATCGAAACTGTGGCGCAGGCTCTCCGGTCCGCTGTGCACCGCGAAGTGCTTGGCACAGGCAGCCGCCTTTAAGTACTTGGGATGGTCTCCCTGCAGGCCCTTGACGAAGGCGATGCCCAGCTGGGCGGTGAGGTAGGGATCTTCGCCGTAGGTTTCCTGGCCCCGGCCCCAGCGGGGGTCACGGAAGATGTTGATGTTGGGAGTCCAGAAGGTGAGGCCTTTGTAGATGCCCCGATCGCCGTGGCGGGCCGCTTCGTGGTGCTTGGCCCGGGCTTCCGTGGCGATCACCTCCGCCACCTGCTGCAGGAGCGGGGCGTTGAAGCTGGCGGCCATGCCGATGGCCTGGGGGAAGACGGTGGCGGTGCCGGCCCGGGCCACTCCGTGCAGGCATTCATTCCACCAGTTGTACTCCGGGATGCCAAGATGGGGGATGGCTGCGGAATCATAGAGCAGCTGGGAGACCTTTTCCTCCAAGGTGAGGCGGGAGATGAGGTCTTTGATCCGTTCTTCCATGGGCAGGTCACTTCGCTGGAAAAGCATCTTATACACCATCTTTCTTTTAGTTCTTGTAAGCAATTATAACATGGTATTAGGAAATACTGAAGAAGGAGTGGGCAGGTATGGGGCAGGATTACAAAAGCCTAAGGGACTACGGCTGCTGGTTGAACTACGACCCCCTTCCCGGGAATAAATACTTAGGGAAGTTCAAAACCGTGTCCGTTTGGGGGGCCGGAAGTCTGCGGGGCGCCATAGTCTCCGAGCTGACCCGGGGTTTGCAGGGCCTTTTGGGGGAGGCACCGGAGCTTCTGGTAGGGGAGGAAGCGTCCGTTGTGGTGCGCCGCGAAGAACAAGGGAACTTGGGCAATCCAGAGGGCTTCCGCCTTAAGGTGCGGGAACAGCAGGGTCAGCTGCGGGCAGTGATCTCCAGCCCTGGGGAGCGGGGGCTGCTCTACGGCACCTTTGCCTTTCTGCGCTTCCTGCAGCTCGGGGAGATCGCGCCGGGGCTGGATCTGGTGGATGGGCCCCGCACAGGCCTGCGGCTGATCAACCACTGGGATAACCTGGACGGCAGTGTGGAGCGGGGCTATGCCGGCCGGTCCATCTTCTTCCGGGACAACCAGCTGGTGGACGATCTGGAGCGGGTGCGGGACTATGCCCGGCTGCTGGCCTCCGTGGGGATCAACGGCGTTGCGGTGAACAACGTGAACGTGCACAAAGAAGAAACGCAGCTCATCGCCGCCAAATTGGAGATGGCCAAGACCCTCAGCGCCATCTTCCGGGAATACGGTATCCGCCTCTATTTGAGCATCAACTTCGCCAGTCCCCTGGAATTCGGCCTGGATACCGCCGATCCCCTGGAGCCCGCGGTGCAGGAGTGGTGGCAGAGGCGCACGGCTGAAGTTTACAGGGCCATCCCCGACCTGGGCGGCTTTCTGGTCAAGGCCGACTCGGAAAACAGGCCGGGGCCCTTCACCTACGGGCGCAGCCACGCCGAGGGCGCCAACATGCTGGCCAGGGCCGTGGAGCCCTTTGGGGGAGTTGTGATCTGGCGCTGCTTTGTCTACAACTGCCAGCAGGACTGGCGGGACACCCAGACCGACCGGGCCAGGGCCGCCTACGACCACTTCAAACCCCTGGACGGCCAGTTTGCTGACAATGTGATCCTGCAGATCAAAAACGGCCCCATGGACTTCCAGGTGCGGGAGCCGGTTTCACCCCTCTTTGGCGGGCTGGAGCGCACCAACCAGATCCTGGAGCTGCAGATCACCCAGGAATACACGGGCCAGCAGCGGCATCTTTGCTACCTGGTTCCCCAGTGGAAAGAAATCCTGGATTTCGATACTTACGCCAAGGGCCCCGGGGCCACTGTGGGTAAAATCGTGTCCGGAGCGGTTTTTCCCATGCGCTTTAGCGGTCTTGCCGGCGTGTCCAATGTGGGCAGCGACCCCAACTGGACAGGCCACACCCTGGCCCAGGCCAACCTCTACGGCTACGGGCGGCTGGCCTGGGACCCGGGGCTTTCTGCCCAGCGGATCACGGAAGAATGGGCGGTGCTCACCTTCGGCCAGGAGCCTGAGGTGGTTGAGACCATAGGCGAGCTGCTCCTTGGTTCCTGGGAAATCTACGAGAACTACACGGTACCCTTGGGGATCGGCTGGATGTGCAATCCAGGCCACCACTACGGCCCGAGCCCCGAGGGCTATGAGTTTTCCCGGTGGGGCACCTATCACCGGGCAGACCGCAGCGCGATCGGGGTGGACCGCAGCGTGAAGAGCGGAACAGGCTTTGCCGGCCAGTACCATCCGGAAAACGCCCTCCGCTACGAATCCCCGGAGACCTGCCCGGAAGAGCTTTTGCTCTTCTTCCACCGGATCCCCTACACCTACAGGCTCAAATCGGGGAAGACCTTGATCCAGCATATCTACGACACCCATTTCCGCGGGGTGGAGCAGGTGGAGGAGATGATCGAGAAGTGGAAGGGGCTGGAGGGGAAAATCGATGCGGCTACCTTCCGCCATGTCTTACAGCGCCTCGAGGGCCAGCTGGTGGATGCCAAAGAGTGGCGGGATGTGATCAACACCTACTTCTACCGCCTAACCCACATCCCCGATGATCAAGGCCGCAGGATCTATCCCTAGAAAAAAACAAGGGGCTGTTGCAGAATGAACGTTGATTAGTTCATCCTGCACGGCCCTTTTTTGTCTAATAACGAGAATACGGGCTCGCGAAGGAGCCCGTACCCTGGTATAATTTAGTTATGCAAACAAAACTATACACCAAAGATTATACCGTGCTTTGCTCTGGTTATCAACTACGTTTGCCGTTAAAGTAAGTGTCAACGTTTAGTAGGTTGAGACCTCGCAGTTGCTTGTTTCACGGACCCAAG
>LFRM01252661.1_pt1 | contig 15750 bp, 8 predicted proteins | sample 618341 | NCBI WGS metagenome assembly LFRM01 (sample SAMN03654438, study PRJNA283298) | anaerobic digester metagenome | isolation source: pool of bioreactors CSTR01a, CSTR02a, and CSTR03a thermophilic anaerobic... | place: Denmark: Kgs. Lyngby | collected 2014-05-21 | reverse complement strand
GTATAAGCTCTTTTACAAGACAGTCGGGAGTATAATAGGAACCGGACAGTTTCCGGGCATTACCCTTTGTATCTGTACCACCATTAATTGCATACGAAAAATGCCAGGGACGGGAGTTAAACTCAATCTGCGGAACCAGTTCCAGAAGACTCTCATATACACTTCCAAGCTCTTCACTGTCCATGTCCCGATAGTTGATTCGTGCAAGAATCTTCCCTTGTCTGAAAAAGGAAAGTTCCCGCAGTGCTGCGAGTAATGCTTTGTTGGCAATTGATGAATTTTTCAGGTCGGGACACTGATCAGCCTCAAACAATCCGCCAAGTGCAGGAAGTGCAAGACGTGGTTCACCATTTGCAAGAGCAGAAAAGACAATACGAAGCTGTTCCCAGCAATCGTTGTAATCATCTAACCGCACCCGGTTTCTGGCTTTTTCGCGCAAAACGGAGAGGCTGTAGCCATTTGTATAGAGTTCCTGAGCTTCTGTTGATCCTTCAGGATCGAGCAGCAGTCCACGATCTTCAGCAGTGAAAAGAAAAATCAACCGGTAAACCAGTCTCAAAAGCTGCAGTTGAAAAGAAGATACAGAAAGTGTGCCGTTTTCAATTGATGATCGCAACACTGTATTATCAGGATGAGCAAGAAATCCGTTGGCCAGCATTTCCAGGGCTGCAGTTACTCCTATACGCAGGTTTTCAACAGCACGTTCACCCGTTTCATGAGCAGCTTCACGCCACTGCTCCATTATGCAGGATGAAACACCACCTTCACGTGGCATGAGACGAGAAGAGTGAAGCAACTGGTAAAAAAGTGCAAAGTCAGCATAAAGCTCTTCGGTAAACATCCGTTCAAGATCGATTTCGACAAATGCAGGACGTGTCAAACTGTGATTATCCCGATACAATCTTAATAACACGCCATTGGACACGATACCATAAAGATAAGAATCACCTGCATTGAGCAGCTCCTGAATCAACCCGGTAGCAGATCTTCTCAAACCGTCATAACCAAAGCGGTGTTCACTTTTATCGAGTTCTGTTTCTGGTCCGACAAGCACCATTGGTACTGTATTACCGAGGCTGTTATGTGTAACAGGGAAGTCTCTGTCTCCGATCTTAATGGCAGGAACCCTGGTCAGATCCTTATATCCAAGAATGGATGAAAGAAGTGGAAAAAGCCAGTTATCAACGATATCCATCTCTCTAATTCCCTGGCGATGTTTCATTGACATGAAATCCTGCCATAGTGGCAATGCCATGCGGAAAGCTCGTCCGATTTCATCCCTGAGTCGCAGCCCCTTTGGGATATTGTAATCGGAATCTTCCATTTTTTTCGCTTTTCCCTGCCTGATTTCATCGAGCAGTGCACCAGGAAAAAGACCTCCTTCAATACGAACAGATTCAGCGACAAGTGATTCTTTTCTGGCCATTTTCAGTTTACTCCCCCACCGACCATACGAGCCGGAACCAGTACAAAAGCACCAATAATATCGGCCGGAAGTACTGGTTTTACTCCATAAGAGCCGCGGGCATTTGCAGCTTCACGCACACGACGGTGGTCTTTCAGCAGCTCTTCTGCACGGGCTTTTGCCAGGGCTTCTATTGACGAATTCATTTCCTGTATTTGATCAAGAGCCCATTTTATCTGTCGTGCTTTGAGACTATCAACCATATCACGAACCGGTTGAGCTTCAAGAAGAGGTTTGAGTGCATCATCAGTGAGGATTTTACCACCAGAGATTGCAATAATTACAGCTTCTTCTGCTAACATCAGTTTTTCCTCAGCACTGCGCTCTTTTCTTAGCGCCAACTGGCTTCGAAGCCTCAGCAGATAGATTGCGGTTCGCATCTCGACTGCATTAGTAAAAATAGCCCCACACCTGGCAATTAATGATGTATCACTCTGTGAAAGTGCAACTTCAGCAAGATAATCGGCAATAGCAGTGATAGCCGGATGAGTCCGATGCACAAAAATTGCTCCTGATTGCGGGGGATAGTGCAGATCGAAATAATCCGGAAGACCTCCATTCTCAACACGTTCACGCAATGCAGCAGGAAGATGTTCGACAGGCAATCTTAATCCTTTTGCTGTTTTCTCAACCGGTGTAGACAATGCACGGGAAGCTGCACAAACGAAGTTTTCCACATCATCTTCGGTACCCAGTGCCTTCATTGCCTTATTCCATTCAGGCATTACATCATCGGGTTTAAGTGCACGCTGTGCAAAACGGGTCACATTGCGTTTTGCAGTCTTGCGTAAACTTTCCCAGTGCGAATCCAGGTAGGTAGAGGGTTTTTCAAAGAATTCGGGACCAAACAGGCTGATGGCCTCAGCATCAGGTTCCCCCTTCAGCAAAACACTGCTTACAATAGCCTGTGACAGTTTTTCACTGTCATCTGGCATGGAAACCGGCACTCCGAGCTCTTTTTCGATCAGTTTGACTTTACGAAGAATATTCTCGAGAACGATTCCATCAACAGGGTTGTCTTCACCGTATATCATGACAGTTTTTACGATTTTTGCTTTTTGCCCGAACCGGTCCACCCGTCCTTCTCTTTGATCGTGACGGGTAGGATTCCAGGAGAGATCGTAATGGATAACCGCATCGAATACATCCTGCAGATTAATGCCTTCGGAAAGACAGTCAGTGGCAATCAATATTGGTCTTGTACCACGTAGACTCATGATTTTCTCTTCCCGTTCGACAGGAGCAAGTTCACCAGTAACGACATCGACTGTTTTATTCTTAAAAATGGTGCTCAGTTCATTTTTAAGGTAATTGGCGGTTGCGATATATCGACAGAAGATAACAGGGGCAAAACCATCATTTACAAGCTCGGTAACTTCAGCTGCAAGTCTTGCAAGCTTGGGATCTTTTTTTATTCCACAAAGCGATTCTGCTGTTTCAATAAGAGAACGGATCTGATCGAGGTATTCATTCTGTGCTGCACCTGGTTCAACATCGGATATTACCAGATCATCATCGCTTGTTCCATCGAGTATAGAATCGATTTGGATATCTTCAGTTGTTGCAGAATTATCATTTTTTTGTAATAAAGAATCGAGACGGGTTTGCAATGCCCTGACAGCTGCAGCCGGACTTGATGATACACATCTTAGAAGAGCGAGTGCTGCCCACCATGATAGTCTCTGCTGAAAAACGGTTCCGTTAATGCTGTCATTAATGATACTGCGTGCGTATCTTTTAATGTTGGTAAAGAATTGTTTCCATTGAGAGGTCAGTTTGTAGGTAGGATCAGGTGATTTACGCTGACGATCCGGGAAAAGAGTGGTATCCTGCCATTCTTCAATATCAGCTCTTCTTCTTTGAACAAAATGGTTTCCAAGTTTAATACGGAGTTCTTCTCTCCGCGATATTGAAATTTCAGAATCAGTCCTTAATTCTGCGAATTCAGGATTAATCAGTGATAATAGATTGGTAAATGAGTTTTCATCGCCACTATGAGGAGTTGCAGTGAGAAAAATCATATGTCTGTCCGGATCTAGGGAAAGGTCCCGAAGCAGAGTAAAACGCTGATGGCGGATGGAACCACTTCGACTGCAGGAGTGTGCTTCATCAACAATAACAAACTCCGGACAGGCATGCAGGAATTCATCACGGCGTTTATCTGATTTAATATAATCAAGAGAAATAATTGTAAACGGATATTCCCTGAAGATTGTCTGACCGTGTGGAAGCCCGCGTTCCAGGCTGCCAACGGTTCCCGGACGAACGATTACCGCTTCGATATTGAATTTGGCTGAGAGTTCATCACGCCACTGATCACAAAGATGAGGTGGACAAAGTACAGAAGCAGACCGTATTTCTCCACGGTCAAAAAGTTCCCTTAGTATAAGTCCTGCTTCAATTGTTTTACCAATACCAACATCATCAGCAATCAGAAGACGCACAGTAGCATGCTTGAGTGCCATAAGTAATGGAACAAGCTGATACGCGCGTGGTTCGATGGCAATATTTCCAAATGAGCGAAACGGACCGGCACCTGCGCGAAGTTTCAGCATAAGTGCATTCTGCAGGAGGCGGACTGCGGTACTGGTACCCGGGCGGTTTGGATCAGGCGGCAGAAATGATGCCGGTTTAACCGGTTCACGTTCAAGCGGGCAGTAAATCCTGGTGATGTCGGAATCAGTGCCGGACAAGGTGCGTAAATAGAGGGTATCTTTATCAGATTGAGGCAAAACTACCCATTCACGCCCTCTGGCGTAAACAAGCGATCCAGGATTAAAAACCGTTTGAGTACTCATTTTGCACCTTCCTCAGATACCAAAGGACAGCCAAAGATCTCAGGAAATTGAGCAGCGACAGAAGGCCACCTACTTATTTCTTCAGGAAAAATTATCACCAGATAACCATACTCCTCTAATTGTTTTATGGTTTGATCATCGATTAAATTCGCAACTTTCTCTGGTTTGCCAATAAAAACCAGTGCCTGATGATCATTATAAACAAAATCGGGGGTACATGGAAATTCATTGATAGCTGCATTTGCACTATCAGGAAGCAAATGGCCATTTTTGTAAAGATATCTTAGCCATGTCTTTTCCTGAGCCGAATTAACCAGCGTAAGTAATTCATTAAACTGACTTTCTCTGTTCCCTGCAGATGTGCCAACCGACACCTGTGCAGTCATCAACTTCAGGAGTATTTCCAGCACTTGACGATTGGTTCGATCGATAGTTTCATGATCAGGTTGGTTATAATAAGAGAGCAGACACTTGTAACATCCCATTTCACAGCTTGCATTTTTTGGAATAAGATCATCAGGTGAATCCGCGCCTTTATCAGGTACACTATAATGCATTATTTCAATGGCTTCACGTGCTACATTGCCAAGGGAATCCGGTCGTGTTGCCAGACGAGTGAGTACCCCGGCGCCGCCCTCTGCAGCTTCATAAAAAAGAATTGCCTTGCGGTTATCTCTGTCCGGAAGCGGTTCAGCCATAAGTTCACTTTCTTCAAGCTGATAAAGAGATTCTATACCTCTTTTCAAAGCATATTGCAGAGTAGTTAAAACCTGAGGATCGAGTTCGACACACGGTCGGATAAGAAGAACATTACGACGATCTTCAGCGTAAGGAGTGATTCTCTCGATAGTTGCATTAGGAAAATCATCATCTGTTACATCATCGGCAGGGGCCTGCTCATCTTTACACCAGAAACCGGTGGTAGTATTAATATTAAAGCCGTATATGTGTTTTTCCTTTCGCCGTTTCCAGCCAAGATTCATCCGTCGCACAGTAGCAACCGGGCCGTATTGAAGTTCCATAACCGGTATTCCATCAACTTCGATGATGGTGATCCTGCGATTAAGTTTTCCATCACGTTTGGAAAACTGAACGGTGGTCTGAACATCATATCCCTGTCTCATCCGTTCTTCTTCATCGCATGTGATCCGGTTTGCTTTTCTTGTACTGACATTTTCGATTCTGTAAAGGTTGTTTATATTGATTGCATTACCCATGCGATTACCACACAATACGCAGAATTCATCTGCTTTCTGCTGACCGAAATGTCCATAGCCGCAATTTGAACATTTTTTTATCTCTTCTACAGGTAGACGACTGTCTGTCGAAACTCCTCCATTACGGGCAGAAAGGATAACCTGACGTACCCGATATTGTGCACCTTCATGATATATTAGGCTGTTAGGTCCAAATTCAGAAATGGCAAGGAAACGAGGCCTTGAAAGATAGCTGTCGTATTTCTTATTAGTTTGCGCAGGAATATAAGCGGAGACCGGGAGTCTGGGGAAGTTATATCCGGGTAAGAATCCTTCACCAGCCAAATAACGGTATGTAGAGAAATCGGAATTTTGATGTGGCCGGGATTCAAGCAGGATTTTCTGCTGATTAAATGCCTCATCGTGGCGACGTTTTGCAGCCATCCGTTCTTTTTCGCTTGCAGCCGGATTATCAATGATTTTGCGTGTTTCATCCATTTGTCGCCGTGTTGCTTTGTAAATATCACGCCAGCGTTTAAGAGCATCATCAAATGATCTGAATACTCTTTGAAAATGTCTGGACAGCCAGTTATTCAGTGCTTCATCAATAGATTTATCAGCATCAAGCCATAATCCTCTGGCATGTTCAAGTTCATCATTGCCAATCATATCAAGAATGACAAGACACCGTTTCCATGCATTCTCTTTTGATTGTGAATTATCAAGCAGATTTGCATATTCAATAAGCAGAGGCATGGTATCTGGTTGTTGCATATCAAGCATTTCATTGAGTGTAGCTGGAAGTGCTACACGGGTAGTTGCCAACCATGTTGCATTGAGGTGCGCTGCAATCAGTTCTTCATTACAGATATCAAGTGCAGGCGGAGTTACTTCACCATGTATCATTTTTACAGGATCTGAAAAGAAGTACTGATCATGGGGGCTCTGTGCTGCACAATAAGTAATAACCAGAGCCGGTTGCCCGCTCCTGCCAGCACGTCCACTCCGTTGAGCGTAGTTAGCGGGTGTTGGTGGCACATTTCTCATATATACAGTATTAAGTGTGGAAATGTTTACACCAAGCTCCATGGTAGGAGAACAATACAGGATTCGAAGCATCCCCTCCCTGAAATCCTTTTCCCGTTCTTTTCTTTTGTCCTGATCAACCTGCGCTGTGTGCTCCTGGGCATGGATCGAATGAAACAGGGTACTACCCTGTGAAAGGAAATCAGCTACTGAACTATAAAGTGAGCGGAAAAATGGATTTGACACAGCATAGCGATCATCGCCGTATTTTTTATTATCTTCAGGAAATCGTCTTTTCCATAGCAGAAGATCGCTTTTGAGCTGATAGCCATTTATGTTTTTATCAATTTCTACTTTATTAAGATAACCCTGCTCAAAAGCTACCCTTATCAGATCATTCACAATCCGGTTGAATTCTTCTGTAGTAAATTTAATGCTGCTGTCATTCCAGGTAAATGCGGATTTCAGCTGAGTACCAGCTTTACTTCGAATAGAAAGAACTTCTACCAGGCTGTCAGCCCTGAGCTTTTTAGGTTTAGCACCAACAAGCATTACACGCGCTGATGAAATGTCATTTTCATCAAAAATACCCCATGGTTCTTTGAGGTAATTTGCACTTTGAGCCTTGATCTGTTCTTTAGAAAGCTCGTTGAGGTAGGATGTTTGCAGGCAAAGTTTACGTCGCATATCGTTAAAAATGATTGTTAACAATCTCCGACGTACTTCAGGTAAAGCCGACTGCAGTCTGTGGTGGGCATTTTGCCACAGCTCATCACGGCATAAATCATCAAGACCTTCATATTCAATGTACAGAAGACCGAGTTGTTCCAGATTCGGGCTGTTATAGCGCCAGCCACGTTGTAAATCAGCATACAAACGATGTCCAAGAACTTTGCGCATCGCTTCTTCCGCACGCATACGATTGACGCCATGAAGAACTGCTGGTTGCTGAAGATATTCTGCACGGATGGAGAGATCATCGGTATGGAAACGAAGTGCATGGAAAACAGCATGTGCAATAGTATCATCGCGCAAATAATTTTCAGGTGATTGCGTGATTGCAGCCAATAGTGCACTTCTTAAAAGAAGCATTTGCATAAAATCATTGAAATGACCAGCCTGAAGAGAGGCGTCCTGCCGGTTGTCAGTAAATCCCAGGAGCTTTCGAGCCTTATTATCAAGAGAAACATTCTCATCCATCAAATACCGGAGAGCATTCAAAGAGATTATGGTGGTTGCAGAGCTCCTGCCTTCGCCGGAGAGTCCGGGCAATTTGAGTGCATCTTTACCACGATCATAGACTATTCCACAGGAAGGACAGAATTTAAAAGTTCCTCTGATTACTACACATCTTAATCCATCTGCCTGCATCCGTCCATCAGGAGCTACAAATATTATCGAGGGAAGCTCTCCTCTATAATGATTTTTAATTTCATTAGGTTTGTCCGGATCTATCCAAAATTCAGGTATGGAGTTCTCTAAAATCGCATCTTTCCAAACACAGTTCGGGTCAGGCATCAGGAAAGCATAAGAATCATCATCTTCATCAAAACTTCGCTCATCAATACTTCTGGGCTCAAACCGGTTCTCATCAGAACGCTCCCAAACCGGATGGAATTCCTGGCCGCAATTACGGCAAAAATAGGTAGGAAACAGCCGCTTTGTTTTATCACTGCCAGGAAGAAATACTTGCCCGCTCAGATCACATTGCCTTTTATCTGGACTTTCAAGTGTGGTAAAAAGGGTCCCCGCACCTGAAATAAACTGATGTAGACGGTATGCAAAAAAGGATTTCCCTTCATAGTTCCTGGTTTCATAGGTCAACAAAAGAAACTTGAGAAGATATGATTTGCATAACTGCTCGTCTAAACCGGATTCCCGTGAAAGCATCGAAATGGCAGTTTTTATCTGCTGTGGCTTTTGCCGTACCCATTCTTCACCTTCTTTTTTAAGTCCAAGACGGGTTTCTATCCAACAAGCTATGGGATGAACATGTAATTCTTCTGCTGTTATTATTTCCGGGCATCCATTTTCAAGAGTCTTACGTAAGAGATCCGGAGTACAAAATTGCTCACCTGCTGTTTTTAACTCTAAAGTTTCACCAATTACATCACTTGCTTGAACTGTAGCACCAAAGAGTTTACTGGCTACTGCAGCTACAGCAGACTCCCTTTCGAAGCGGGAACCCTCTGTGGCCATAGTAGCAGAGGTGCCTGTACAAAGCACATTTTTATTCAGAGCTTCACGTACCCGCCTTACAAGCATGGCGACATCAGCCCCCTGACGTCCTCTATACGTGTGCAATTCATCCAGAACAAGGTAATCAAGTCCAATACAATGCTCCATGACTTTTTGATCCAATTCATTTTGCCTTGTCATCAGCAATTCAAGCATCATGAAGTTTGTCAATAATATGTCAGGTGGATTTGCGGCCATAGTCCTGCGTTCATCTGTACTCTCCTGGCCTGTATAGATTCCGTAACTGACAGGGCACTGCTGTTCGCTGAAATGGTTAAAAAACTCATCCAGCTCTTCCTGCTGGCTGTTTGCCAGAGCATTCATCGGATAAATAATGATTGCTTTTGTTCTTTTTTGGGTAGCGTTTTCTTTTTCGCGAAGGATTGCGTCTATAATAGGAATAAAAAAGGTTAGCGATTTTCCAGAACCAGTTCCGGTTGTGACTACATAACTCCGATTGGCTTTAGCACACAACAGAGCTTGTTCCTGATGTCGGAACAAGCGTAAAGATTTTTCCTCTTTTGTTCCCCGTTTAATTCGAAATATCTCATCACATGTGGGATGCAAAATGCCTTCATTTACCAGTTCAGATACAGATCGCCCTGAAACAAAAGATGGATTTAGCTGAAGATAAGGAGATGGCCAGTAAAGCTCTTCTGCGTATTGTGTATCAACATATTTTTTAATATCTGGTGCAGAAGGTGTGACAAAGCTTCTGGAAAATGCTGCATAATCTTGAATCAGACTTTCTCGAAATTCGAAAACATTCATTTGGGCGAAATCTCCTGTAGTTTAACACTGGAAGGCTTTTTATCTGTCCATGCAGGTTCTTCTGTGTCAGTAAACAACAGCTTGTTAGGGTTCAACAATGCAGATGAATGCGGTGTCACCGCATTCCTTGCTGGTATTAAATTTGCAATAATCTAACTGTAGAATATAACAGGAGCCCGGCGTTGACTATAAGTGGCTTAAGGTCCATGGCAACTTCCCGGCTCCTTTTTTTTATTTTAATATTACAATAAAATCGGTTTAAGGCAGAACATAAAATGTAAATAATGGCTGAAACCGAAAGAATTATTAATAATATAGATCATATTAAATAGCATAAAAACAACTTGAATTTTGACAGATAAAGCTTGCCACCAGTTTTAACCAGGTTACTCTAAAACCCTTCATTTTAGGAAGACGATAAAGTAATTTATTACTGGTCATGGGCTCCTCCTTGCAGGAATTTGTTTTTTTAACGACCATTAAACAAATACCTCTGTTGGAGCCTGTGACTCTATATATAATTTCAAAGAGCTTATCTAACTATACTGTTTGGGAAATCCGGATAGACCCATTTATCCATACCATGTTGATAGAGACCGTTGCCCCGGCAGGACTTTAAATGGAAAGTATTGCATAGGTCTTATTTTAAAATTCCTTGTGTATTATTGATGAATAATTCCCAGTGTAAACGGTCTGCTGTAAACCATATCTCCTGCTCTTAGTGTGCAGATGTACATTCCATTCTTTATATTCGCGGGAATCTGATATTCATAACTTTTCCTGACAGGAAGGCTGCCTGTTTTGCGATGTGCAATTACTCTTCCTGACAGTGAGTGTATTGTAAACTCTATACCGTCAGTTACAGGTGATCCATGGTTGGTAATTTTCAGGATGGTATTTCTGATTAACTTAACAGAAAAGGCCTGGTTGTTACGGTTCGCAATGAGATCGTTTTTTACAGATGAAGATTGATCACCTACGGATCGCACTATGAATACCTCGAATGTTTTCCCCGGAATATCATCACCTGCAATTGCGTCAGGAAATCCCCTGGGCTGTGGTGGTGGTTTTGTTCCCATGGGCAGTTGTAACGGGCTCCCCTGGTATTTACCTTTTAAAACAGGTTCACCCCAAATATCAAAAACGCTGTGAACTGTGAAATTGGAACCGGATTCAATCATATTATCCAAATTTACAGATACATAGTCATTTTTATTCCAGTTGTAAACAATTACATCTATTCTGCGAGGATCGTATCTGTTCGGATGCAGAACAGTTTTTGTTCCGACTGGGAGCTTATTTGAAAAGACATTGTTTGGGAATTCATTGGGGTCTGGTCCAATCTCATCGCCAAAGAAATGGTTGCCCTTTAACAATGATATAATCTCCAGGTATTTTAACCTCCTGATGTCAACCATTCTTCTTTTGAGGCAACTGTACGAGCGAAGCGTCTTTACTCGACTTAGTAAATAATATATTTGATATATTACTAATGCAACTATTTCTGTTTCTCTTACCTTTCTATTTACTTAATCATATCTTCTCCCACTTTTCAGATTTATAAACTTTGGAAAATCAGGAAACAATTGCTTAAAAGGTCTCTATTTTTCAGACGCGAAATAGCATGCTCTTAATTTATTTCCCGTGATATTTTTAACTATTACCATGAAGTCAAATGACACGAAAATAACGAGCTTGCAAGAATCAAGGCAGGAAACTGGCTATGCGATCAAACAATTGAATCAAATTAAAGTCATTAAATTAGACCAGATACTTTTAGCAACCTGTTTTTGTCACCCCGTTTCTTTCAGGGTATGAAGCCCAATAGCGCAGTACTGTTTCTATTGAATTATTTTATCCTCAGGCAACAAAAACAGGTAATCCGCAAAGATACACAACCTGGTAAGGCCGAGTGCTGAACACCTTACCGTCAATAAGAAATCGCTCTATTTCCCCGACACTTATTTCCCGTTTAAAGCATCCAGCACCTGGTAATAAGTATCTTTTTTCTGGTTATTATTGAAAAGCAACGATTGAGAACTCGAGCCATTACATAGCGAACCATTGAAATAATTCAGCCACGATTCACTGTCGTTAATTCCCCAGAAAGTTATAGCAACACATTTGGGCTGGTTTACGCAATATTCGGTGATATCATGGTACAACTGCAGTTGTTGCTGCTTTGTGACCATGTTGCCGCAGAGATTGATATCCCACTCGGAAATCAACACTTCAAGACCCAGATCTGCATAGTACTGCATATTATCTCTCACCATATCCGCTGTGGGAATGTTGTTTGGAGGTCCGATATGCATCTGAAAACCAATACCATCTATAGGAACTCCGTTTTCAACCCATTCCTTTACCTTTTGGCGTGCAAACCGCGATTTGTCGTTATCAGCGTCAATACTGTAATCATTGTAATACAGTTTCATGTCTTTCATGTTGTGGTTATCCGCGTATTCTCTGGCTATTTTGAAAGCCAGCTCAATGTAATCGGGCCCTATCTGGCTATAAAATACAGAATTTCTCATGCGCGCGTTGCCGGAACCATTATCATTGTCAGTCATAAAGGCTTCGTTAACCACATCCCATGCGTAAACTTTATTTCCGAAATGACCCATAACCTTTTCGATATGATTTTTCATTATACCAAGCACCCTGTCCCGACNNACCCATCCCGCCAGTTGGCTGTGCCAGACAAGACAGTGACCCTTGACCTTTATCCCATTCTGCTGTGCCCAGTTTACGATGGCATCAGCCTGGGAAAAGTTAAACATATTTTCACTTCCCTCAACATTCTGCCATTTCATATCATTTTCAGGGGTCACATAGTTAAAGTCACCCGATACTGTGTTATTAAGACGATTTGTTGATACCGCAGTCCCGATCAGGATATTACGGTTTCCACATGCACCCGCTGCCTTAAGAGTTGTGGCATTGCAAACCTGAGGTACTATTGAGTCCATGTAAATAGTCGTGTCCAACAGGGTGTAGGAACTCAATGGAACCTTTTTTTCATAATAGCCGCTTTTCTTCGCGACCAGGGTATCAACAGCCGGAGCCATAGACTTGGCAAGCCGGAAATTTCCCCCTGCCTCAGAGCCTGATTGCTTCAGATATAAGTCTTCCCCTATCTGCATAACCGGGCAGGTATAGGTTTTACTGTCAACGGTAATGCTCAGTATGTTAATCCCGGAAGCAAGATACGGCAGTGTAATTTTTTGAGTCAACGGATTAAAATCGGTAAAATCCATAGAAAACAGTTGTTTTCCATTTCCTGAAAAAACAGAGACTTTTCCGCTTTTCATCACTGAACCCGAATTAAAAATCAGATCTCTGCCCCTCAGCCGGAATTTTGGTGCCATCGCGGGTGATTCATTCATATTGATGGCCTTTACCGGGGAAATCAGGGAGAATTTTCCATCTGCATCTGTTGTTGATGACAGGCTGGATTCTATCTTCAAAGTCAGGGAGACATCTTTGAGAGGTCCGCCGCCGGTTTTCATTACGGTTCCGGTAATTTTAACATCAGCAGCTTCTGATATCAGGATACTGCAAAGCACCGCCAATACAGAAAGACATGTCCGTTTCATCTTTGGCCCGTCCTTTTTTTTCAAAATGTTTATTACTTGTTGAGCAATATTGTAAGTATAATGGAATATTTGATATTTTTCACAGAAATGATGAAAAGTTTTGACTTCTGAATATCACCTGTACCGGGGGGCACCCCTGAGCCTTTTACAGAAGCATTCCACCAGCCTTACGTTCCCTGATTTATTTTGTAAGACTTACTCTCAGGAGAGGTGCCCGAGTGGTTGAAGGGGGCGGTCTCGAAAACCGTTGAACCGGGCAACTGGTTCCCAGGGTTCGAATCCCTGCCTCTCCGCTTAAGAAGATAGTGAAGAAAGAGAACTGATACCCATTCAGTATATACTTTTTCGCCGGCCATCCTTTGCTCGGCAGGTATAATTAAAACTATTGGAGGGTTCATGAGAAAAGAGATCGTCTCCCTTTCTGTCCTTATCTTCTGCTTTTCCACCTTCTCCCAGGTGCTCAATACCGGCCAGACCATGAGACTGGGATCATTCTCCCTTACGGCATCACCACTCGCCTATTTTGACAACGGCTCCCTTCCTGATCCCGGTTTTCACGCCATGTTCGGCATAGGACTTCCCGGTAAACTCGATCTCAGTTTCAATGCCAACTTCAGGCATGGAAGGAACCCTCTTTTCGGTGCGGATATAGAATGGGGAATCCTTTCCGGTTTCCCCTCATTTTCCTTTACCACAGGGATCCATGGATTCAATTATGCCGGGATTGACCTGACTGCAAACCTTACTTTCCCGATACGACAAGTAGCTGCCATCTACGGCGGTTTTGACAGTGACATTGACTTTGCAGATAGCAGGGTAAGAATACCGGTCTGGGGGTTCGGAGGTGTGGAGGTCAGTATCAAACGGGCATTCAAGATTATGATGGAACTGGACATCGCAGCCTCTAAACCTGCTTAACATATAATGGCCATTGGAATTGCGCTGTTTTTCTGAGTCTCCCCTCTGCTGTCAGGTAAAGCGTTAATGCCGGCTTTCCATTTCGAAGTTTACAAAATAACCTTTACCTGATATCACTGATTTTAACTCTGTAAATCCTGTCATCGGCTTTCTCCGGCCTGCCTCTCCCATCCCTGTTACTTGTCCCAAAATACAGGTACCCTCCATTGACATTGAGCGCCCGCAGTCTCCCCAGACCGGTAAAGAACTTCTCCTCACTGCCGTCTGTCAGATTTATTCTTCTTAACTGCTGCCCCCGTAAACCGGTGATAAAAAGATACCCATCCGCTGCCACACATGATGCGGGTGCGAGGGTAAAACCTGTATAGCACCGGAACGATGGCACCTTGTCACATGTTTCGGGCCATCCGTATTCCCCTCCCTTTTCCACTATGTTTACTTCATCATGACGTATCGGGCCATGATCTGTGACATATAAGAATCCGTCACTCCAGTCAAACCCCTGAGGATCTCTCAATCCATAAGCATAAACATAGTCGCCGAAAGGATTGTCGGATGGAACCGAACCATCTCTTTTCATGCGTAAGATCTTCCCGCCCAGACTTCCGATATCCTGAGAGTTTTGCTTCTCGCCTGCATCACCGGTGCTTGCATAAAGGAGTCCATCCGGCCCGAACCTGAGCCCTCCGCCATTGTGAATCTCACCGGCGGGGATATTGTCCAGAAGAACACGTTCGTCTGTGAGAGTATCGTTGAGTGTAAACCTGGAAATCCGGTTTACAAGCGAACCATTTGCGCTGTAGGTATAATAGACATAGATGAATCTGTTTTTCAGAAACTGCGGATCAACCGCTATTCCTGAAAGCCCGGATTCTCCCTCCTCTTTTGCACCGATCCTCCCGACCAGATTCACTGCACCATTTTTAACAGTCTTTACATTTCCTTTCCGTTCTGTGAATATCAGCGTACTGTCCGGAAGAAAAGCGATTGCCCAGGGGGTATCGAGATTCCGGGCAACAAGCTCAAGTTTATCCGTCGGGCTCTGAGAGTAAGTATCTAAAGATACAATCACAGCCATCGTAAAAAACGCCAAGAGTCTTTTGCACATACACTGCCTCCGGAAAACTAAGCGGCAATCTTTATTCCTGTTCTTTAATCGGGGTCGGAATCGGAATCGAAAATTTCATGCCGGGTTTTGTAATTGGGGATCTGGTGTTCTATTTCTAAATGATTGGTATATCACTATGCTCGTTTCCCAAAGCCGGGGAAAGAAAAATTCATTGTGTCATCTCTGGGGTGAAAGCGTAACTTAGGCGATTAAATCAAAGATTCATCCCGCAGGTGAATTAGTGACGTGAGGCACTATCCAAAAGATGACCATCGAAGATGGATCTCCGCACCACTTAAAAAGAAAAAGATAGTCCGTCCCCAATTTTACTTAATCGATTTAGTTAAAAACTAAGATTTCCCCTAAAAAACTCATCAAAATTCCAAACCAAACGATACCGATTCCGATACCGACCCCGAACCGGAATCACAGTTACATGTCTTTATCTCTAAAAACCTTAGTATCTGTCTTAAAACCGTAGTAGCAGCAGAAAAACCATCGACCATAACCTTATTATCAAAAACCAGGAAAAGGAAATTCATTGTGTCATCTCCGGGGTGAAAGAATGATTTAATCGATTAAGTCACTAATTCACCCCGCAGGTGAATTAGTGACATTAAACACCGTCCAAAAC
>LFRM01093416.1_pt4 | contig 15766 bp, 13 predicted proteins | sample 618341 | NCBI WGS metagenome assembly LFRM01 (sample SAMN03654438, study PRJNA283298) | anaerobic digester metagenome | isolation source: pool of bioreactors CSTR01a, CSTR02a, and CSTR03a thermophilic anaerobic... | place: Denmark: Kgs. Lyngby | collected 2014-05-21 | reverse complement strand
GTTGACTTAGAAGTTATTGGCGCAAAAGCCTTTGATTTAATTAAATTACAACCAGCCATAATTGCTGAGATAAAAGAAAAAGCAATGGAATATCTTTACTATGAAGTTGAATTACCACTAAGCAAAATTCTTTTTGAAATGGAAAATAAAGGCATTAAAGTGAGCAAGGAAATTATTGTTGAAATTGCTGATAAAACAAAAAAAATAATTGATGAAGTTAGTGATGAAATTTATGCACATGCAAATCGAGAATTTAACATTAATTCACCAAAGCAATTGTCAGAAGTGCTTTTTGATGAATTAGACTTGCCACAAGTTAAAAAGCGCTCAACTGCGATTGATATTTTAGAAAAACTTCAAGGTCAACATCCAATTATAGATGCAATAATTAAACAGCGAAAATATCAAAAACTTTTTAGTACGTATGCTGATGGTTTACAAAAATTTATTAGTGAAGAAGGTCGTATTCATACAATCTATCACCAAACAACAACACAAACTGGTCGCTTATCTTCAACTGATCCAAACTTACAAAACATTTCAGTAAGAGATGAAGATGCTCGAGAAATTAGAAAAGCTTTTATTGCTGATGAAAATAGTGTTTTGATGGCCTTTGACTACTCACAAGTTGAACTTAGAATTTTAGCCCATATGGCCAAAGAAGAAAAACTAATCCAAGCCTTTAAAGAAAACTTAGATATTCACGCTCAAACAGCTAAAGATGTCTTTGAGTTAAATGAGGTTGAAGGGGATGATCGTCGCAAGGCAAAGGCGGTTAACTTTGGAATAATTTATGGAATTAGTGACTTTGGATTGTCTGAACAATTACATATTCCAATTAGTGAGGCTAAACAGTATATTGATAAATACTTAGCAACATATCCTGGTATTAAAACTTATATGGAAAAAACAGTTGAATTTGCTAAAGAACAAGGTTATGTAAAAACACTTATTAATCGTCGCCGTGAAGTAGCTGAATTATTAAGTTCTAACTACATGGTTCGCCAATTTGGCCAAAGGGCTGCCATGAATGCACCAATTCAAGGTAGTGCTGCTGATTTAATTAAAATCGCAATGGTTAGAATAAATGCCAGAATAAAAACTGAAAACTTAAAATCATCAATGATACTTCAGGTTCATGACGAATTAATCTTTAATGTTATTGAAGATGAAGTCGACTTGATGAAATCTTTAATAAGTGAAGAAATGAATAATGCAATGCAGTTAGATGTACCTTTAAAATCCGATGGCTCTACTGCTAAAGATTGGTATGGTTTATAAGATGCCTGAACTACCAGAAGTAGAAACCGTTGTAAACACACTAAAAACTTTAGTCATCGGAAAAGAAATTAGTGGAGTAGATGTTTATTGGGACAATATAATCGCTAATCCTGATATAGATACATTTAAAGAGATGATTATTGGTCAAAAAATTGTAGATGTTACAAGACGAGGTAAGTATATACTGTTTAATTTAACGCAGATGACTTTGGTATCACATTTAAGAATGGAAGGAAAATACTTTGTTTATAATGAAAAAACTAAAAAAGAAAAACATGATCATGTAGTTATTTATTTTAGTGATTTTGGCCAAATGCATTACAATGACACCAGAAAGTTTGGTAAAATGTATTTATATGGTGAAGATGAAGCTTTAAAAATCTTAGCAAATGTTGGACTTGAGCCGTGGGATAATTTGCTAACGGCAACTTATCTAAAGAAAAAGGCTAAAAACAGAAGTGTAAGTGTCAAACAGTTTTTATTAGATCAAAGCATAATTGCAGGCATTGGTAACATTTATGTCAATGAGATTTTATTTTTAACAAAATTACATCCAGCAACTACAGTAAATAAAGTTACTTTAAATAAGTTTCGCCAAATAATTGAAGTAACCCAAGATGTTTTAGCAAAGGCAATTGATCAAGGTGGCACAACAATTAGAAGTTATACGTCATCACTTGGAGTTACTGGTCTATTTCAACAAAGTTTAAAAGTACATAACTTAGCTGGAATTCCATGTACAGTTTGTGGCACGCCTATTAAAAAAATTACAGTTGCACAAAGGGGGACTTATTTATGTCCAAATTGTCAAAAAGAAAATTTGCAATAACAGGTACAATTGGTTCAGGTAAAAGTACGCTGACAAAAATTATTGCAAAAAGTTATCCAACAATTAGTGCAGATGAAATTGTTGCGAATATGTATTTAGATAAAGACTTTGCAAAGATGATTAACAAGCAGTTTTTAGATAATGAAAATGAAATTGTTAACAAGGCTGACTTATCAAAAGTCATCTTTAGTGATGCCCAAAAAAAACAAGATTTAGAAGCAATAATCCATCCTTTAGTAAAAAAGGAAATCATCCAATGGCTAAATATTCAAAAGGGTTTATGCTTTACTGAAGTACCACTACTTTTTGAGGCTAATTTACAAGATTTGTTTGATGGTGTTATTTTAGTGGTTGCACAAAATGAAAAGATTGTTGAACGCTTAGAAGTATCTCGTAACCAAAGTCGCAAAAAAACATTAAGTATTATAGCCAAACAAATGGATGTAAAAACAAAGATTGAAAAATCAGATATAGTTATTGAAAACAATGAGGGTTTAAAACAATTAAAAGAAAAAATTGAAAATTTGTTAATAAAATTAGAAAGTGGTGAGTAAATGGGAATCTTAGGCAAATATAAATATGAAGTTGAAAACAATGTAGTGATGTCAGACTTAGCTTATGAATCACTAATTATGCTATATCAGCCACTAATTGGAGCTAATGCTGTTTCGATTTATTTAACTTTAAATAAGATGCCTTTTTTTACTGACTACTCTTTTTTATGTGTTTACACTGGTTTAGAAATAGAGACAGTTGAACATGCAATTATAATGTTAGAGCGCTATCGATTATTAAAAACTTATAAAAAGGTTAAAGAGGATATTTTTATCCATGTTCTACTTGAGCCAATTTTACCTTTAGAATTTATTTCTCACTATGTATATGGACTTGAGTTAAGACGCCACATAGGTAATCATAATTTCAACTTACTAAATCAGCGTTATGGCTTAAAGCATATTGATAAAAAAGACTTTGTAGAAATTACTGAAAAGAAACTGTTCAATGTTTCCCAATTTAATGAAAAAGATTTAAAAGAAATGATAAACAAAAAAAATGGAGAAATTGTATTACCAAATCAGTTTAACTATGATTTATTTTTAAGAGATGTTACTAATTTACAGTTTCCTCACACTTTAAGAAGCAAAGAAAACTTAAATTTAATTGGTGAGTTGGCACTTCTATATGGAATTAGTGAAGTAAGGATGCAAACTTTAGTTTTTAGAAGTATTAATTATAATGATTTAAAATTTGAAACAAGCAAGCTTATTGAGCGGGTTAGACGTGAAAAAGTTGTAATTGATGAAACAATTAATAAGTATGAACTACCGCCAGAAGCCTTTTTGCAACTATTACAAAATGGGGCTGCCGTTAGTACTTACAACAAACAATTATTAGAGCAGCTAGTAGTTGACATGCTTTTAAAACCTGTTGTCGTCAATCGCTTGATTGAACATATTATGGAAACAAATAATAATCGTTTAATAAAAAACTATGTGCTTCAAGTAGCGACTACATGGAAATCATTTGATATAAGATCACTTGAACAGGCAGATGAATTGATTAAAAAAACAAGTTTTAAAAAATCAAAACCAAAACAAGTACAAAATGTTACTCGCCAAAAACAAGGAGTAAACATTGAAAATGATTATACTGATCAAGAAAAGCAAGAAATTGCAGAAAGACTAAAAAGGTTTGGTGAAAAATATGGAACAAATGAGAATTAACATTGACATTAGCGAAGAAACTCAAGAAAATCGCAAACAACTTTTAGCTCAACTAAAAGCAGACAGTAGAGTAATCGATTTTTTAGAAAAAAATGAGTTGGATGAAGCATTTTTACAAGCTAATGTTCAAAAATTTAAAGATTGGATTGATGGTTTAGATGAGTGTGCAAGCTGTAAAGGTCTTGATGTGTGCGTTAAAAACATTAAGGGTCATTTCTTTGATTTAAAGTATGATGGAATTTTACAAAAACAGTTAACACCTTGTCGTTATCAAAAAGAATTAAATCAAAAAATGGAATATCTAAAAAATTATGAAGTTAGAGATTTCCCTGATGATTTAATTGATATAACTCTCCAAAGCATTGACTTTGAAAATGAGCCAATAAGTTATTTAGATGTTTTAACCAAAGTGTCAGAATTTATTGATAGACCAAAAGGTCCAGGCTATTATATTTATGGTGATGTTGGTGTGGGCAAAACCTTTTTAACCACAGCAATAACAAATGAGCTGGCAAAAAAAGGTAAAAAAATTGCCTACGTTCACGTTCCAACCTTTGCTAGTACACTACGTAATTTAATTTCTCAAAGAATTTCTTTAGATGGACTTTTATACAAGCTTAAATATGTAGATATTTTAGTTATGGATGATATAGGGGCTGAAAGTGTTACTGATTGGTTTAGAGATGAAATATTGCTTTCAATTTTAAATTTTAGAATGGAAGCTAATAAGAGCTGCTTTTTTACAAGTAATTTAACAGTAGATGAACTAGCTAATCACTATATGTATAACAATAAAAATGAATACAATAAATTAGCGGCGACAAGACTATTAGAGCGAATCAAAATGACTAGTGTTCCAATTATGCTTGTTGGCGAAAACCGTAGAAATCTTATAAAACGCTAACAATTTTAAATGCAGCCTGATTAAGGGCTTAAATACACTTTTTATGTACTTATTCAAGTTATTTTGATATAATAACTAGCGTGGAGGCAAGGAAAAATGATCAAAAAAATCGCAGTATTAACATCTGGTGGCGATGCTCCAGGTATGAATGCAACAATTAGATCGATAACGCGTTCAGCAATAGCAAGAGGAATTACGGTCATGGGAATTAGAGATGGCTTTTTAGGTCTTATCAACGATGATATATTCGAATTACATCGTTCAGATGTAAGTGGAATTATTATTCGTGGTGGAACTATGTTAGGCAGTGCTCGTGTGCCTGGATTTACTGAGCGAGCTGTTCAAGATTTAGCTTTAACCAATTTAGAAAAACATAACATTGATGCGCTTATTGTTATTGGTGGCGATGGATCATACCGTGGTGCAAGAGCTCTAACCAGCTTAGGCATTAACTGTGTAACGATACCTGGTACTATTGATAATGATATTCCTGGAACAGAACAAACAATTGGATTTGATACAGCACTAAACACTGCTATTGAAGCAATTGACAAATTGAGAGATACTTCTTCATCGCATCATCGCTGTTCTGTAGTTGAAGTTATGGGAAATCGTTGTGGCGACTTAGCCCTATATGCAGGAATTGCAACAGGAGCTGAATTAGTCATTACGCCAGAAACTGGTTATGACTTTGAATGGACAATAGACCGCTTAAAAGAGCTAGACTTAATTAGACACAAAAGTCATGCTATCGTTGTTATTAGCGAAAAATTAACTGATGCAGAAGATTTAGCCAAAAGTATATCGCAAAAGACATCTTTTGCTGGTCGATCAACTGTCTTAGGTTACATTCAAAGAGGTGGATCACCAACTGCTAACGACCGCTTGCTTGCAACAAGATTAGGAGACCACGCCGTAGCAACCTTACTTGAGGGAAAAACCAATCACTCAGTGGGAATAATTGATGGAAAGCTAATTTCAATGACAATTGACGAAGCCTTTGCATCAAAAAGAGAAGTTAAACAAGCAATGTTTGACTTACAAAAACGTTTAGTTTAAAAAGAAAATTTATATAGGAGGAATTATGTTAGACATTAGAAAAACAAAAGTTGTAGCAACAATCGGACCTGCTACGAAATCGTACGAAATGATGGAAAAATTAGCAAAAGCAGGGGTAAATATCGCAAGATTAAACTTCTCACATGAGGACCAAGCTTCTCACCTTGAAAGAATGAACACAATTAAAAAAGTAAATGCTGACACTGGAAGCAGTGTTGCAATTTTAGCAGATACAAAAGGACCTGAAATTAGATGTGGAGTTATGGAAAATGATGGCTTCCAACTAGAAAAAGGCGATATTGTTAAAGTTTTAAAAGAAGACGTTTTAGGAAACAAAGAAAGATTTACAATTGATGTTCCTGAATTATACGAAGATGTTAAAGCTGGAAATGTTTTATTAATCGATGATGGAAAAATGCGCCTGACAATTATTGAAGCAAAAGCTGACGAATTAACATGCCGTGTTGAAAACCCTGGAATGATTAAAACAAGAAAAGGTGTTAACGTTCCTGGAGTTAGACTTTCAATGCCATTTATTTCAGAAAAAGATGAAGCAGATATTAGATTTGCTTGTCAACAAGGAGCAGACTTCCTTGCAGCTTCTTTTGTTAGAAGAAAACAAGACATCTTAGAAATTAGAGCAATTTTAGAAGATGAAGGCAGACCAAACATGCAAGTTATTCCTAAAATTGAAAACCAAGAAGGTTATGATAACTTAAGAGAAATATTAGAAGTATCTGACGGAGTAATGGTTGCACGTGGAGACTTAGGTGTTGAAGTAAGTCTAGAATTAGTACCAATTTTCCAAAAGAAAATGATTGCTATTGCAAACGAAATGGGTAAACCAGTTATTACAGCTACGCACATGTTAGAATCAATGATGGGAAATCCAAGACCAACAAGAGCAGAAGCGGGCGACGTTGCAAATGCTATTATTGATGGTTCAGATGCAGTAATGCTTTCAGGTGAAAGTGCTGCTGGATTATATCCAATTGAAGCTGTTAACACAATGGTTAAAATTGCTAAAGCAATGGAAGAAATTGTGCCACACGCTGACCTACTTTACAAAGCTAAAAAAACAGCTCAACCAACAGTACAAGATTCAATCGGTATTGCTGTTGCAGATACTGCATATAACTTAGAAACTGTCGACGCTATTATTGCTTTTTCCCAAAGTGGAAATACAGCAAAAAGACTTTCAAAATATCGTCCACAAGTACCAATTCTTGCAGTAACATTTGATAAAGCAATCCAAAGAAGTTTAAACTGTCTTTGGGGAGTTCACCCAATTTATAGCCCACAAGTAAATGATGCAAGCAATGACGAAGAAATTGCATGCAAAATTGCTAAAGAATTTGGCGTAAAAGTTGGAAGAAAAATTATTATTGTTGCAGGATATCCTTCAGGTGAAGGCGCAACAAACATGATGAAAATAATCGAAGTTAAATAAAAAATCAAATCTTATAAAAGGGGGGGAATTATATGAAAACATACATCGGAATTGATCTTGGAGGAACTTTAGTTAGAGTAGCTAAAGTAACTGCGGCTGGGGAAATACTTTATGAAGCAAAAAGTGATTCTTTTGGTCAAAAAGGTCCAGAAATTGTTTTAAATAATATTATTAAATTAGTAAAAGAAATTCCTGATTATAAGAAATGTCAAGGTATCGGTATGGGGATACCAGGTCCTGTTGATACGGTAAATGGCTACATTTCAATGGCAACTAATCTTGTTGGTTTTGAAAAATATCCAGTGGTTGCAACATTGGAAAAAGCATTAGGCTTAAGAGTCTTTTTAGACAATGATGCCAATGTTGCCGGTCTTGCTGAAGCTGTTGTAGGGGTTGGCAAAGATTCGCCAATCGTCTACTTTATCACACAATCAACAGGCATCGGTGGAGCCCTTATCGTCGATAAAAAAGTTGTTTCAGGTAAAAGTGGTTATGCTGGAGAAGTTGCAAACATTATAGTTTGTGATTCCACTGAAAAAATAAATCATTTAAATCCTGGTGCTGTTGAAAATGAAGCTAGTGGTACCGCCCTTGTAAGACGCGCAAAAGTACTTGTAGATCCTGAAATTACGGATGCAAGAGAATTGTTTGAACTTGCAAGAGAAGGTAATGTTGCTGCTGTTGCCTTAATTGATGACATGGCAAAAAAACTAGCGATAATGATGGCTAATGTAGCCCACGTAGCAGACCCACACATGTTTGTTTTAAGTGGGGGCGTCACTAAGTCACATGAACTATATTTTGACCAACTAAAGGCATACTACCAAGGCTTTGTACATGAGGGAATGCGCGACATTAAGATAGAGAGGGCAAAATTGGCAGAGCCAGGAATTATTGGTGCGGCAATGCTACCACTATCTTATGGATTATAGGAGGAAATATGGTATTTGACTTAATTGAATATAATATATTAGAAAAATATGCTGAACTTGCTGTAAAAGTTGGCATCAACATAAAAGAAAACCAACCTGTAGTTATAACTGCTTCTTTAGACAGTGCAAAATTTGCAAGAATGTGTGCTTTAAAAGCATATGATAATGGAGCCAAGTTTGTCCATGTTCTATGGCATGATGACGAAATGAGTAAAATCAATTTTGTTAATGCAGACATTAAAAACTTTGAAACAGTACCACAGTATAAAGTTGACCAATACGATTTCTTTATTGAAGAAAATGTAGCTAGATTAAATATTATTGATGATATTCCAGGATATTTTGCTGAAGTTGATTCAAATAAATTAGCAACAAATGCAAAATCAGCTGGTCAAGCTTTTAAAAGATACAGAAATTATTCAATGGCAAACCATGGTCAGTGGACAATTGCTGCAGTTCCAAGTGTTGGCTGGGCAAATTTAGTTTTCCCAAATGATACAGATGAAGTAGCAGTAAAAAAATTGTGGGATGCAATTTTAGCGGCAGTTAGAGTTAGCAAAGACAATGATCCAATAAAACTATGGCAAGATCATAATGAAAAACTAAGAATAAACAATGAAATCTTAAATAATCACAACTTTAAGTCACTCCATTTTACTAACAGTATTGGAACTGATTTAACAGTAGGTTTAGCTGATGATCATCGTTGGGCTGGTGGTAGTGAAATTGCTGGAAATGGACAAGTGTTTAATCCAAATCTACCAACTGAAGAAAACTTTACAATGCCACATAAAGATAGAGTTGATGGAATTGTTTTTTCAACAAAACCATTAGACTATCAAGGTGTTTTAATTGATAAGTTTAAGCTTGAATTTAAAGATGGAAAAGTTATTGATGCTAGTGCAAAGGTTAATGAAGATAAATTAATTGAGTTATTAGACAATGATAGTGGATCAAGAAGTATTGGGGAAGTGGCGCTATTGCCACACAATTCACCAATTCAAAATAGTGGGATTTTATTCTATAACACACTTTTTGATGAAAATGCTTCCTGTCATTTAGCACTTGGAGCAGCGTATCCTATGAATATTAATGGTGGTACAACTATGAGTGAAGAAAAACTTGAAGAACATGGATTTAATTCATCACTAGTCCACGTAGATTTTATGTTTGGTAGTGCGGATATGAAAATAGATGGCATCAAACACGATGGAACAATTGTTTCCGTTTTTGAAAATGGTAACTTTGTAATCTAACAAAATATGTACTACACTTTAAACTGTAGTACTTTTTTGTATATTTTTACTAGAAATTAGGATGATTAATATCGAAAACACAAAATATATTATAAAGGTTAATGATGATAAAAGCGTAGTAACAGTAAAAGATGTCCAAACTATTTTATTAAAAATTATGGTAGAATTTGACCGAATTTGTAACAAACACAATTTAGATTATGCCCTAGCTTTTGGAAGTATGTTAGGAGCAGTTAGACATAATGGTTTTATTCCTTGGGATGATGACATCGATATTTTAATGACACGCACTGAGTACTTGAAATTAGTTGAAATATTAAAAACAGAATTAAAATCTCCATTTTATTTTCAGTGTTTTGAAATTGATGATCGATATAATTCAACAATTCCCAACATGAAAATAAAAATTCAAAATACTTTTATCAAAGAAAACACCTTAATAAAAAATCGTTTAAAAGGTGATGGTATCTTTATTGACATCTTTGTTTTTGACTCAGTTTCACCTAATAAATATGTTCACATGTTTCATCAACTAACGGCAATATTAATCGCTCCATTAATTATTTTGCTTGATTTATTGAAAGTTAAAAGAAATTATTTCAACACTCTATTGTATAAATATAGTTTGTGGTATGCAAAAAAATATCAAGATAGTCCTTATGCTTTTCAAAGTTTAAGTTGGGTTTATAACAATTGGAATGCGCGTTTAAAGAAAACAGATATGTTTCCAAGTCAACTTTGGGATTTTGAAGGCTATAAATTTAGAATTGGCAATAATTATGATAAGGTATTAAAAGAGATGTATGGAGACTATAAAAAGCTTCCAAGTGCAAAGGGTCAAATTCCAAAGCACATAAAAGATATTAAGATTGATATTTAATAATAAGAAATAGAAGGGGTGTTTATTTTGAGTATTATTTTAGCAGTAAACTCTGGAAGTTCTTCACTGAAGTTTCAGCTGTTTCACATGCCAGAAGAAAATGTAATTGTTTCTGGACAAATTGAGCGTATTGGCTTTTCTGATGCTATATTTACAATGAAGGCTAATGGAGAAAAGTTTACAAAAACTTTAGACATTAAAGACCATAAAGTAGCAGTTAGTGTTTTATTAGAAAACTTATCAAAGAAAGGTTTCATTGATAATATTGATGATATTGCTGGAGTTGGCCATCGAGTTGTTCATGGTGGAGAACTTTATTCAGAATCTGTAATTATTGATGATGATGTAATTCACAATATTGAATTGTTGAGTCGGTTGGCGCCATTACACAATCCTGTCAACTTAATTGGAATTCTAGCTTTTTCAGCTAAACTGCCAAATGCAATTCAAGTAGCGGTTTTTGATACAGCCTTCCATCAAACGATGAAACCATGTACCTATCTTTATCCACTACCTTATGAGTATTATCAAAAACATAAAATTAGAAAATATGGCTTTCATGGAACATCACACTTTTATGTTTCAAGAAAAGTAGCTCAACTAATGAATAAAGAAGTTGCAGATTTAAATATTATTTCAATTCACTTGGGTGGTGGAGCATCAATTACAGCCATAAAAGATGGTAAATCAGTTAATACATCAATGGGCTTTACGCCATTGGCCGGAATTATGATGGGAACTAGAACAGGTGATGTCGATCCAGCAATCTTGCCATATATTATGCAAGCTGAAAGTTTAACCTCAAATGAAGTATTAGATATTTTTAACAATAAGTCAGGAATGTATGGTGTCAGTGGTATTTCAAGTGATGCTAGAGATATTTTAGATGCTGCAGCTGCAGGCAATCAAAGAGCAATACTTACACTCCAAATGTACAGTAACCGTATTTCTGAAGTTATTGGCTCATACTTTGTAAGACTAAAACAAGTTGATGCAGTAGTCTTTACTGGTGGTATTGGTGAAAATGCAGTTAGCATGCGTGCTGATATTTTAGAAGAAATTGGTGAACCTTTAGGATTAAAAATCGATGACAAATTAAATTTAAAAACTATTGGTAAAAATCAAAAGATAAGTTTATCAAATAGTAAAAGTGAAGTATGGGTTATTCAAACTGATGAAGAATTAGTTATTGCAAGAGATACAAATAAGTTTATAAGTGAATAATTTATTCTAATATGGTATAATTATATAAGATAAATGAAAAAGATAAGAGTCTGTATTGTTCAATTTAGAGAGAGAAGTGGTTGGTGAAAACTTCTTGCGAAAAAACAGACTTACTACTTTTTTTAAAGATGATAGGAAATGATCATCCGTATTACTTGCGTTAAAAGTATCGAGAGCACATTTATTGTGAACTAAGGTGGTAACGCGACAACTCGTCCTTTTTTGGAGGAGTTTTTTTATTGAAAGAGAGTGATTTTATGATAAATATATTAAATGATCCAGATTTAGCCCGTCTAAATCATAGTGCTGCCCACGTGATGGCGCAAGCAATTAAACGTCTTTATCCACAAGCAAACTTTTGGGTAGGACCAGTTATTACTTCAGGTTTTTACTATGACATTGATCTATATGGAGATGTTATTAGTGAAGCTGATTTAGAAACAATTGAAAAAGAAATGAAAAAGATTTCTAAAGATGGTAAAAGAATCACTAGAGCTGAACTTTCAAGAACAGAAGCTTTAGAATTATTTGCCAATGATCCATACAAAATTGACTTGATCAATGATTTGCCAGAAGATGAAATTATTTCAACTTACAAACAAGGTGAATTTATTGATCTTTGCCGAGGACCACATGTTGAAACTGTAAAAGAAGTTAAACACTTTAAACTTTTAAAAGTTTCAGGAGCTTACTTTAAAGGAGATTCTCAAAACAAACAATTACAAAGAGTTTATGGAATTGCCTTTAGAAGTCAAGAAGATTTAGATCAGCATTTACACATGTTAGAAGAAGCTGGCAAACGCGATCACAAAAAATTAGGCCGTGAGCTTGGTTTATTTATGATGAGTGATTATGCTGTTGGCCATCCATTCTTTTTAAACAATGGAATGATTTTAAGAAATGAATTGGAAAAGTTTTGGTATGACGAACATACAAAGCAAGATTACCAATTTATTAAAACACCAGTAATGTTAAGCCAAGAGTTGTGGGAAAAATCAGGACACTGGGCAAACTATAAAGATAACATGTATACAACAACAGTAGATGATCAAACTTATGCAATCAAACCAATGAACTGTCCAGGTGGCATGTTGGTGTATAAAAACGATATGCACTCATACCGCGACTTTCCTCTCCGTGTAGGGGAATTAGGTCACGTTCACAGATATGAAGCTAGTGGGGCTTTAAATGGCTTGTTTAGAGTTAGAAGCTTTACACAAGATGACGCGCATATCTTTATGACAAAAAGCCAAATTGAATCTGAAACAATTGAGTTAATGGAATTAATTGACAAGATTTATTCAGCCTTTAATTTTGAATATCGAATTGAACTTTCAACGCGACCACAGGCAAACTTCATAGGAGAAGTCGCTGATTGGGATGAATCTGAAAGAATATTAGAAGAAGTTATTAAAAAAACTGGTAGAGAATATCAAATTAATGAAGGTGATGGCGCATTTTATGGGCCAAAAATCGACTTTCAAATCAAAGACTCACTAGGTCGTGAGTGGCAGTGTGGAACAATTCAGTTAGATATGAATTTACCAGAAAGATTTGACCTTACTTATATTGATGATCATGGTGAAAAAATTAGACCAATTATGTTGCACCGTGCAATCTTTGGATCTATGGAAAGATTTATTGGAATTTTAATTGAACACTACGCAGGAGCATTTCCATTGTGGCTAGCTCCAAAGCAAATTGAAATTATTCCAGTTAACAATGAATATCACTTAGAATATAGTGAAAAGATTAAACAAGAGCTAACTGATTTAGGATTTAGAGTTAGTATTGACCATCGTGATGAAAAACTAGGCTATCGTTTAAGAGAAGCCCAAATCATGAAAGTACCAGTTCAATTAATCATTGGTGATGATGAAGTAGCCAATAGTACAATTAATGTTAGAAGATATGGATCGCGTGATCAAAAAGCCTTTAGCTTAAATGATTATGTAGAAATTCTTCAAGATGAACTAGTTAATAAAAAATAATTGTCAAAAAGGCCGATATTTAATATTTTGGCCTTTTTAAATCTAAAGTGAGTTAGGAGAATATCAAATGGAAGTAAATGAGCGTGTAATCAATTTTTTAAACAATGATCTACCTTTTAAAAACACGCAAATAAAAGCTGTTATTGCATTAATTGAAGATAAAAATACAATACCTTTTATTGCGAGATATCGAAAAGAAATGACAGAAAATTTAGATGAGGTTGAAATAAAACTCATTGTCGATAAATATAACTATCTATTAAAATTAGAAGAACGAAAAGAAGAAGTAATTAGGCTAATAAGTGAACAAGACAAAATGACAGAAGAGCTTTTAAATAAAATCATGGAAGCTGATCGTCTACAAATAATCGATGACTTGTATCGTCCATTTAGACAAAAACGTCGCACCTTAGCTGCAATTGCCAAAGAGGCAGGCTTAGAGCCTTTAGCCTTATTGATTATGCTTCAACAAGATGAATTAAATATAGAGCAGTTAGCCTTAAATTATTTAAATCCTGAAGCAAAAATTATGACAGTGGAAGATGTTTTGGCTGGTGTCCATGAAATAATTGCGGAAACAATTAGTGACAATCCAGACTTAAGAGGCTTTTTTAGAAAGTATACTTACAATAATGCCATAATTGAAACCAAGCTAAAAGCAGATGATCAAGATGAGCGTAAAGTTTATGAAATGTATTATAATTATAGTGAAAAAGTCAATAAACTTGTTGCCCACCGTATTCTTGCGATTAATCGTGCTGAAAAAGAAGATGTTTTAAAAGTAGACATCACAAATAATTTAGATGAAGTCCACAACTTTTTAAAAAATCAAATAATTACTAATATAAACAGTCCGGCATTTGCCTTAATCGAAGCTGGTTACATAGATGCTTATAAGCGTTTTATTGCACCAGCAATAGAGCGTGAAATCAGAAATGAGTTAACTGACAATGCTCAAGAGCAAGCCGTAAAAGTATTTAGCGAAAATTTATACAATTTACTGCTTCAAGCACCAATCAAAGATAAAATTGTCATGGGCTTTGACCCAGCTTTTAGAACGGGATGTAAATTGGCAATCGTTGATGAAAGTGGTAAATTATTAAAAATAGCTGTAATTTTTCCGCATGCATCAAGTCAAGCAAGTCATGATAGTGCCGCTAAAAGTTTTGTAGAAATGGTTGATAAATACAAAGTTGATTTAATTGCGATTGGTAATGGAACAGCAAGTCGTGAATCAGAACTATTTGTTGCAAAAAATATTAAAGAAACAAAACAAAAAGTAAACTATATTATAGTTAATGAAGCTGGAGCTTCAGTCTATAGTGCAAGCAAGCTAGCGCGTCAAGAATTTCCTGACTTACAAGTAGAAGAGCGCTCAGCTGTTTCAATTGCCAGGCGTATTCAAGATCCTTTAGCTGAACTTGTTAAAGTCGACCCTAAATCAGTAGGGGTAGGCCAATACCAACATGATATATCAGAAAAAATCTTAGATGACCAGCTGACTTTTGTTGTTGAAAATGCAGTTAACCAAGTTGGTGTTGATATCAACAGTGCTAGTTTTAAATTATTGGAATACATATCAGGTTTAAATAAAACAGTTGCAGCCAACATTATTAAATATCGTGATGAAAACAATGGATTTAAAAATCGTAGTGAACTAAAAAAAGTTCCAAGGTTGGGTCCAAAATCTTTTGAACAAGCAATTGGTTTTATTAGAATTTTTAATGGAACTAATATTTTAGATGCTACAAAAATTCATCCTGAATCTTACAAAGTGACAAACAATTTAGTAAAAGATTTAAAAATTGACTTAAAAACTTTAGGTAGCAGGGAAAACAATAATAAATTATTGCACTTAGATACTGTAAGTTTAAGTGAACAGTATGGTGTAGGTATTGAAACGTTAAAAGACATTATCGAAGCTTTAAAAGAGCCTTTACGTGATGTTAGAAGTGATATTTCATCACCAACACTAAGATCTGATGTCTTAAGCATTAAAGATCTAAAAAAAGGATTACAACTTGCAGGGACAGTTAGAAACGTTGTTGATTTTGGAGCTTTTGTGGACATTGGTTTAGACAATGATGGTCTTGTCCATATTTCACAAATTAGTAATAAGTTTATTAAACATCCAAGTGAAATCTTAAAGGTTGGACAACAAGTCGTTGTCTATGTATTAGACTTTGATGTAGATAAGGGTCGTGTTCAATTAACGATGATTCAATAATTTCAAATA
>LFRM01290887.1_pt3 | contig 15773 bp, 10 predicted proteins | sample 618341 | NCBI WGS metagenome assembly LFRM01 (sample SAMN03654438, study PRJNA283298) | anaerobic digester metagenome | isolation source: pool of bioreactors CSTR01a, CSTR02a, and CSTR03a thermophilic anaerobic... | place: Denmark: Kgs. Lyngby | collected 2014-05-21 | reverse complement strand
GATGAGAAAAAGCTCATCAAGAAGACCTTGTCGGCAATGGCAAATGCCTACGCGCCGTATTCAAAGTTCCCGGTGGGAGCTTGTATCGTAACCGCCGATGGTGAGGAAATTACAGGCTGCAATATTGAGAATGCCTCATACGGCCTTTCAATGTGTGCCGAGCGCGTCGCCCTTTTTAAGGCGTACTCGGAAGGGAAAAAGGACATCGTAGCTTTGGCGGTGGCTGCAAATGTAGATGAACCGGTGTCACCTTGCGGGGCATGCCGGCAGGTCATATCGGAACTGGCACCTAAGGCCATTGTGTATTTAACCAATAATGACGGCTCTAAAGTTAAAAAGATGACAGTGGAAGAGCTGCTGCCCTACGGATTTTCGCTTTAGATTTTATAAACAAATTCCATTGATTTACTGGTCAACAATAGACACATAATTCATTTCACAGCGAAAATTGAGGTAAGATAACGACAAGCGAACCCAATAAAGCAAGGACATTATTATTCTTAAGCTTGGAATAAACGAGCAGGGGCAGCGTGCAGGAGGAGGCTCTTGTCACTCGGCAGGATGCCGAATTGCCTACGAATCCGTGCGGAGTGCAGAGCCAAGCTTAAGAGTTTTTCTTCGACTCAAACTAAACGGTCTTTTTTGCAAGGTGACGTCGTGTTTACGGGAATAACTATAAGGAAGGGTCTTGCCATCTCCAGCAAGGTGGTAAGGAAAAGAACTGTCTATTTTAAATAAAAAGGCAGGTGTTGGTATGTTTTTTGTGCCGGAGATAATTGAGAAAAAGAAGCGGGGTTTAAAGCTTTCCAAAGAGGAGATAGAGTTTATAGTGAATGGCTATGTGGACGGAAGCATTCCCGATTACCAGGTATCTGCATTGCTAATGGCCATTTACTTTAAAGGAATGGATGAGGAAGAGACGACCAACCTCACAATGGCCATGGCCCACTCTGGAGAGATGGTGGATTTATCAGCCATAAAAGGAATAAAAGTTGATAAACATTCCACCGGAGGCATTGCGGACACGACCACATTGGTGCTTTTGCCCCTGGCATCTTCGGTGGGGGTAAAGGTGGCCAAGATGTCTGGCAGAGGCCTTGGCCATACTGGGGGAACCGTTGACAAGCTGGAATCCATTCCCGGCTTTAGATGCGAGCTGGACGGCAAAGACTTTATCGATGCAGCAAATAGCATCGGTGCTGCTATAACGGGCCAATCGAAGAATCTGGTTCCGGCAGACAAGATGTTATACGCCTTAAGAGATGTGACGGCCACCGTTGATTCAATTCCGCTAATCGCCAGTTCCATCATGAGCAAAAAGATTGCCGGCGGTGCCGACAAGATTATCCTTGACGTGAAATTTGGCAGCGGCGCTTTTATGAAAAATTATGACGATGCGCTGAAATTGGGAAGCTTGATGGTTAAAATCGGTGGATTGGCTGGCCGGGAGACCGTGGCATACATTACCGACATGGACCAGCCCCTAGGCCTTGCCATCGGTAACAGTATAGAAGTGATAGAAGCGGCGGAGACTTTAAAAGGCAGGGGCAATGAAGACCTGCTTTCCCTGTGTTTAGAGTTTGCTTCGGAGATGATGGTGCTTGCCGAGATTGAAAGTGACAAAGAAAAGGCAATAGAGCGGCTTAAGGCAAGTATTGATGCAGGGGAGGCCCTAAAGAAATTCAAGGAGATAATTGCGAACCAGGGAGGCAATCCCGAAGTTTTAGAGGACTATTCCCTTTTGCCAAAGGCAAAATATGAGCTGGAAGTTGTAGCACCAACAGACGGTTTTGTGAAGCAAATCGATGCTATCCGCCTCGGAATTACAAGTATGAAAATCGGGGCCGGCAGGCAGAAAAAGGATGATGTCATAGACCCTGCCGTAGGAATATGGATATACAAAAAAGTTGGCGATAAAGTAACAAAGGGCGAAGCATTCGCTAAAATCCTGGCAAATGATGAAGAAAAACTTCATTGGGCAGCCGAAGAAAGTAAGGCCGCCTTTGAATTTTCAAGGGAGCCCATCGCAAGAAGAAAGGTAATATGGGCAAAGATAACAAAGGACGGAGTTCATGAACTATAAAATCTTTTTAATGAAATTTAGAGAAGATAACGACAGCTCACCTTATAATCAATGCCTCTTGCTCTTAAGTTCAGTGCTGCACTCCGCAGGGGTTCGCAGGCAATTGGGCATCCTGCCGAGTGCCTGCCAGCGCGCCTCCTGCACGCTGCCCCTGCTCAGCTTCCACCAAACTTAAGAGCGACGACGGCATTGCTTAAAGGGTTCGTTTGTCATTATCTTTCTAAAACATGAAGAAAATTTCTTTCATTGCTCTAGAGAATTAGCTTGTTAACATCAGCTCAAGATTAAGGCTTTGAGTAAAGAGTTCTTTTCTTGTCAAAAACCCCAAATACGAAAAAAGGACTGATAACATGATTCAAAAGGTAATTCTAATTGTCCTCGACAGTGTGGGAGTGGGAGAATTGCCGGATGCGGCCAAATACGGCGATGAGGGCAGCAACACGCTGGGCAATGTGGCCAAGGCAGTAGGCGGACTTTCGCTGCCGAACATGCAGAAGATGGGTATCGGAAATATCATTGATATAGAAGGTGTACCAGCTGTAAAAGAGCCGACAGCTGCGTACGGAAAGGCTGCGGAAAAGTCTGCGGGAAAGGATACGACGACTGGACACTGGGAACTTGCCGGTGTTATATTGGAAAGGCCCTTTCCCGTGTATCCCGATGGTTTTCCGCCGGAGCTAATAGAGGAATTTGAGAAAAGGATAGGCCGAAAAGTCCTGGGCAATAAGGTCGCATCCGGCACCGAGATAATAAAAGAGCTGGGAGACGAGCATGTAAAAACCGGAAGGCCCATCGTGTATACCTCTGCAGATTCAGTATTTCAGATCGCCGCCCATGAAGAGGTTATTCCCGTAAAACAGCTTTATGATATCTGCAAGATTGCCCGGGAAATACTCCGGGGAGAGCATGGGGTGGCCCGTGTTATAGCGCGCCCCTTTGTGGGCAAATCCGGCGAATACCTAAGGACTTATAACAGGGCAGATTTTTCTTTAAAACCGCCCCATGACACTTTGCTTGACAAGGTGGTAAGGGCCGGCATGGAAGTCATAGGAGTCGGGAAGATATGGGATATCTTTGCCGGTCAGGGCATAACTAAAGCCATGCACACGGAAGGCAACATGGATGGTGTAGATAAAACCCTAGAAGCGATAGATATGATACAAAAAGGCTTGGTTTTTTCAAACCTGGTTGATTACGATATGCTTTACGGCCACAGAAATGACCCGGTAGGTTACGCCAAAGCACTGGAGGAGTTCGATGGGCGCCTGCCCGAGATACTGGAAAAACTTGGAGATAACGATGTGTTAATTATCACCGCAGACCATGGTTGCGACCCTACTACGGTAAGCACAGACCACTCCAGGGAATACGTGCCGGTTCTAGTCTACGGTGACAGGATAAAGGCGGGGGTCAAACTTGGGACACTCTCCAGTTTTTCTGATATAGGCCAGACGGTGACGGACTTTTTGGGCTGCCTGAGCCTTAAAAACGGCAGGAGTTTTAAGCAGCTGGTTTTTAAGGATGCAAAGTAGCGGGAAAAGTGGGAAAAGTATTCTAGTACGTGCTAAATGAACAAAGCTTATTTTATCAATACTGTAATTGTGGTATAATATTTTTGCCATTATAAGGTGAGAGGTGAAGCGCCATGAAAGATATAGTTGTAGTGACGGATAGCTCTTGCGATCTCCCGGAGGAAGTTATAGATAATTATCCAATAAAAGTTTTGCCAATGCCGGTCTCTGTAAAAGAAAACCCCGAGATGGACATTTCCGGTTTATCAATTAAAGAGTTTTATGATGCAATGCGAAGAGGTGAGATACTGCCTACGACATCCCAAGTAGTGGTTTCCGCCTTTATGCGGTGCTTCGAGGAGTGCATTAATAACGGGCAGACTCCCTTAGTCCTTGGCCTTTCTTCAAAACTTACCAGCAGCTTTGATTCGGCACTGCTGGCTAAAGAGAATATGAAGATTGAGGATGCGGTGATAATCGATACAAAATGTGCAAGCCTGGGACTGGGCTTGGTCGTGTTAAAAGCGGCAAAAATGGCCAAGGAAGGAAGTAGCATTCAGGATATAGCGGAGGAAATAAGACACTATGCTTTACATATGGAACACATTTTTACGGTGGATTCTTTAGACCATCTAAAGCGTGGAGGAAGAATATCTGCTGCACAAGCCTTTGTTGGAGGCTTGCTCAACATAAAACCCATTTTGCACTTTGTTGATGGAGCCATTCATCCCTTGGAAAAGGTCAGGGGCAGAAAAAATGTGGTTAAGCGAATGGTGGAAGTAATGGGGCAGAGGGTAAAAAATCCCGAAAAGCAGGTGGTTGGCATAAGCCATGCTGACAATGAAGAACTGGCCATGGAGCTTGCTGAAGCAGTGAAAAATGAGTTTAAAGTAAAGGACATTATGATATCGTGGATCGGGCAGGTGATAGGTGCACACACCGGGCCAGGAGCAGTTGCTCTTTTTTTCCAAAACGCTTGATCGTCCTTATCTCCTGGGAGCAGACATTGTCTAAATGTCTTGCTTTAAAGGAGATTTTTTTATTGTTGCCCTCGCATATCAATGGAGGATTTTGCAGAAAAATGTAGAATTTAACAAACAGTATACAAAAAACATGCGTGTCTTACACATCTTTATTTGAGAGAGGTGATTTAAGACCTTAAGTGGAAAAAGTATTTTTGTTATGTTATAATGTTTTTTGGTGTGTTTTGTATCAAGGCTCCCGACAGTGTGTTTAAAACGTATTTAAGGTAATTTTCATTAAGTGATTTTTATCACAAGCTAGCTAAACAAGAGAGCCTTTGCATATTGTCTTAAATAATAAACAAAGGAGAGGAGAACCAATGGCAAAAGTTATGAAGTCCATGGACGGGAACACTGCTGCTGCCCATGTAGCATATGCATTTACCGATGTAGCAGCTATTTACCCAATAACTCCATCGTCCCCCATGGCAGAACTTGTCGATGAGTGGAGTGCTCACGGAAGAAAAAATATTTTTGGCCAGCAGGTAAAAGTTGTGGAAATGCAATCTGAAGCAGGAGCTGCTGGAACTGTACACGGTTCATTGGCAGCAGGAGCCCTGACCACGACTTTTACAGCATCCCAAGGATTGCTGCTCATGGTTCCGAATATGTACAAAATCGCCGGAGAGCTATTGCCCGGTGTATTTCATGTCAGCGCAAGAGCTGTTGCAGGACATGCCCTGTCTATTTTTGGAGACCATTCAGACGTAATGGCCTGCCGCCAGACCGGTTTTGCACTACTTGCTTCCAGCAGCGTTCAGGAAGTAATGGATTTGGCCGGTGTGGCACACCTATCAGCCATAAAAGGAAGGGTACCCTTCTTACATTTCTTTGATGGTTTTAGAACATCCCACGAAATCCAGAAGATAGAAGTTCTCGAATATGAGGATTTGGCAAAATTAGTGGACTACGATGCGATCAGAGAATTTAGGAAGAGAGCTCTAAATCCCGAGCGTCCCGTAACACGCGGCACTGCCCAAAATCCGGACATATTCTTCCAGGCAAAGGAAGCTGCAAATCCTTTCTATCTTGCAATTCCTGAAGTTGTTGAAGAATATATGAACAAAATCAACGAACTTACCGGCCGCAATTACAAGTTGTTCAACTACTACGGCCATCCCGAAGCGGAGCGGGTAATTGTGGCAATGGGTTCCGTTTGCGAAACCATCGAGGAAACCGTCGATTACTTGATGGCTAAGGGTGAAAAAGTAGGCGTGCTGAAAGTTCGCCTGTTCAGACCCTTCTCTACAAAGCATTTCCTAGCTGAAATGCCCAAGACGGTCAAGAAAATAGCTGTCCTTGATAGGACAAAAGAACCCGGCTCTTTAGGCGAGCCATTGTACCAGGATGTTTGCACCGTGTATATCGAAGCAGACAATCGTCCTACAATTGTTGGCGGTCGCTACGGCCTTGGCTCTAAGGATACAACACCTACCCACATTAAGGCGGTCTTTGACAACTTAAAGGCCGATTCGCCCAAGAACCACTTTACGATAAGCATCGTGGACGATGTGACAAACACTTCACTTCCGGTAGAAGAGCAAATTGACACAACTCCCGAAGGAACCACATGCTGTAAATTCTGGGGCTTTGGTTCAGACGGAACTGTTGGAGCCAACAAGAGCGCTATTAAGATTATCGGCGACAACACCGATATGTATGCCCAGGCATACTTCTCCTATGACTCCAAGAAATCCGGTGGTGTAACGATTTCCCACCTGCGCTTTGGCAATAAACCAATTCGCTCTACCTACTTGATCGACAAAGCAGACTTTATCGCTTGCCACAATCCTGCATACATCGGCAAATACGATGTCTTGGCAGGCCTAAAGGATGGCGGCACATTCCTGCTAAATTGTCAGTGGACTCCCGAAGAACTGGAAGAAAAGCTTCCCGCATCGGTTAAAAATTATCTTGCTAAACACAACATCAGCTTCTATATAATCAACGCAGTAGATATTGCCCAGGAAATCGGCCTTGGCGGAAGAATAAATATGATAATGCAGGCTGCATTCTTCAAACTTGCTAATATCATCCCCGTAGAAGATGCAGTAAAACATCTAAAAGATGCCATCGTTAAATCCTACGGCCACAAAGGTGAAAAGATCGTCGAAATGAACTACCAGGCTGTGGACAAGGGCATCGAGGCTTTGGTGAAAGTAGACGTGCCTGAAGCTTGGGCCGATGCAAAAGATGAAGCTGCTGCTGAAGTAGATGCACCTGACTTCATCAAGAATGTTGCCGACGTAATGAATCGCCAGGAAGGCGACAAACTGCCTGTCAGTGCATTTGCAGGTCGTGAAGATGGCACATTCCCAATGGGTACCGCCAGGTATGAAAAGCGGGGCATTGCGGTGAATGTTCCCGAATGGCAGCCCGAAACATGCATACAGTGCAATCAGTGTGCTTACGTATGTCCCCATGCTGTAATAAGGCCCTTCCTGCTAAATGAAGAAGAGGTCAAGAATGCTCCGGAAGCTTTCGTATCAAAGAAAGCAACGGGTCGCGGCTTTGATGGTCTAAACTTCCGCATACAGGTAAGTCCATTGGATTGCACCGGTTGTGGAGTTTGTGCTAACACCTGTCCTACGAAGCAAAAATCATTGGTAATGAAGCCCCTCGAGACTCAACTCAATCAAGTTGAGTGCTGGGATTATGCAATGAAACTTTCACCTAAGGAAAATCCAATGAATATAAACACAGTCAAAGGCAGTCAGTTCCAGCAGCCGCTCCTTGAGTTCTCAGGTGCTTGTGCCGGCTGCGCCGAGACACCATATGCAAGATTAGTTACACAGCTATTTGGAGATAGAATGATGATTGCTAATGCCACAGGTTGTTCATCAATCTGGGGAGGAAGCGCACCCTCAACACCGTACTGCACGAATAAAGATGGTTACGGACCTACATGGGCCAATTCCCTCTTTGAAGACAATGCCGAGTTTGGCTACGGCATGTATTTAGCGGTAAAACAAATACGTGAAAAATTGGCTTCACTGATGAAAGAAGCTCTAGAGCTGAACATTCCTGAAGAATTAAAGGATGCATTTAAGCTATGGCTTGACAACATGAACGATGCTGCGAAAACAAAAGAGGCAGCNNTTAGATGAAATCCTCGACATGAAGGAACATATAGTGAAGAAATCTCAGTGGATCTTCGGCGGAGACGGATGGGCATATGACATAGGCTTTGGCGGCCTTGACCATGTGCTGGCTTCCGGAGAAGATGTAAATATCTTGGTTTTCGACACCGAGGTCTACTCTAACACTGGCGGTCAGTCTTCCAAAGCTACACCTACCGCTGCTGTTGCCCAATTTGCAGCTGCAGGAAAGCATACTAAGAAAAAAGACCTGGGCCTCATTGCTATGAGTTACGGTTACGTATATGTAGCCCAGGTGGCTATGGGAGCTAACCAGAACCAGCTCATCAAAGCATTAATCGAAGCTGAAAGTTATCCGGGTCCATCCCTCATCATTGCTTACGCACCCTGTATTGCTCATGGCATAAAGGGCGGCATGGGCCGGAGCCAGGAAAGACAGAAGGAAGCTGTCGAAGCCGGTTACTGGCATCTGTACAGGTACAATCCGCAGCTTAAAGAAGAAGGCAAGAATCCCTTTATCCTTGACTCTAAAGAACCTACTGCCGATTTCAAGGAGTTCTTAATGGGTGAAGTCAGGTACTCGTCCCTCGTAAACGCCTTCCCTGACAGGGCTGAGGAACTCTTTGAAAAAGCTGCAAAGGATGCCAAAGAACGCTACGAGACTTATAAAAGACTGGCAGAGACGATGTAAAATATAGGCAATTTAGAGCACCAATCCAAAAAGGGTTGGTGCTCTTTTCGTATAAATGAAAAAGCCCCGTCTCTTTAAAAGACAGGGCAAGTTACCTTAGTATTCAATTTCTACGGCTCTTTTTTCCTGGTTCCAGCCAACTTTTGCCCCGAGGGCTTCACTGATGAATCTTACGGGCACCATGGTTCTATCATTTTGCAAGACGGCTGTTGTGTCAAAGTATACTGTTTCGCCGTTGACGACAGCCTTGTTTTCACCGATTTTGAGCTTTATTAGGTCTTGGCCTTTCTCGATGATTACCATCCTGTTGTCATTGTCCCAACTGACCTTTGCTCCAAGGCTTTCGGAGACAAATCTTACGGGCACCATGGTCCTGTTATCTTTATTGATGTAAGGTACCTGGTCGGGGAAATGCACTTCCTGGCCATTTACCAGGACTGTTATGTCACTTATCATAATGGAGAAAGAATGCAAGCTTTCCCCCATTATTAGCTGAAGATTTGCAGTGCCGGGACTGTCTACCTTGAAACTAAGGCTTTTGGGGTCAAAGACTACGGGCTTGTCATATGTAACCCGCCACTCAGCGGCATAGGGGTAACCCAAGTGTATCTTATTTCCTTCGGCTGTTATTCCGTATATTTTAAGAGTTGTGGCTACCCCGGCCTTAACTCCCGGTGTTTCATTAATGATTCTGCTCACCAGGGGAATGACCTGGTAGTTTACTCTGCCGTTTGCAAGGTAAAACATTACTGCAGCTGGTTCCTTTGCATTTATACTAGGAATTGAAAGGTAGTGTACACCATCTTCAGCCTTGCTGCTAAAAGCAGTCTGGCTATTTGTCAGCACCCATACGGCCTGGCCCGTGGATTTGGCATGTTCGCTAAGGACTTTCTTTAGCAGTTCACCTTCCAGGGAATCCGAAAAGTTTTCCGGAGCCCTATCTATGACCACAAAAAGAGTTTTGGATGTGATGGATTTTAAGTCATTTTGCAGATTCAACCACTGCTTGTAGTCGGTAGCACGCAAGCCGCCTTTAGAAGCATCCAAAAAGATAAAAATAGCATCCTGTGCCATATACGCGGAGTATCCGGTTCCGGAGAATCTATAATTGTTCAAGCCATCCAGCTGCTCTTCCAATGTGGCTTCATCAGCCCAGGGCTTGCCTAGTATGACATTTAAGCTGGCACCATGCTTATTTAAAATATCTTTGGCTAGGGCCAGTGTGCTTAAATTGTTTTGATTGTCATCCGGCATAGCTCCCAAGGCTCCAAAGGTAAAACCGCTGCCCTTTTGATTTGCAGCATCAATCCAAATTGGGCTAGCAGGAACTAGCGATTCATCATACATACCTGCTGCGAAAGCTGTAAGGTCATCCAGGTAAAGGGCCCCAGTAGTTTTTATGTCAGGATTGGTTTCTACCACGTAGATGGTCTTGAGCTTAAAGGGCGCTTTCCCGGCAGGTAGATTTACCTCAAGCCAGCGCCAACCCTGCCAGTCAACGCTCTTTGAAATATCGAGTATGGTTTCCTTGCCTGAAGCATCCTCCACGGCAGCCCTCATCCACTCTCCTTGTCCTTGTCCGTAGACCCGAAGGCCAATCTTGACGGTGCCTTCTGGCAAAGTTCTGCCGCCGTTTTGGAAGGCAAGATAGGCTGCCCTTGTATCAGTTCCTCCGGTAAAATCGTAAGCTAATTTGCCGGAAAACTGGCCGGAGTATACCGGGTCTGGCAGTGATGTAATACTGAAGGAACCTTTTACGTATGCTGGGTAAGATGAAAAGGCTTTGCCCTGGATGCTTTCAAAGTCGTCAAGCAAAATACTTTGGTAGCCGGTTTGCACCAATGCACCGGCTTGAAGGCCTGCAAATTCTGCTATTATGGCACCGCTTGTTGGCATTTGGCTAGCGGTAAACTCCAGGCCATTTATTGTACCGACTTCGCCAACGAGATTAAACTTTACATCATTAGATTCAAGTGGTGCTTTAAATCCTTCACTGTCAATTACACAGACGTTTATCAGGGCCTTGCCTCCGGGATTCACGTGCACCTTTTCGGGTTCAATTTTCAGCATGACGGCATCTTTCAACACCCTGATATCCTGCCTTGCCTTAATATCTCCGTAGCTGGCAACAATCTGTGCTGTGCCGCTTTTTTGGGCTGTAAAAACATTGCCATTGAAGTAACCAATGTCCCCGGTGACGCTCCAGCGAACTTTATCGGGGTTAATATCAACGATGTTGTAGTTTTTATCATAGGCTATGACATCAAAGGTCCTGTTACCGCCCTTGGCAATATTGAATGAAGAAGCTTTTATCTTAAGACCATAAATCTCACCTACCGGTGCCTTAGCAAAAATTCCCAGGGCATTTGGAATTAGTCGTTGAACACCTCCCGAGGGACTGTTGACAACTCTCGGTTGGATTTCGTCAAAGGGTTTTACTACCATGGTGGAGGAGCCGCCGCCGTCAAGATTCAGCGCATCATATGCACCAAGGCTCAACATAAGCTCTGCCAGTTCCTGCTGTGTCATACCGCGGCTTTGGGCCTGGCGGCCGTCAACTACAACCATGATTATGGTTTTTTTGTCGGCGGTAAAGCCGATAGCAGTCCTGGGATGAGTTCCCGGAACGTCATGGGAAAAGACTTTGGGTATTTGGCCGTTTTCAACTAAAACTGCGCCACCACCCAAGAGCATTTTCAGATTTGAGACGTCAGGGGTGATTTGAAGGTCCAGTTCAATGTGGTCGCCGGTAGAAAAGCGGGTCTTCAGGAAATTTCCTCCGTCTCCCCAAGCCATCAGCACCAAACCGTCCTCGGGTATTGGGGCAGTTTGACCTTCTGAAATACTGACAATGCGGTTGTCCTTTACCGTTGCAAAAGTTAAGTTAGGGGCACCCTCACCCGGCTTGGGTGTTGTGGAACCGAATTCCGGGGTGTACACGAATATATTGTTGTAACTGTTTCTGATTTTATTAACACCTTCAACGGTAAAGTAGCTGCGGTCGGGGGCAATCAGCCTGCCCGAAAACTCCAGCTTTAGTATTTCAGGAATCCTATCAAAACTAAGGCCGATTGCTGCCATACCCATATCGTTAAGCGGCGTGGAAATAAGTTTCCCATTGCTAATCTGCGGCCCGATTGGGGCAGAAGGTGTGGCCGTAATAAAGAAATCACCGTTGATGCCGGCCACCGCACCGTTATCCTGTACCATCCGGTTTAAGGAATCTCTTTGGGAAAGGCCGTTTTTTCCTATGATTGTATCTACATCGACGTTATCAGAGTCTAAGTTTACCCTTAAAATGTGTATTTTTTGCCAGCCTTGAGAGGTAAATAGAGTTTTTACTTCATATGTAACACCACCAGTTACCGGAAAACCTGTCGATTCTTCGTAGAGCAGGACTTCCTGACCGAAGGCCGGCATTAGTGCAGAGGCACTAATTAGGATGGTCAGAATCCAAGGAATAAGGCGTTTATGCAAGCTATTTTTTAGAATATGTAGCATGTAACTTCCCTCCTGTTTCAGTGCATTAATTCAAATAAAGTTTCCTGAGTTAAAAATCCCTCCTTGTTTTCTGATCCCCCAGGTAAAACTCTATCCAATGCTTGAAAAACTATGTTTCTATTATATCAGACGTGTAAAAAAGTTAAAGGTTCCATCTGGAGTAAAAATATAGTAACATTGGAAATAGGTATCAACTATATTTTTATCGTAAAGGTATCCACGGCGTCAGGTGATGCAAGTAAGCGAATAACCTGACCGAACTGCCTTACCTGGTAACAAATGGCAATACTAAACGTAACATGTAACATGCTATAATATTTCATAGTATTTCACAACTCGTGAATATTTTGTACCCGTCCCGAAATATTCATTCAAAAAGGTGGTGTTCTTATGATAGGTAACTTCAAAAATTTAATGCCCAAGATTCACGAAAGCTGCTTTATAGCGCCTACTGCTGATGTGATAGGAGATGTGACAGTGGGTGAGAATTCAAGTATATGGCACAGGACGGTGCTTCGGGGTGATGTGAACAAGATAGTAGTTGGCGCAAATACCAACATACAGGATGGCTCAATTGTCCACGTGGCTGATGACTATCCTACAATTATAGGCGATAATGTCACTATTGGCCATGGGGCAATTGTCCACGGCTGCACGGTAAAAGATGGCGCCTTTATCGGCATGGGTGCCATAATTCTTGACGGGGCAGTGATAGGAGAAGGGGCATTAATCGGTGCAGGTGCCCTTGTCACGGAAGGCAAGGAGATCCCGCCCTATTCTTTAGCTGTAGGAGTTCCTGCTAAAGTTGTAAGAGAACTATCCCAGGAGTACATCGAGATGGCACAAGACAGAGCCGTTAAATATGCCAAATTGGCAAACGAATATAAAGAGCTTAAGTAGTGTTGACACATTACTCGACACTTATTACACTATAAAATAATAATTTGGAGGTGTCATATGGGCCTAATAGTGCAAAAGTTTGGTGGTACATCGGTAAAATCTGCTGAAAGCCGAAAAGCAGTGCTAGGTCACATCTTGAAGGCAAAAGAGCAGGGCCACGATGTGGTGGTTGTGGTGTCTGCTATGGGCAGAAGGGGAGATCCGTATGCTACGGATACTTTAATCGACCTATTGAGGGAGCAGGGGGGTAAAATCAATCCCAAAACACAGGATCTTATCATGTCCTGCGGGGAGATTATTTCAGCATGTGTTATGGCAACTTACATAGAGGCACAAGGGGTTAAGGCCGAAGCCATGACCGGATTTCAAGCGGGGATACTCACCACGGAGGATTTTGGCAATGCCGATATCATTAAAGTTTACCCCGAGCAGATCATGGAAAAGTTAAAAGAAGGCAAAGTTGTGGTAGTCGCAGGCTTTCAGGGTAGGACAGAAAAAAATGATATTACCACCTTGGGCCGTGGGGGTAGCGATACCACTGCAGTGGTGTTGGGTGGATATCTGAAAGCGGATTTGGTGGAAATATACACGGATGTGCCGGGAATCGCGGTTACGGACCCTCGGTTGGTCCCTGAAGCGCAGTTTATACCGAGGTTATCATACGAGGAAACAATTACATTGGCGGAAAACGGTGCCAAAGTAATTCATCCGAGAGCCGTCAAGGCTGCCAGGGAGTTTGATTTGAAGCTTAGGATTAAATCCACTTTTGACGAATCGGAGGGCACCCTGGTGGGGCCTGAACGAAGTGACCTGATTGTCTCCGGAATTTCCCTAACAAGGGACTTCACCGCGGCAAGATATGAGAGAGAAAAAACCTTTTCGGATGATTATGTAAAAAAACTTCAAGGGCTGGGCATAGACAAAGTTATTTATGAAGACGATGCGGGCCAGAAACTGGTATTAATAAATGAAGAGGATAAAGATGCAGCAGGAAGTTTAGCTAATGAACTAAATGCTGAAGTGACTTTTTTGGAGAGCATGTCAAAGGTGACTGTTGTTTATAAGGATACTGTTTGCTCAAAGGCCGTTGATGAGAAAATAGCATCATCCCTCAGCCAACAAGATATTCCGGTACTTGCCAAAAAGGTACAGACAAACTTCAGCAGTTATATTGTGAAAAATGATTTGGCCGAAAAATGCGTAAAAGTTATCTATAAGGCTTATTTTAACTAAAAAAACGGCCGTTTCATTGCTTTATCCTGACATGTTTGCTAAAAGCTCATATAATCATGCCAAAGCTGTCATTTTAAATGGCAGCTTTTTTTATAAATAAAATCCAAACTAGCAAAATAATTCAAAAAAAAGGGTATTGAAGCTCCGTGTCGAATGTAATATGCTAACGTTCTTGAATCAAATACAAATGTCCGCAGTACATAGACAAAAACCGGCTTATGTTTTTAACAGAAAAGTTAAACTTCAAGAAGATATTGCATATTACATAAGCTTATATTAAAATAATGGAAATATAAAAATGGTGAGCGGCCCAGCTCATCGAAAATGCTTAATTATTACAACAGATAAAGGAGTGGATGAAAATGAAAAAATACAACATCGCTATAGTTGGAGCTACGGGGGCTGTGGGTCAAACTATGCTGAAGATTTTGGAGGAACGAGATTTTCCGGTAAACAGGGTATTGCCCTTAGCTTCTGCCCGGTCAAATGGCATATCGGTTAGCTTCAGAGGCGAGAAGCTAAAGGTGCTGGAAGCTACTCCTGCTTCATTTAACGGCATTGATATTGCACTTTTTTCTGCAGGTAAAACTGTAAGCAAGGAGCTTGCACCTGAGGCGATAAAGCGTGGTGCAATTGTCATAGATAACAGCAATGCCTTTCGCATGTCTCCCGAAGTCCCCCTGGTTGTGCCTGAGGTGAATCCGGAAGACATAAAAAAACACAAAGGCATTATATCGAATCCAAATTGCTCTACCATTCAGATGGTGGTTGCATTAAAACCCTTACATGATGTGGCCAGGATTAAGAGAGTCGTTGTCTCTACATATCAGGCGGTATCCGGTACCGGTTTAGAAGCTATTGAGGAACTAATGGAGCAGTTAAAAATGGTGTTAAATGGGGAAGATCCTAAAGCTCGGGTCTATCCTTATCCTATTGCCTTAAATGTCCTGCCCCATATTGATGTGTTTGATGATACGGGGTACAGCCAGGAAGAATTAAAAATGGTAAACGAGACAAAGAAGATAATGAATGACGACAATCTAGCTATAACTGCTACTACCGTCAGGGTGCCTGTCATGAACGGCCACTCGGAAGCAGTAAATATTGAAACTGAAGAAAAACTGACAGCTGAAATGGCCCGGGAAATCCTCTCCAAGGCATCGGGGGTTAAGGTAGTAGATGATCCTAAATCCAAACGCTATCCTCTCCCCGGCGACGTGACGGGCAGTGATGAGGTTTTTGTAGGAAGAATACGAGAAGATTTTTCCGTAAGAAACGGTTTAAACTTATGGATTGTGGCTGATAACCTGAGAAAAGGTGCGGCGCTAAATACCATACAGATTGCAGAAAAAATGGTGGAAAATGCTATGATTTGAGTTTAATTATTGTAGTCCTTTTTTCTCTCTCCCGAATAGTATATAAGGAACAGCATTAATGTGCTTTGCTTTTGGGGAGGGAGATGTAAATGAGGCAGGCTTACCAATTGGAATGGGCCAGTAAGGACTTGGGCCAGGAATCACGGGTGGCGCTGGGCGATGTAAACGGCGATGGCCGCATAAATATCATAGCAGGGACGACTGCTGCTTCCGGGCACCAATCCAATTTGTACGTATTTCAATACCGAGGCAATACTTACCATCAGCTGGCCCGAACTTCCCTGGAAAACAACGATACTCACTGGCTCTGCTGTCATGACATTGACAAGGATGGAGTTCATGAAATAATTGTTGGCTG
>LFRM01163540.1_pt1 | contig 15791 bp, 13 predicted proteins | sample 618341 | NCBI WGS metagenome assembly LFRM01 (sample SAMN03654438, study PRJNA283298) | anaerobic digester metagenome | isolation source: pool of bioreactors CSTR01a, CSTR02a, and CSTR03a thermophilic anaerobic... | place: Denmark: Kgs. Lyngby | collected 2014-05-21 | reverse complement strand
CCAAATGGCACTACTTATTCCAAGTTGCCAAAAAGAGTCTTTTGCAGTCATTTCTACATTTTTATTTAAAGCAAATTTTAGTAAAAGGGCTATCTCTTTAGTGATATCGATCTGGCTTGTTAGCATAACAAACCAAGTAGTAGGCTCTATCAAAAATTCTCCACTTTGAGCTAATTGGGCAATGGAGACTCTAACTTCATTAATCTCCTCTAGGATTGCTCTATTTTGCGGAAGTTTCAAGCTGTTTTCAATCTCTTTTTTTACATATCCATCTACTAAAGAGTCGATGTTAAAACTTGAATTGCTATTGATTATGTTTAACCAAATCTCCATTTGAGCATCTTTCATTGGGGCTCTAAGCGTTAATATATGGGAGATGAAGCCCCTTTCTTGCCCTATATACTCTATGTCGCTATATACATTTGCTAAAGAAAGAGCCAAAGAGTTGGTTTCAAAATCATTTGAAATCTTTGTGATTTTAAAAATCTCTTTAGATATTAACTTATTTACCTCACTATAAAAATCAAAAAATATAGTATTAAAATCAGTTTCTAAGTTCATTACACTCTCTCTTATGCGAGGTAGCGCGTCAAGAGTCTGTACAACTTTAGATAACTCAGTTGAAGTGTTTTCATTTTGAAGTTGGCGCACAAATGAGTTTAAAGCCTTTACATGGACATCTGTTTGTTCATACTGAGCATTTACTAACTCTTTTGCCAAAGCCCCCTCACTTCCAATATAAACCCCACTAAGTCCTCTTTCTTTAGCTAAAGATTCAGATAAGTTTCCCAAAATTTGCGTCTTTTCAAGCTCTAAAGATAGTTCATTTGAGTGAAGGAATTGATTATATGAAATATATAAAAAATATGATGAAAAGATTAAAATAATGAAAATAGGCACATTACTAATAAGGCTCATAACCGTAGTTGTTTTAAGAGAAAGTTTCATATCATTAATCCTTTTGCTAAATTAAATTAATTTTTGATTTCAGTAGTAGGTAGAAAGTTTTTAGTTCATCAAGAACCAACATGTCATCTTTTTCAAAAAGTGTTTCAATAAGCTTTGTAGCTTTATCAAATCTAAAATGTCCACTAGCGCCTAAAAGCTGATGAAGTAGTGTTTTTTTGGCTTCCGTGTCTTTTTGTATCAAAACATCTTCAAGGGCTATTAAAATCATCTCAGCATGATCGCAGTACTCTAAAATCAGCTCATTTAACTCTTTTGGATCCATCTCTAAAGCTTCTAGCGTTAAATCATAATCTATAACATTATCGATAGTTAAAGATTCTTGGGTAGGAGGTTCTTCAAAAGCAACCAAAGATTCTTCTTCAATAAAAGGCTCTTTAAAAGCGACTAAAGGCTCCTCTTTTGGCTCTAGTTCCTCTTGTAAATTTAAAGAATCAGGTATAGTTTCATCTACTTGAAGTTCATTCAAATCATCTTTAAAACTATCAAATAAAACCATATCATTAGCATTTTCTTCAGGAAATTCAATTCTTTCTTCACTATTTATCTCATTAAAAGAGGTGGTTAAAGGATCTATAAAAATGCTTGATTGCTCTTGTTTGGTTGTGGCTGGTTCTTCTTTTGCTACTTTTGGAACATAATTACTTCCTATTGGAGAGAGATCAACTCTAAAATAAGCAGCTTCTAAACCATCATTTTCTAATGAAATAATCTCTTCAATATCTATCTTAACTTCAAGTTCTTTTCCATTTTTAAGTAAGAGGATTGCATTTTTATTGGGAGTTCCGCTGTATAAAACATAATCTATCCACGAAAAGTTTTTAAAACGGTGAATGTATCCAGGGCGATTTTGAAAAAGATCCGCCACATCATTTACAAAAGTTTTAAATTCTGTAATATCTTCATACCCCAAAAAATCAAGTACAGCTTTACTCATTCCTACCAAGTTACATTTTTTGTCGTATAAAATCATAGAAAATCCTCACTTAATGCTGTAGAATATTATCTTAAGTGAGTTTAAAATTATCTTTTTTTATATAAAATTATGAAACTATAATATTTACATCTTCATTTTTGATAAAAAATTTTGTCAGCTACTTTTTTGCTACAAATAGTTTTTATCTCATCATAAGAAGCGTTTCTCATCTTTTCAAAAGTTCCAAAATAATCTATGAGTTTTTTTATTGCTCCATCGCTAACCCCTTGAGTTTTTAGAGTTGAAAATGAAGTTAAATTTTTTCTCTTACTTTTTCTATGAAACTCTATGGCAAATCTATGCGATTCATCTCTTAATCTTTGAAAAAATTGTAGCTTTTTATCAGTTGTTGGGAGTTCAAATGTGCCATTTTTTGTATGCAAAAGATCTCTTGAAGCACCTTTTGCTCTTTTTGACTTTGCATCAAGTTTCTCTTTTGAGATAGCGATTACATCAATATTTACACCCATGCTGTTTAAAATATCTATCGCTAGATTTAAAAGTGTTACCCCTCCATCAATCACCCATAAATTAGGCGGGGAACTTTTATCAAATCTTTCCACCCTATTTGTTAGTAGTTCTCTCATTTGAGAGTACTCATCCTTACTTTTTAAATGAAATTTTCTATAACTATCTTTATCAAAACCATCATTTTCCCAAACTATCATTGCTCCAACAGGGCTCTCTCCGCCTAAATGAGAGTTATCAAAAGCTTCTACTCTATAAGGCAAATCTTTAAATTCAAAATAACTATATATCTCTTCTGGTAAGCCACTTTTTTTATTTTGTTTTAGTAATCTTTGTGCATTTAATTTTGCAAGAGTACAAAGCTCTTTTTTCTCTCCCCTTTTTGGGTTTTTTATCACAATTTTCTTTCCATGCTTTGACTCAAGTGCTAAAGAAAGAGCATTTGTACCATCTATCTCATCAGCAATAAAAATTTTATTTATAAGCATAGGTGAACCCTCTTTATATGCGTTAAGTATTACTTGATGGTAAAGTTCACTCAAATCAAATCCATAAACGCTTTTAACAAGAGAGTGTGAAGAAGAGACTACTTTTCCAGCTCTTACAAAAAGCCTTAGAGCGCAAGCACTTTTCTCTTCTATGGAGATAGAAAATATGTCAAAATCTTCAAGTTTTGCGCTATCAAAACTGCTAAAACTCTCAATCTCTTCAATCTGCCTTATCTCATCTCTTAACTTTGCAGCCTCTTCAAACTCTAAAGCTTTTGCATAAAGTTCCATTTTTTTCTTAAGCTCTTTAGTTATCTCTTTTGGTTTACCTATAAATTCTACCGCTTGGTTTACTATATTTAAATACTCTTCATTTGAAATTTTATCTTCACAAGGCGCTAAACATCTTTTCATTTGGTAAAAAATACATGCTTTTTTTACATTTTGACATCCTCTTTTTTGAGCCAATGGAAAGATGAGATAGAGTGCATTTAGTAAGGCTCTAGCGCCAGAAGAGAAGGGCCCAAAATATTTAATATTTTTACCCTTAACTACTTTTCTAGTTATGTCAAATCTTGGATATTTATCAGAAAAATCTATATAAATATATGGATAAGTTTTATCATCTCTTAGTAAAATATTGTATTTTGGTTTTAACTGTTTTATGAGTGAATTTTCCAAAATAAAAGCGTCATGCTCGCTTGCAACAGTTAAAAATTCTAAGCTAGTAGCTTGTTTTAACATGTTTAAAATTCTAAGAGATAAGGTAGGATTTGGTGCAAGTGTTGGGGTAAATTTAAAATAACTCCTAACTCTTTTTTTTAAATCTTTCGCTTTTCCTATGTATAGTAAGTGGTTTTTTTCATCAAAAAATTGATAAATCCCTGGTTCATTTGGAAGATTTTTTAAACTTTTCTCAAGCACAAAACAGCCTCTCTTATCTTTTCAAAAACAGCAAAAAGCTCTTTTGAGTTTGATAAATTTTTAAACTCCCCTAATGAAACCTCTTTGTAGCTATAATTTGGCTCTATTTTTGTATATAAGTTTGGTAAAAACTTCTCTTTTTCTTCCTGCGTTAATTTGCGTGAAACAAATACTTTTATCTCTTTTGCATCAATATTTTCGCACTTGCTATCTTGCAAAATTAACTCTTTTAATAGGCGTTTTATTAAATCAATCTTATAATCAAACTCCATTTTTAAGCCTGGATGGTTTAGCGCCAAATATAAAGTATCGCCTTTATTGTACGCAAACTTCACTCCTGAGGCTAATCTTGGTGGTAGCAAAGAGAGAAGTTTTTTATAACTTTGCACTCTTTTTAAATGAGATAAAGAGGGAGTATTTTTTATATGAGATACAATTATTTTAGAAGATTTCATTTGGTAATTATACCATCTCTTTTGATGATTCTTTACAGCGGATGTGGCTATAAAGGAGATCCTACCTATCTTCCTCCAGCAGCAAAAGAGACAAGTGGTAAAAAATAATTTTAAATTTTAACATTTCAAAAAAGTAAAAATGGTAAAATCACTACTTGTAAAAGTTCAAACATAAAAAGGATATAGATGAAAGATGTGCCTATTGTGGTTTTAGATTTTGGCTCTTTGTTTACACAACTTATCGCAAGAAAAATGCGAGAAAATGGTGTTTATTGTGAGATAGTTCCATATAATAAAAGCATAGAAGACATTAAAAAACTAAACCCAAAAGGGTTGATACTAAGTTCAGGCCCAACTTCTATAAATTCAAAAAATGCACCTCTTTTAAATAGTGAAATTTTCAACTTAAATATCCCAATCTTGGGCATTGGATATGGGATGCAACTAATAGTAGAGCACTTTAATGGAGAGCTTTGCACCTCAAGTCAAACAAACCAAAAACAAAATATAAAAATAGAAGATGAAACTCTTTTTAAGAATTTAGACAATGAGATAGAAGTTTGGGTTGGTGAGGGTGATGTGGTGAAAACTTTACCAAAAGATTTTAAGGGCATAGCTTCATCCTCAAGCCTAAACTACGCCGCTTTGGCAAATGAAAAGTTAAAAATATATGGTATTTCATTTAATCCTGAGGTTAGCGACACAAAAGATGGCCAAAAGATTTTGAAAAACTTTGCCAAATATGTTTGCAACTGCGAAAGTACTTGGAATATGGGCTCATTTGCTAAAGAGCAGATTGAAAAAATTAGAAAACAAGTTAAAGATAAAAAGGTTCTTTGTGCAGTTAGTGGCGGGGTTGATAGCTCTGTTGTTGCGACTTTGCTCTTTGGGGCAGTTGGGGAGCAGCTCATTCCTGTTTTTGTAGATACTGGACTTTTAAGGGCTAATGAGAAAGAGCAAGTGGAGGCTACTTTTAAGACAAAGCTAGGCATAGATCTCATAGCAGTGGATGCGCGTGAGCTTTTTCTTTCTCGCTTAAAAGGTGTGATAGATCCAGAAAAAAAGAGAAAAATCATAGGTGAAACATTCATTGAAGTTTTTGAAAAAGAGGCTAAAAAACATGATGGGATTGAATTTTTAGCCCAGGGGACTTTATATACAGATGTGATTGAGTCTGTTGCGCAAGATGGAACTTTTAAAACTATCAAATCTCACCATAATGTTGGAGGGCTTCCTGAGTGGATGAAGTTTGAATTAATTGAGCCTTTAAGAGAGATTTTTAAAGATGAAGTTAGAGCTTTGGGAATGGAGCTTGGGCTTCCAAAAGATATGGTAAATAGACACCCTTTCCCAGGCCCAGGTCTTGCCATTAGAATAATGGGAGAGGTGAAAGAGGATGATTTGGAGTTGCTTAGAAAAGCAGATGTAATCATGCTTGAAGAGTTAAAAGCAACTGGTTATTATGAGAAAACTTGGCAAGCTTTTACTGTTTTACTCAATGTAAAAAGTGTTGGCATAATGGATAATGATAGAACTTATGATAATGCAGTTTGCGTTAGGATTGTAAATGCAGTAGATGGAATGACAGCTAGTTTTGCACAAATTCCTTATGAGATTTTAGAAAATATTAGTAGAAGAATAATCCATGAAGTTAAAGGGATAAACAGAGTGGTTTATGATATATCTAGCAAGCCCCCAGCTACGATTGAGTGGGAGTAAAACAAAAGATAACTGGTAGGCTTCAACTTGAGTCTATCAGTTTTTAACATATTTTTTAAATCTATACTGTGCCTTATTTTCGTTTTACTCATAAAGCCCTCTTTGATTAACTGATATAATAAAAATAGATTTAATTTTATTATAGAGGATACCTGCAGTGAGACTAAATTATATTAAGAGTTTAATAACTTCTGGAGAAGGTATTAATATAGAGTTTAAGACGAGTAAGTCTAGGCTAAATAAAGATGTTTTTGAAACAGTTTGCGCTTTTTTGAATAGACTTGGAGGCCATTTGCTTTTAGGAGTAAAAGATGATGGATCTTTACTAGGCATTGATGAAGAGTCGATTGAGAAGATTAAAAAAGAGTTTATAACCTCGGCAAACAACCCTACAAAAATCAACCCAACCTTCTATCTGGGCATAGAAGAGGTCAAAATAGATAATAAAACTATTCTTTATATTCATATACCAGAAAGCTCACAAGTGCATAGATGCAATGGAAAGATTTATGATAGAAATGAAGATGGAGATATAGATATTACAAATAATTCAAATTTAGTAGCAGGACTCTATCTTAGAAAACAAAGTACATATACAGAAAATAAAATATTTCCCCATGCGAAGTTAGAGAGTTTAAAATCAGATAATTTTATTAGAGTAAGGAAGCTAGCAAAAAATCAAAAAACCAACCATCCTTGGCTCTTTATGGATAACTTGGAGCTATTAAAAAGTGCAGGACTCTATTTGCAAGATATAAGCACAGGGGAAGAGGGCATTACGCTAGGAGGGATTTTACTATTTGGAGAAGAACAACTAATTCAAGCTGCTCTACCACACCATAAAACAGATGCAATTTTGAGAAAAGAAAATTTAGATAGGTATGACGATAGAGATGACATAAGGGTGAATTTAATAGATAGCCATAAAAGACTAATGAAGTTTATAGATAAACATTTAAATGATAAGTTTCATACAGAGGGAGATCAAAGAGTAAGTCTTAGGGATAAAATCTTTAGAGAAGTTGTCGCGAATCTTTTAATCCACAGAGAGTTTTCAAACCCTTTTCCAGCCAAATTAATAATAGAAAAAAAGAGAGTTTATATTGAAAATGGAAATAAGGCTCATGGATGCGGGATGATTAATCCTAAAAGTTTTTCACCATTTCCTAAAAACCCAACAATAGCTAGATTTTTTAAGGAGATTGGTTGGGCTGATGAGTTAGGTTCTGGTGTAAGAAATATCTATAAATACAATATAATATATTCTGGAGTGGAGCCTACATTCATAGAGGGTGACATCTTTCAAACAATAATTCCTCTAACTTCAAGCAAAAAAAACCATCTCACCATGCAAGCTACCATGCAAGCTACCATGCAAGCTACCATGCAAGCTAAAATTTTAAATAAAGAGATAGAAAAAGTTTTAAAATTTTGTCAAGAAGCAAAAAGCAGAGCTGAAATACAGGCATTTTTAGGCTATAAAAATAGAGATCATTTTAGAAAAAAGATACTAAACCCTCTAGTAGAAGGAGGATTATTAAAGCTAACCAATACCAATAAGCCTACCAGCCCAAACCAAAAGTACTACTCCAAGGATTAATGATTTATAAAAAAGGTACACAAGGGTATAATTGTGCTAATAAATTAATTTAAACGGAAAGATACTTGATTTACATAGTAGGTAGCACGCCTCATAAAGATGCAAAACAGATAAAAATCATTAAGATAGTACTAAAAGAGTTAAACATTGATTGTAGCAAATATGAAGCTTTAGTCTTAACTTCAAAAAATGCAGTCGCCTCTTTAGAAAAATCAAAAATTTCTTGGCAACATTTGCCATGCTATGTCATAGGCAAGGGCACTAAAGAAGCAGTTTTAAATGCAGGTGGCAAGATTGCTCATATGGCAAAAGAGGCGTATGGGGAGACTTTAGCTAAAGAGGTTGCTCCACTTTTAAAGGGTAAAAAAACTCTTCTAGTTAGGCCAAAAGAGGTTGTAACAGATGTGAGTGGATACTTAAAAAAACATGATGTTTTGGTGGATGACTTTGTAGGCTATGAGACATGTTGTAATTTTAATGAAAATACAACTCTTCCAAAAGATGGAAGTATTTTAATATTTACATCTCCCTCAGCAGTAGAGTGTTTTTTCAAAAATATTAAGTGGAATGAGAACTGGAGAGTCATCTCAATAGGAAGAAAAACTGCGCAAGTGCTGCCAAAAAATGTTCCACATTTGATGCCAAAATACCAAAGTGTTGATGAGTGCGTGAAGCTTGCTTTCAAGATAAACAAAAACTTAAGCAAAGATATCTTATAATTGTTACATCTATTAGCCTGAGTGATACGATACCCGTTTAGATGAGGGTCCAACACTTTAGTTCGGGCAAAAAGGGTACGCACCTGGTGCGTCTGTGACTTTGTTTGAGCCTTTAATTAGGTTAGAAGCCGCAGCCTAAAAGGTGGGTCATTTTTGCAATTTTGGCTTAAATAGGGCCAATGATATTAGCGGAACGGTCACTTGGGTACAGCACACTGCAATTTACTTGTCAGTGTGCTTTTTTTTTGGAGTAACTTCTCATGAAAATATTGATAATTGGAAGTGGTGGACGCGAATATTCTATCGCCCTAGCACTAAAAAAAGATCCTAAAGTCTCAAAAATACTCTTTGCTCCTGGAAATGGAGCTACCTCCTCACTTGGACAAAATATAGATATTAAAAATTATGATGAACTTGCAAATTTTGCTAAAGATGAAAATATAGATTTAACCATTGTAGGGCCTGAAGCGCCGCTTGTTGATGGAGTAGTTGACATCTTTGAAAAAGAAGGATTAAATATTTTTGGCCCATCGCGTGAAGCTTCACAATTAGAGGGCTCTAAAGTATTTATGAAAGAGTTTTTAAAAAACAATAGTATAAAAACAGCCTCTTTCATTTCAACTTCAAACTTAAATGAAGCAAGCAAGTTCATAGACTCACTAAACACCCCAATTGTCGTAAAAGCTGATGGACTTTGTGCTGGAAAAGGGGTGATAATAGCTAAAACTCATCAAGAAGCCAAAGATGAAGCTAGAAAAATGCTTTTTGGAGAGAGCTTTGGAGAGGCTGGAAGTAGGGTTGTTATTGAAGAGTTTTTAGATGGATTTGAGTTATCTTTATTCGCACTTTGTGATGGAGAGAATTATATTTTACTACCTGCTGCGCAAGATCATAAAAGATTGCTAGACTTAGACAAAGGCCCAAATACTGGTGGAATGGGCGCATATGCTCCAACGCCTCTTGCAACCAAAGAGATTTACGAAAGAGCAAAAAAAGAGGTAATTGAGCCAACTTTAAAAGGAATGCAAAGCATAGGAGCGCCATTTAAGGGTGTTTTGTTTGTTGGTTTAATGATAGTAAAAGATGAAATTTATGTTTTAGAATATAATGTAAGATTTGGCGATCCAGAGTGTGAGGTTTTGATGCCACTTCTTGATATGGGTGCAAGCGAAATATTTTATAAAGCTGCGACAAATGATTTAAAAAATATAGATTTAAAATTAAACTCTAAAGTTGCAGTTGGAGTTGTCATAGCAAGCAAGGATTATCCATACAAAAACTCTGTAAAAGAGAAAATTTCAATAGATTTTGAATCAATTAAAAATGGCCATTTAGTTTTTGCTGGAGTTGAAGGCTCTTTGGAAGAGGGGTTCATTGCAAGTGGGGGGCGAGTTTTAGTTGCAGTTGGACTTGGAGATAGTGTAAAAGAGGCACAAAAAAATGCTTATGAAGTTTGTAAGAGTGTAAATTTCAATGGAATGCAATATAGAAAAGATATAGCTTATCAGGCGGCAAATAGATGAATGAAGAAGAGTTAGTAAAAATTTTTGAAAGAGAAAATATAACTCTAGCTTCTTTGCCCTCAAGGGCTTTAGCCTTTTTTATTGATGAGGTTTTAGTATCTTTAATTTTTATAGCTATATACTGGAATCAATTTGCAGTTAGTGAAGACATTGAGCAAACTATGATTTTAATGAATAAAGTTGTAATGAATGCAGTTTTAATCAAGATAGTTTACCACTCCTTTTTTGTCTGGATGTATGGAGCAACTCTTGGTAAAATTGCAGCTAAAATTAGAGTAATTTATATATATGATCTTTCAAATCCTAATCTTTTTTATGCAATCTTGCGCTCTTTAGTTAGAGTAGTGAGCGAGAGCATATTTTACCTTGGTTTTTTGTGGGCAGCATTAAATCCAAAGCGTGAAACATGGCATGATAAGGTGGCTAGGACTCTTGTAATTAATGCTTAAACATTTAACCATTTTACTCACAATAACTACTACACTACTCTTTGCTAATAATCAAAAAGTTGAACTTTTAGCAAAAAGCGTAACAAAAAATGGAGATATCATTGAAGCTGTTGGAGATGTTTTAGTATATAGCGAACGATACTTAATGACAGCAGATAGAGGCAATTATGATCAAATAAGTGGAGATTTAGAGCTTTTTGGAAATGTTTCTGTTTTTAGAGGTGAAAAAGAGTCAACCCAAAGTGAGCATATAAAACTAAATCTAAAGACAGATGAGGGCGAATATCTGCCATTTTTTTATTATGATCAAGAGAGCGAACTTTGGATGCAAAGCAACAGCGCTACAAGCGGGCCACTTTACTTTACAAGCCAAAAGGCTATAACTTCAAGCTGTAACGTTCAAGATCCAGATTGGAAGATAAGTTTTTATAAAGGGGAGTTAAATAGAGAGAGTAGTTTTGTTCATCTTTATAGTGCTATTTTTCAAATAAAAGATATTCCAGTTTTTTATCTACCATATTTTTCATTTCCAACAGATAGAACAAGGCGAACAGGACTTCTTTTTCCTACCATTGGATATGGTAAAAATGAAGGAGTTTTTTACGAACAACCAATATATTTTGCCCCATATCTTAACTGGGATTTAGAGTTAAGGCCACAAATTAGGACTCAAAGAGGAGAGGGACTTTATGGAACTTTAAGATTTGTAGATTCTCCATACTCAAAAGGAAAACTCTCATTTGGAAAATTTAATGAAAAAAACAAATATGCACAAAAAGAGAATTTAGAAAATGATTCTCACCATGGGATTGAGTTTGAGTATAAAAGATCAAGACTTTTTAGCCACCTTTTAGATAGCAAGGCTGAAGATGGACTTTGGATAGATGCAATATACTTAAATGATGTTGATTATTTAAATAATAAAACCCAAGATAGTGAATACACCGATAGATGGGCTACTTCAAAAATAAATTATTATCTTTCAAAAGAGCAAGATTATTTAGGTTTATATGCTAAATATGATATAGATTTATTAAATAAATCAAATAAAGCAACCATGCAAGAGTTGCCAACTCTGCACTATCATAGATTTTCTGATCAAATTCTTTTACCTAATCTACTCTACTCTTTAGACGCGCAGTTTCATAACTACACTAGAAGTAAAGGGGTAGAAGCAAGGCATTATGAGGTAAATTTACCAGTAACTTTTTATACTCCACTTTTAAATGATTATTTAAACTTTAGTGTATCTGAGAATTTTTATCTCTCTCATGTAAGATATGAAGATAGACTACTTAAAGACTCTAGAGAGACTTTTTATAGAAACTTTCACCAATTTTCTCTCTACTCAGATTTAGCTAAAGCTTACAGTAGCTTCTACCACTCACTATATTTTGGGCTTGAGTATACAGTGCCTAGTTTTGATCATGGTGAAATAACCGAAGAGTTTGTTGCAAGCGACATTGAAAAAGAGAGTGTTAGTGCAAAGTTAGTTCAATTTTTTTATGACTCAAACGGTAGAAAAATCATTAGACATATGTTTAAACAACCATACTATATAGAAAAAGATATGTACAAATATGGAGATAGTGAAAACAGCATAACTTACTATGTAAATAGTGCGCTTACTTTAGAGAATGATTTTAAATATTCGCATGAATATAAGCAGTTTTCAAAGGTGCAAACTTCAGCATCTTTGAACTATTGGCCATATAAAGCTACTTTTATGCACACTCACTTAAAAGAGGGAAAAGAGGATAGAAGAAGTTATTTAACAGCTAGATTTGATACAAATTTTGGAAAATACTATAATATATTTGGAAGAGTTGATTATGATTTAAAAGAGCGCTTTACAAGCGAGTGGCAACTTGGATTTAGAGTCTCTAGAAAGTGCTGGGATTATACACTCTCATATAAAGAGACAGTAACTCCAAAACTAACAAGTGCAGGGATAGATACAGTGACTAAAAAAGGTATTTTTTTACTATTTAATCTATATCCAATTGGTGGGGTTGGATATGAGTTTACTCACGAAAAGAGGCCTAGTGAATAGTGCTAAAAAAGAGTTAGAAAATGCACTTAAAGTTTTAGAACTCCCAGTTTTAATCTCCCTTAAAGAGTTAAAATCAACATATAGAAACCTAGCTAAACTACATCATCCAGATAAAACATCACAAAAAACAAAAATGCAAAAAATAAATGAGGCATATGCTTTTTTAAAAGAGTATATGGAAAGTTATAAATTTACCTTCTCAGATGAAGAGGTATCCAAGCAGTTTCCACAGGAGTGCCATGCAGACAAATTTAGATTCTAGCAAGCTCTTTTTGAAAGATTTTAAAGAGGCTGCTGATGGACTTATGGAAATTTTGCCAATAGAAAAAATGTGTAAAGAGAGTTGGCTGGTAGTTGCCATCTCCAAAGAGGCCATAAAACTAGCAGAGTTAATCTGCTCAAAAATAAAGATTGGGTATGATATTCTTTTTTGCGAAACAATATTTGCACCTAATAATAGCTCTTTGCCAATAGCTAAAGTTAGTGAAACAGAAGAGATTGTAATCCACGATGAGCTAATAAATGCTTTTTTAATAAATTTAGATTATGTTTATGGCGAGGCTAAAAGAAAGTATGAAGAGAAGATTTTACCGCAAGTTTACAAATATAGAAAAGGAGAGTTAATCAGTTCATTAAAGGGCAAAAATGTCCTTTTAGTTGATGTGGGATGTGAGAGTGGCCTTACAGTTTTAACTGGGATAAAATCAGCTTTAAATGCAGGCGCAAAGTCTGTCTCATTTGCTACGCCAGTCATTGCATCAAATGTTTTTATATCTTTAGATTTAATAGTTGATGAGATATATACGATAAATAGGGTTCAAAATTTTATAAACACTACATATTATTATCAAAATTTTGAAGAGTTAAAATATGAGGAAATAAAGGCTATTTTAGATAATAGCTCATTTTATATACCATTTAAAAAAATAGAAGAGGTGAAACTATGCAGTACTCCATAGAGGTGAATAATCAAGTTGAAATTTATGATATAGGCAAGGTGGCAAGGCACGCATCAGGTGCAACCATGCTAAAAGTAAAAGATACAGTTATCCTAGCAACAATAGCTAGAGAAGATAGGCAAGTTGAAGAGGATTTTTTACCATTAACTGTCCAATACATTGAAAAAAGTTATGCTTCAGGAAGAATCCCTGGCGGGTATGTAAAAAGAGAGACTAAGCCAGGTGATTTTGAAACATTAACTTCAAGAATTATAGATAGAAGCTTAAGGCCACTCTTTCCAAAAGGATACGCTTATCCAACCCAAATAGTTTTGTTTGTGCTATCTTGTGATCCTGAAGTGGATCTGCAAGTTGCAGCGTTAAATGCAGCTTCAGCAGCTCTTTATCTATCTGACATACCAGTAGAAAGACCAGTAGCTGGAGTTAGGATTGGGTGTATTAATAATGAATTTGTCATTAATCCAGCAAATAGCGAGTTGAAAAATAGTACTTTAGATCTTTATGTTGCGGGGACTAAAGAGGAGCTGCTCATGATAGAGATGAGATCTCTTCCAACACTAGATCCAAGTCCTGTGCCTATGGCGGCTATTGATCCAATGCTTGATCCTATTCTTAGTGGTGGACTTATGAGTTTGCAAAAAAGCAATGAGTTTGATGAAGATAGAATGGTTGAGGCTATATCTCTAGCTCAAAGCGCCATAACCAAAGCTTCAAAAGCATATGAAGAGGCTTTTACTCCAGTTAAAAAAGAGATTGCAGATTTAGAGTATAAACCAGAGCTTGCAAATGAATCAATCTATGTTTATATAGATGAGTTTTATAAAAATGATGTGAAAGAAGCCATAAATCAAATGGCAAAAAGCGAAAGAGCGGTTGAGCTTAAAAGAGTGGTTGAGAATATTTTAAATGATGAAATAGCCAAAAGCGAAGAGTGGGATAAAAATTTAGTTATTAATGTTCTTGAAGCTTATAAGAAAAAAATCGTTAGAGATCAAATTGTAAATGAGAGAGTAAGAGCTGATGGAAGAGGGCTTAAGGATGTAAGGCCTATATCAATTGAAACAAATATTTTACCAAAAGCACATGGCTCTTGTCTTTTTACTAGAGGCCAAACTCAAGCCTTAGCAGTAGTTACTCTTGGAAGCGATCAAGATGCTCAAATGTATGATATTTTGACAGAAAAAGGTGTTCAAAGTGAATCCTTTATGGTTAATTATAATTTTCCAGGATTTTCAGTTGGCGAAGCAAGTCCATTAAGATCCCCAGGAAGAAGAGAGTTAGGACATGGCAATTTAGCTAAAAGAGCACTAACTCCAACAGTAGATATGAATAGCTTACATACTATTAGGTTAGTTTCTGAAATCTTAGAATCAAATGGCTCTTCATCAATGGCTACCGTTTGTGGTGGTTCTTTAGCCCTAAGAGCTGCTGGGGTAAATACAAATGATTTAGTAGCTGGGGTTGCCATGGGGATGATATTTGAAAATGATAAATATGCAATCCTTACAGACATTTTAGGCTTGGAAGATCATGATGGGGATATGGACTTTAAAGTAGCCGGAACTAAAAGTGGAATTACTGCTTTACAAATGGATATAAAGCTAGGTGGAATTGAGCTCTCACTCTTAAAAGAGGCTTTATATCAAGCTAAAGAAGGAAGAGAGCATATACTAAACATAATGGAAGAAGCGAGTGCAAAAATAGAGTTAAATGAAGAAGTTTTGCCAAAACTAGAGCTTTTTAGTGTGGATCCAAGCAAGATTGTTGATATCATTGGACAAGCTGGTAAGACAATTAGAGAGATTATAGAGAGATTTGAAGTATCTATTGATTTAAATAGAGAAAAAGGTGAAGTTAAAATCGCTGGAGATAAAAAACAGCAAGTTGAAGCTGCAAAAGATTATATTATTAAAATTATTGAAAAAGATAATGGTCGTGGTGGTTTTAGGGGAAGAGGAAACCAAAGAGATAGACAAAAGTCTGTTCCAGAGTTTGAAATTGGGCAGGTTTTTGAAGGAGAGGTTAAGAAAATAGTTGATTTTGGAGCTTTTATTGGCCTTTCTGGAGGAGTTGATGGATTGCTTCATGTCTCTAAAATATCTAAAGAAAGAGTAGAAAAGATTGAAGATCATCTTCAAGTTGGTCAAATAGTAAAAGTAAAAATCTTGGAGCAAAAAGGGCACAAGATAAGCTTAGAGTTAGTTACACAAGAGTAATTTTAGGAATATTTAACTAACTCATTTGTATAATTGCGCGTTGCAAAGTGGTAAGTAGGGGAGTAGATCCGAACAGACTTTGTAAAAATAAAAAGGAGTATATATGAAAAGAGTTCTTTTTCTTATGTTAGCACTTGCATCTTTTGCATTTGCAGCTGATGGTGAAACGCTAAAAGCGTATTCTGTTATCGCAGCTTCATTAGGTTTAGGTATTGCTGCTCTTGGTGGTGCTATTGGTATGGGAAATACCGCAGCAGCTACTATCTCTGGAACAGC
>LFRM01009145.1_pt2 | contig 15814 bp, 16 predicted proteins | sample 618341 | NCBI WGS metagenome assembly LFRM01 (sample SAMN03654438, study PRJNA283298) | anaerobic digester metagenome | isolation source: pool of bioreactors CSTR01a, CSTR02a, and CSTR03a thermophilic anaerobic... | place: Denmark: Kgs. Lyngby | collected 2014-05-21 | reverse complement strand
TTATGGCCGGTATCAATATGCACTAATGGAAATGGCAAGTTCAGTTTGCGATCCCCCAGACGGAATGCTTTCATGGCCAGGTGCAGCAAGACCACCGAGTCCTTACCACCGGAAAACAGCAGCGCCGGTGAACGGCACTCGGCCACGACTTCACGAATAATATAAATCGATTCGGTTTCCAGCCGTTTCAGGTGTTCGGTATGCAATTGTGCTTTCTCAAGATGCACGGTCTCAGTTATGCTATTCATTAAAAATCCTGGTTTTCTTTAAATTTCTATAGTTACTGCTTACGCTGTGGGGGCAGGGCTTACATGCAGGCCACATTCCTTGCTGTCTTGAGATTCCCACCACCAACGACCTGCACGAGGGTCTTCACCGGCACGAACCGCCTTGGTACAGGGCTCACAGCCAATACTGGGATAGCCTTGCTCATGCAACACATTAACGGGTAAATCATATAAATTGACATAGGCCCAGATTTCCGCCTCGGACCAGTCAAACAGCGGGTTGTACTTAAGAATATTTCTGGCTGTATCCTGTTCTTGCAAAGTAAGCTCAGTGCGGGTTACCGACTGTTCCCGGCGTTGCCCCGTAATCCAGGCATCGGCCTGTGCCAGTGCCTGGTCAAGGGAAATAATTTTTCTTATCTGGCAGCATTTTTTGCGGGCTTCAAGGCTATCGTAAAAACCGTTAAGACCATAGGTATTAATATATTCAGCAAGTTGCCCGGCCTCTGGCCGATACAGTTTGATCTCATAGCCATAACGCTGTTTTACCTGCTCAAGCAGTGCCAGAGTTTCCGGGTGCAGGCGTCCGGTTTCCAGCGTAAAAATATCAATGCGCTGATTCGGGGTATTTTTCAGGTTGGTCAAAATAATATCGGTCAGCACCTGGTCTTCTGCCGACAAACTGGAAGCCAGCCTGACACGGGAATGGCTGGCTGCAATAAGCTGAAGCCGCTCCGCCAGCACCGCTCTTTTATCCTGTAGTAAAGTGGCGCTGACACTACCCTTGGGGGGGGACCATAACAGGGGCCGCTCGAATCCACCCGAAAAATCACTGGCTGTTTGTAAAGACATGGTTAACCTAAATTCAAAAACCGAACCTGTTTCATCATGAAACCCATATTCTGGTTCGGTATAACAAATCAGGTTTTTATAATATAGAGTTACCGGGTAAACTCAAACTAACTAATATTTCTTTGCATATTCAATCAGGCTATATCCTTGCTACTTTCATTACGCTTAAAGTGATAATGTCAAAACCGCATAAATGAATACATTAGCGTGATGCCAGAATCATTCTGGCGCCTTTTTCAGCAATCATCATGACAGGTGCATTCGTATTACCCGAGGTAATTTGCGGCATGATAGAGGCGTCGATCACCCGTAAGCCACTTACCCCGTTTACCTTAAGCTCGGGATCAACCACGGCTTTATCATCAGTTCCCATACGGCATGTACCTACTGGATGAAAAATAGTGGTGCCTATTTCACCGGCCGCCCTAACCAGGTCTTCTTCAGACTGATAGATAGTGCCTGGTTTATATTCAATGGGGTTATAGGTAGCCAGCGCATCCTGAAACACAATTCTTCTGGTTAGTTTCAGACTCTGCACGGCAATCCGTATATCCTCATCAGTACTTAAGTAGTTGCACATAATATCGGGCTTGTCATGGCAGGCAGACGAAACGATATTAACCTCACCCCGGCTGGTAGGCCTTAAATTGCAGACCGAAGCGGTAAACGCAGCAAATGCATGCAGGGGTTCGCCAAATTTTTCCAAAGACAAGGGTTGTACATGGTATTCAAGATTGGCACTGCCCTGCTCATCAGTAGAGCGGGCAAAGACCCCCAGTTGGGAAGGCGCCATGGTTAAAGGACCCTTGCGGAATAATGCATACTGCATGCCCATCCAGGCTTTTTGCAAAGGTGATTGCATCATTTTATTCAGTGTCTTTACCCCAGACACTTTATAAACCGTACGCAACTGCAAATGGTCCTGCAAGTTTTTTCCGACCTCTGGCGCATGATGCACAACCGGAATGTGCAATTTGTTCAGGTAAGAAGCCGGGCCAATTCCCGAGCGTTGCAATATTTGCACCGATCCAATCGCACCCGCTGACAACACCAGCTCGGCCCGGGCGTTGGCCTGATACAGCTTGCCGTTAATATAATACTGAATACCCCGTGCCCGTTTACCTTCAAAGATGATACGGTCACTGGTGGCATGCATAAGAATAGTCAAATTTTTGCGAGACTTGACCGGGTGCAAAAAAGCTTTTGCCGCACTGAAACGCAAACCCTTTTTTTGGGTTACCTCAAAATAAGCGCTTCCTTCGTTATCACCCCGGTTGAAATCATCGATGGGAAAAATGCCGGCCTGTGCCGCTGCAGCCCTGAAGGCATCCAGAATATCCCACCGCAAGCGCTGGTTTTCCACCCGTAATTCCCCATCGGTACCATGCCAATCATTATTGCCTAAATGGTGGTTTTCAAACCCTTTAAATAAGGGCAGTACATCATCCCAGGCCCAGCCGGTATTGCCCAGGCTGGCCCAGTAGTCGTAATCCTGTTTTTGTCCCCGCATGTAAATCATGCCATTAATGGCTGAGCTGCCCCCCAGCACCTTGCCCCGTGGATAGGCAATACTGCGATCATGCAGCCCGGCATCCGGCCGTGTACGAAAGCACCAGTCGGCTCGTGGATTGCCAATACAGTATAAGTATCCCACCGGAATATGCAGCCAATGCCAGGAATCCGGCCCACCCGCTTCCAACAATAAAACCCTGTTATCGGGATTTGCAGATAAACGGTTGGCAAGCAGACACCCGGCCGAACCGGCACCTACAATAATGTAATCAAACTCTCCAAATAAAACCGGTTTCTGGTTGTGCATATCCGCCTCTGAGATGCTGTTTTTTTACTTCAAAGGAAGCAAAACCAGCATAGAGGTTTACATTTCTTGACACAAGAAGGACAAACACCTATCCCTTATTAGCGGCAAAAAATGGTTACGAAAAAACCTGATTACGGATTTCTCCCCGCACAAAAGAATTAATGTTATTAATCAACTGGTCAGCCAATGCCTGGATGGCTTCTTCACTGGCCCATGCCACATGTGGTGTTAAAATAAAATTGGGATAATCCATCAATGCCATAAACGGATGTGAGTCGGGCATGGGTTCAGTGGTAACCACATCAAATGCCGCACCACCAATCTTTTTGCCCTTAATGGCCCGCACCAGTGCTTCCTCATCAACCAGCCCGCCTCGTGCGGTATTAATCAGCAAGGCAGATGGTTTCATTCTGTCGAACTCAGGATCTGAAATCATATTCCGGGTTTCTGGCGTCAGTGGCAGATGCAGGCTCAGAATATCTGAAGTTTCAACTACTTCATCAAAGGGACGATAGTTTCCATCACGTGGCGCCTGTCCTTTTCGTGAAGCAAAAACGGTTTTCATGCCCAAGCCCCTGGCCAGGTTGGCCAGTGATGAACCCAACGCACCCGAACCAAAAATACCCAGGGTACTATTGGCCAAGTCCTTGATAGGATAATCAAAATAACAAAACTGACCGCTTTGCTGCCAACGCCCTGCCTTGACAGAGGCATGGTAGGGAATGAGGCTTCTGCGCAAGGCAAAAATAAGGGCCAATGCATGTTCCGGCACGCTATTGACCGCATAATTTCGAATATTGCTGACCACACAACCCCTGATTTCACAGGCTTTGACATCAACCACATTTGTGCCGGTTGCAGAGATCGCAACTAATTTCAGCAACGACGCACGAGACAGGCTGTCATTGTCAATCCGGACTTTGTTGGTGATCACAATGTCAGCATTTTCAATACGCTCGGCCACCAGATTTGGCGGTGTATTGTCATGCATATCAACCGTGCACTCAAAGGTAAAGGGTTTTAACTGAATGAAGGCCGGAATGGTGGCTCGATCCAGAAATACAATATGGGGAACATGACTCATGAGAATAATCCACAACACTAAAACCATTCACTATATCATCAGCCTTATTTGGCTAAAATAGGGCCAATACCAACTATTTCAAAGAATCATTGCTTTTATGTCCATCCCCCTTTCCCTTCGTGAAAGTGCCTTTAAGGCACTTATCGTTTCGGATCCCGATGAAAAAATTGCCGCTGTCCGGCAAATTGCTTTCGACGCCCCCATCCACACACAGGAAATAAGCCCGTCCAGCCAGACAATTCCGGGTCGACCCTTGCGCCCGGAACTGGTACCCCCACAGAAAGTCACCTACCGCTCGGTCAATAGTGAGGCGGGAAAAGCGGCACTTATTCATTCTATTGCCCACATAGAATTCAATGCCATTAACCTGGCCCTGGATATTATCTGGCGTTTTGCCCACTTGCCTGAAGAGTTTTACCGTGACTGGCTTCGCGTTGCCAAGGAAGAGGCCTATCATTTCTCACTGGTTCGTGAGCATTTACGCAATTTGGGTTATGAATACGGTAGTTTCACGGCCCATAACGGCTTATGGGAAATATGCGAAAAAACCGCTAACGATCTGCTGGCCCGGCTTGCACTGGTTCCCAGAACCCTGGAAGCGCGTGGCCTGGATGTTTCTCCTGTCATACAAAACAAGCTGGCCAGTGTCAATGACCATGAAGGTGTCAAAATCCTGGAAATCATTTTGCACGATGAAGTGGGGCATGTAGAATTGGGCAACAAATGGTATTTATACTTATGCCAGCAAACCGGTAAAGACCCCATTGCCACGTATGCCAACATGGTACACACTTACCGTGTGGCTAAACCTAAAGGGCCCCTTAACATAAAGGCCAGAAAACAGGCGGGTTTTACCGATGAAGAACTGGCCTGGCTTGGTTCGGATTAATCGTTTCACACACAGGAATAACCATGGAAATACTTATTTTAGGTGCAGGTGTAATCGGTCTGACAACAGCATACTACCTTACTGAACAAGGCCATAAAGTAAGTATTCTAGATAAAAATCCAGATGTGGGCCTTGAAACCAGCTATGCCAATGGGGCACAGCTTTCTTACAGCTATGTTGCCCCGCTGGCAGGCCCGGGGGTCATTGGAAAAGTCCCCGGATGGCTGCTTGACTCCGATTCTCCCTTGCGTTTCCGGCCCAGCCTGGACCCGGCCGATATCTGCTGGAACCTGCGCTTCATGAAAGCCTGCAATGCTGTTCAAAGCGACAAAACCACCCGTGAGCTACTGCAACTTTCCTTTCTTAGCCGTGATCTCTTGCACACCTTGATGGACACTGAAAAACTGGACATTGATTTTCAGGCATCCGGCAAAATGGTGCTGCATCGCAGTACGGAATCCTTCAACAGCGCTGTCCAGCTGCTTGATTTCCAGCGCCAGCTTGGCTGCGAGCAATTTGCCCTGGATACCGATGAATGCATCGCCAAAGAACCTTCGCTTGCCCCCCTGAAAAACCAGATCACTGGTGGTATTTATACCCCCAGTGAAGAAGCCGCCGATTGCTTTAAATTTTGCCAAAACCTGAAAACGGTTTTATTAAACCGGGGCGTTGAATTTCTTTTCGAGCAGGAAGTTGGACTTTTACAAAATAATGGGTTATCACGAGTCAGTGTCATGCTGAAAAACCGGGAAACGCTTTCGGCCGATCATATCGTGGTGGCTTTAGGCTGCGAAAGCACAGCCTTGCTCAAACCCCTTCAAATTAATGTGCCTGTACGCCCGCTTAAAGGATACAGCCTTACCCTGCCCATCCAGAACGATAGCCAGGCCCCCCATATCAGCATTACTGATTTTGAACGTAAAGTGGTTTATGCCCGTATTGGCAAACGCCTGCGTATTGCCGGCATGGCCGACCTGGTAGGCATGAATAAAAGCATTGACCCCAGTCGCATTAAAACACTTATCAAGGAAGCCAAAGCTGTTTTTCCTGAGGCCGGCAATTTCGCCCAGGCAGAACAATGGGCCGGACTGCGTCCGGCCACGCCAAAGGGCAAGCCCATTATTGACGGCACCCAATATAAAAACCTGTGGCTGAATATAGGCCAGGGCGCACTGGGTTTTACCCTGGCCACCGGGTCGGGCAAATTGCTGGCAGACAAAATCAACGGAAAAAACCCCTCTATACCAGGGGAGATGTTCAACCTGAACAATGCATAGTCTGGCCAAGGTCTTCCAATATCGGACAATCGGGGCGCTGGTCACCCGAGCAATGCCGGTTCAGGTGTTGCAAGGTATCCACCATGGCCTGCAACTGCTGGATCTTGTTCTGCAGCGCTTCTATATGCTGTTGGGTTATTTGCTTAACATCGGCACTGGCACGCCCCTTGTCATTCCACAAGGCCAGCAACTCCTGGATTTGTGGCACAGAAAACCCCAGATCCCGTGAACGGCGAATAAAATGCAAGGCATGCAAATCTTTTTCAGCGTATTGCCGATAGCCCGAATCACTGCGATGAACCGGATGAATCAAACCAATGTCTTCGTAATAACGAATCATTTTTGCCGATATGCCTGTTTGCTTTGCTGCTTCACCAATATTCATGGAAGTTTTCCTGCGTGGTTATTTCACTGAAAACCGGCGTAATCTTAACGCATTGGTCACGACAAATACACTGGACAATGCCATGGCGGCTGCGGCAAAAACGGGCGACAGCCCCAAACCATAGGCCGGATACAGCACACCTGCGGCAATGGGAATGAGCGCCACATTATAGGCAAATGCCCAGAACAGATTCTGGTAAATATTCCTGAACGTCGCCTTGGACAAGGAAACGGCATGCGCCACATTCTGGATTTTTTTACCCATCAGCACCACATCGGCCGATTCAATGGCAATGTCAGTACCCGTGCCAATAGCCACACCCACGTCGGCATTGGCCAGGGCCGGCGCATCATTAATGCCATCGCCAACAAAAACCAATGTACCCATTTCCTGCCTGATCTGATTCACATATTTCACCTTGTCATCAGGCAATGCCTGGGCATACACCTTGTCAATCTTCAATTGACTTGCAATGGCTTGTGCTGTCTGCTCATTGTCACCTGTTAGCATCACGGTTTTAATATTCATCCCATGCAATTGCGCTATCGCGCTTTCCGCATCTTCCTTAACAGTATCTGCAATCACAAAAAGGCCGGCGGGACGGGAATTGACCGCCACATAGATGGGGGTCTTGCCTGCATGGGCAAACTCCAGACCTTTTTGAGTCAAAGCACTTATATCCGCGCCCTGACTGAGCAAGAATTTTTCCGAGCCAATCAGATAGCGGTCATTACCTATGCTGGCTTGAATACCAGCCCCCATAATATTGTGAAAATCGTCCACCTGTGGCAAGCCAAGGCCCTGTTCTTGTGCTGCCTTAACAATCGCCAAAGCAATGGGATGCTCTGAACGCTGTTCAATGGCTGCCACACTGGCCAGCAGTGACGACTGCTCAAAGCCATCCGCTACATGTAAATCGGTCAGTTCAGGACGACCATGGGTTAACGTGCCGGTTTTATCAAAAACCACCACTTTGGTATCTTTTAATATCTGCAAGGCACTGGCCCTGCGAAACAGGATATTCAGCTGCGCAGCCCTGCCCGTTGCCACCATAATCGAAACCGGCACGGCCAGACCCATGGCGCATGGGCAAGCTATAATCAATACGGCAACCGTAGCGGTTAAGGCATGCGGCAACAAGGGTTCGGGGCCCCAAACCATCCAGGCCATAAACGTTAACACGGCAACGACCAGCACCGCCGGCACAAAGCGGCTGGTCACCACATCCAGAATATTTTGAATCGGCAATTTGTCGGCCTGGGCCTGCTGCACCATTTTTATGATATTGGCCAAGACGGTATTCTCACCCACCTGCTCGACCTTGACCGTCAGGCTGCCATTGGTGCTGACCGTACTGCCCACCACTTTATCGCCCGTTGTCTTGCTAACCGGCAAAGGCTCGCCGGTCATCATGGATTCATTAATATGCGCCTGGCCGCTAATCACGACCCCATCGGCCGGAACAGTTTCACCCGGTCTGACCAGTACCGTATCGTTCACTTTCAATTCATCCAGCGGAATATCGCGCACCTGACCGTTTTCCATCAGGTGCGCTGTTTTGGCCTGCAGCCCAATCAGACGGGCAATCGCCTGTCCGGTTTGTCCCTTGCTACGGGCTTCCAGGTAACGTCCCAGCAATATCAGTGTGCTTACCACCGCAGCCGCCTCAAAGTACACAAAACGGGAGTTTTCAGGGATAAGCGCGGGCATTGCCGTTACAATCGCCGAGTAAACGTAAGCACTGCCTGCACCAATAGCCACCAGAGCATTCATGTCCGGAGATTTTTGCATGAAGCTTTTTACCCCAAGCGTAAAAAAACGTCTGCCCGGGAAGGCCAGCACAATCGTGGTCAGGATCCATTGAATGATCCAGCTGGTTTGAATGGGCAAGAATGCATGCAACCAGTGATGAAAACCGGGAATAAGATGCCCGCCCATTTCAAGAATAAAGACTGGAATCGTAAAAATGGCAGCAATCATCATATCCCGTTTCAAGTCTGCGATTTCACGGTTACGATGTTCTATTTGTTCCTGGGTCTGCTTGTCTGCCCGTTCAATAAGCGCTGCTTCGTAACCTGCCTTGCCAATAGCGGCAATAATCTGTTCGGCTTTCACTGCACGATTGCTTAATTCAACGTGTGCGGTTTCTGAGGCCAGGTTAACGTTAACCTTCTCAACACCCTCGATTTTGGCAATAGATCTTTCAACACGCCTTACGCAAGAGGCGCAAGTCATGCCATGAACCGCGAATTCGTAATGAGGAGAAACATGTAAGGACTTTGAATTTGCCATGATAATCACCAAAATAAAGGATAATCCATATTAACTGATTTATTATCAACCCTCACACTATGGTAAGGTCAAGCTCTTTTGCGCCCGACCCCATACGGAGAAAATATTAATGCTGCAAAAACTTTTGCTACCGGTGATTGTATTTATCATCGTGCTAATTGGCCTGACCTTTGGGGAAGGCGTGTTTACTGCCCTGGCGCAATGGTTAAGCCAAATTACCGGCATCGTTATTTATAATTTCCAGGATCTTTACTGGACAATATCGCTTTATGTTTCAAGGCATCCAGTGAAAATTGTGGTTGCCATTGTCATTACTGCCATTGTTTGCATCTGGATTTACAAAAACAAAGGTGAAGAAATGAACAACCAGGCCAATTCACGCAAAATAGGCATTTTTCTGGCTATTTTCCTTGGCTGGTTGGGTGCACACCGTTTCTACGCAGGTCATATAGGTATGGGTTTGTTATATCTGCTTCTTAGCTTTATTTGGTTGCCACTATCCGTGTTTCTGGGCCTCATTGATGCGGTCAGGTATATTTTCATGAATGATGAAGAATTCAAGGCCAATATTAAGGCATAATCTTATCTATCCTTCATCACCCATTTACAGCCGGGCACAAGCCCGGTTTTTCATGCCATGCAATTAAATATCAAAGACCTAGTTATTGACACTTCCGCCATTGACAGCCAAAAACTGCTAAAAGCCTGGGAATGGCTCATTCCTTTTGAAACGGAAATTATCATGATTACCCAAACCGGTGACGCATTCCTGATGGAAAAAGATAACGGCTCCATCCTTTTCCTGGATACCCTGGATGGCGAACTTGAAGTACTGGCCGACTCCCTTGAATCGTTCCAGCAGTTACTTGAGGATGAGGCATTCGTGATTGATTATTTTTCCTGCGAACTGATTGCGCCATTACTGCATCATCAATTGCCACCGAACACCGTTTATGGCCTCAAAACCCCACCGGTACTGGGCGGTGAATACCATAGCGACAATCTGGAAATCTTTGATGTTGAACATCATTTTTCAGACATGGGCATGCTGTGGGAGGAAATTGGCAACATCAAGATAGATGAAGACAGCGACGAGAACCGTAACGAATAACCGTATTCAGAGGGTGCTTTAAGTCCAATCCCTGCCAGGCAAAGCCTGGCAAAACAATTTACAGTAACGAAGGGCTAATATCCCGCTGATAGCGCAGAAATCTTCCAGAGTAGGATTCAGGCGCTTCATTAATGTCAAAGGCGTAGGGCCGATTGATTTTTTTATCTTCCGCCAGCTCAAAGCCATATACTGACATTTCTTTTGTAAAGCGGTTTCTGTAACCCCGGTTTGGGTCCATTACCCAAACTTCCGAGCAGGCTTGCGCATGTTCATGAATATACTGTGCCACCTGCCCCGGACTGCTAGGCTCATAAAGCAAGTCACTGCCCATGATCAGATCATAACGACCGGATAGTACAGGTGCGCCGGTGTCTGCCAAAGAAACCGCCCTATTGGTACCCCACTGGCCATAACGGTAGTTTATTGGCGGCAAATCATTGTTTTTAAGATTTTTGTATAAGAAATGCTTTGCCAGTGGGTGACGGTCACTTGCGGTCACATTCCCACCCAAACGATGCGCTGTCATACTGGCCAAACCCAAACCGCAACCTATTTCCAAAATTCGCTGTTCAGGATTAATGGGTTCCTTAGTCACTTTAATGGCAAGCTGCAACCCAGAAGGCCACAACATGCCAAACAAGGGCCAGGCGGCCGAACAAATTCCCAAACGTTGCGCAGCACCGCTGGGATCATAATATTGCTGTTTGTCCAATAAAGTGAATATTTCCAAGGGGTCTTGCCCTGGAATATGAATAGTACGTAATTTGGTTTTATATGGTATGGATGTAAGCATAGCCCCCTGCAATTCAATAGACACATTGGTCACTATAGCCCATATTTTCATAAATAATTCTTATTATTGAAAAAAACGGAAGATAGCTGGTATTTAGGGTGTTTTTATGTAATTTAATTAAAAATAAATGAAAATTAACAGATTTTTCGTAAAACCGTTTTTTTATCATATTGTTCATCACCAGAATCTGCGAGAAACAGCAAGACAAATAAATACAGGCCTGCTTTACGCTACAGTAAAGCAGGCCTGCACAACACGATATCAATCGCCAGAATATATCGGGTTTATCGCTAATGACTTATTGCGTGCCATTAATGGCAAGGTCAAAAACCTGATAACTTTTAAGATCTTCCCCTGCAACACGAGCCTTGTAGGCCGCATTCAAGGGCCGGTTCAAAATCAGCGGCACCCTGGCCTCGGTAAGACCACCATGGGTACGCAAGCGATGTCCCTGCAAACCTGTCAAATCATGCAGACTGGACGAACTGCCTATACATACATCTTTTCTGGACACGACCACCACATCCGCCTCACGGTCTTCGGGCAAATCAAACATACGGCACGCCGTTTGCTTGTCCAAGGCCAAATCAACCCCGTCAATCACACAAATATGGCTGATAATCTCCTGGGCAGTTACCTTGCCTTTACTCCAGACTCGTACAAAACCACCCAAAGCACCATGGTGGGCCACAAAAGCATCGGTAATCGGGCATACGACCGTTACCTCGCCTGTTCCAAATTTGGCATCCAGAATATCCTGCAACCAGATGACATTAGGCTCTCCCAGATCATTGCTTTTGTCACTCATGCCATGATCGGCGGTAAGTGCCAGCACGATGTCCTGGTCGGCCAAGCGTCCAAAGGCATTGTCCAATTGACGGTAAAACCGCAAGGCCTCGGCTTCATCAGGAGCCCATTTATGCTGAACAAAATCGGTCAATGACAAATACATTAAATTTGGCCGGCGTTCTTTCAGCAGTTTAATGCCCGCCTCCAGCACGAAGAGGGACAGTTCCATCGAATACATATCAGGCTTTGGCATGCCAACGTAATCAAGCACGTTTTCAATACCGTTTTCTTCGATCGTGCAACGATCAACAAACTCGGTGGAAAACGACACATGCCCCTGGCTGACATCAAGCCCCTTTCCTAATTGACGACGCAATTTATCCTTGGCGGTAATAGAAACCACTTTAGCGCCAGCATCCGCAAAACGTGCCAAAATCGTATCACCGCGCAGCAGTTCAGGACCCGTCATCACAACCGGCTCCCATGTCTTGGTATCCAGGTAATAATTACCGGAAATGCCGTGCCTTGAAGTCGGCGTCCCGGTAATTATTGACATATTGTTCGGGCAGGTAAACGAAGGCATGGATCCATCTGCCACCATTGCAAATCCATCCTGGATGAAACGCCGGATATTGGGAAGTTCGTTTTCAGCAAGAAACTGCTGCAGATATTCAGGATCACCCCCATCAATGCACACAACCACTACCGGTTTATCAGGCCATCGATAGTCAATTCCATTGACGTTAACCATTTTGTTTTTTACATTTTCCATTTTAGTTTTAGATTCAAAGTTAAGATTATTTTCGTTTTTGTATTAAAGACATACGTGCCCGTGACGACAGCATTTCCACTGCAACTACAAGCGCAAATATCATTAAAACAATAGTGGCTGCCTGGTCATACCGGAACATTTCCATTGAGGTCGCCAGTTCCGCCCCAATTCCACCTGCGCCCACCAAACCCAATACCACGGACGAGCGAACCGCCTTTTCCAAAGCAAATAAACTGGTATTGATTAAGCTTGGCATCGCCATTGGCAGGACAGCACACACAATGACCGAAGTATTCGAAGCCCCTAAAGCCGACAATGCCTCGGGTGAACCTTCATCAACCTCTTCGATGGTTTCAGCAAAGAAACGGGCACAAAAACCAATCGTATCCATAATCAACGTCAACGTACCGGCAAAAGGTCCCAAACCTACTGAAGCCACAAAGAACAAGGCCCATGCCAAATCAGGAACTGTTCGGATAAAACTGACCATACCGCGGACGGCAGAGCGTACCCATGGATGAGGCGTATGATTTTTTGAAGCCAGCACGGCCAGTGGCAAACTTATCAAAATACCAATCACGGTTCCTACCAGCGCCATTTGAAATGTCACCAGCACCGATTTCATCATGGGCTCTACCCTGTCCGTAGAGGGGGGAATCATTTCAGAGGTGATTTGCAGCATATTTGGCAGTCCTGTTACCAGCTCCGAGACAGAAATACCCGAAGCGGCGACAGACCAGGCAAAAAACACGATGAACAGCATGAACAACAGGATCGAACCAATACCGGGTGGCGCAAAGCGGGCCGGCAGTAAATGTTTGCTGGTATTATTCATACATGCCTCTTAGCTGTTCAAGACTTTGACTCTTGCTGCTGGCGTCAAGTGTCAGACGCAGGTTTTGCAAACCCAGGACGCGATCGGAATATTTAAGCGCATGATCCAGGTGATGCGTCACAAATACCAATGTCAATTTTTCATGTTGAGACAAATCGGAAAAAACCTGCATCACCTCTTCACCGGCCTGGGGATCCAGGCTGGCAACCGGTTCATCGGCAAAAATCATGCCAGGCTTTTGCATGAGTGCCCGCGCAATAGCAACCCGCTGTGACTGTCCGCCAGACAACTCATCAACCCGACGATTGCATAAATGTCCCAGGTTGACCCGTTCCAGGCAATACATGGCGTAATCACGCTCTTCTTTTGCCGCAATCGCGTGGAACCACATTCGTGGCGTAGACAGGCGAGCCATACCACCATGCAATACATTGGTAAGGACAGAAAGCCGATTGACGAGGTTATGCTTCTGGAAAACGAAGCCCACCCTTGCCCTGATTTTTGACAATTCGGCACGACGAAGCCCTGTCACTTTTTTATTGTCCAGGAAAATCTCACCCGAATCAGGCTCAACCAGCCGGACACAGCTTCTTAACAAGGTACTTTTACCCGCACCGTTAGCACCAATAATGGCAACGCGCTGACCGTAAGGAATATCAAAAGAAACATCAGACCATACGGGAGTTTCACCACCCTGAAAGCGTTTGGACAGCCCCTTTACCCGTACTGCCATACTGGCAGAAGGATCGCTCAATTGCGCAGACATCATTACTCACCAATAAAGTCAGAATATTCGGGATAACCGGCGGTACGATACATGGCACGAACAGGATCATAATCCTTGTCAGTAATCTGGGTCAAAAATCGCATGCCGTTATAGCGTTTTACGTGATCGGCCCCCTGTGCGATACTGGCAATCAAGGCATCTGAATTCTCACCAATGGCTGTACGCATTTTTTCAACGACAGCAGCAGGCACATGCTCACCGGCCATCAATAAATCATTGGGTAAATCTCCTCCGCGCGCCAGTACACGATAGGCATTTTTTTGATTGTCAGGTTCTTTTTCCAAGAAACTTTCCAGGTCGGAACGGCCCATTCCTATTGCATCCAGATCGCCTTTTTTCAGGCCTTCCCATGCCAAACGCAAATTGGTATGAGTTACTTTAAAATCTTTTAATGGATCCATGGAAGCATTCGCAAACAACTGTACAGGCCCCAGGTGACGTGAAGTTGAACCCACAGAACCCATGCCAACCTGCTTACCTTTTAAGTCATTCAAGGTAAAGTATGGGCTGTCTGCTTTTACAACTATTTGTGAATAATAATTGGGACGATATAAACCGGTTACTACGGAAGCCTTGGCCCGTTTTTCCATCACCACATATTCAGCTGGCCCTGCCAGCACAAAATCCACCTTTTTAAATCGGAGTGCCTCAAGTCCTGCCGTACGGTTGGTAACCGGCAGGAATTCTATACTCATGCCGGTTACCTTTTCCAATTCATTTTTAAAAGGTCCAAATTCACGCTGCAATTCTTCAAGTCCGACCAGATCAGTGATTGCCAATTTAATTGACTCTGCCTGTACAGAGAAAGAAGCGCCCATTGCAGACAAAGCAAGCAGACCGTTTTTAAGAAATTTACTGAACATTGTTCATTACCTTTATGATTAATTAAAGAAGTATGTATTCTATATTTTGTATATTGCATATTGTTGACAATATGCAATAAGTTGAAGATAGTGTTAGAATTCAATTTATTCAATCAAGTCGATATTTCTTACTCAACAATTATTTATGAGCTCACCAGACGCAATCACACTACTCCGTACCCGTTCCTTGACAACTCTGGTTCATGAAGAACTGGAACGTCAAATTTTACAAGGTCAAATACAACCAGGTGATGCCTTGCGGGAAGCAAGTATCGCCACTAACATGGGCATTTCCCGCGGACCTGTGCGCGAAGCATTCAGGACCCTGGAAGAACGGGGTTTAGTACTTTTTGAGAAAAACTGTGGGGTATCCGTACGCAAGCTGGACAGCGAACAAGCCGCACAAATTTACCAGGTACGTATTCCTTTGGAAGGATTGATTGGTCAATTGGTAACACTGAATTTAAAACCTGAAGGACGTATTCAGATTGAGCGTTTAATAGAAATGATGCATCTTGCTGTTGATGAAAAAGATATTGGCACCTACGCTACACTGAATCAGCAATTTCACGATTTGTTGGCTAAATATACCAATAACTTTCCCTTGTATGACACTTACCGAAAATTGGTTGTTCAACTCAGGTTATTCAGAAACCACACTTTCCGGCATAGCCCGGAAACCATCAAGCTTTCCTTACAGGAACATATTGCAATCTTTAATGCCATAAACACTGGCGATGAAAATGTCGCCAGTGAGTTATTACGAAAGCATGCCGAAGATAGTCTGCAACGTCTGACTGCCACTATTAATGAACAATCATAGTACCTGAAACAAACCCATGATTAGTACGGCCGCTTATGCGGCCATTGTCTCGTTCCCACGCGGGAGTGAAGTGACCCCCAAATGTTGGACGGTTAAAAACTAGGCAGCTAAAACCTGAGTCAGGCGTTGCACAGTCATCCACGGATTGAACAGGCAATAAAAAACCCCTTCAGGAATTCTGAAGGGGTTTTTTGTAATAAAGAGCCTGACGATGAC
>LFRM01004911.1_pt1 | contig 15825 bp, 13 predicted proteins | sample 618341 | NCBI WGS metagenome assembly LFRM01 (sample SAMN03654438, study PRJNA283298) | anaerobic digester metagenome | isolation source: pool of bioreactors CSTR01a, CSTR02a, and CSTR03a thermophilic anaerobic... | place: Denmark: Kgs. Lyngby | collected 2014-05-21 | reverse complement strand
TTAAAAGTTGCAACAGGACATGGCAGCCAAAAGTATGTACCCATGACACAAAGTGGCGAAGGAGCTTCTGGTCGTTTAATGACCATTTTTGTAGAAGCTTTGGTTTCGATTGAATCAGTTAATTCCTTTGTCATTTTAAAGACTTTGCCAGGCTTAGCGCAAGCGGCTGCAGCTGCTTTAGATTCGATGCATTTGGAACAAGTGCTTGGCTGCATAGCTGGTGATGATACTATTTTTATAGCAAGCCGATCAGATAAATCTGCGGTTCAATTAAAATCAATATTACTTTCCATTTCTAATATTTACGATAAATAGAAAGTGATTTTATGCTCAAAAAAGTAGAAATTCATAATTTTGCAATTATTGAATCGGCCATATTTGAACCAGGTAAACATTTCACTGTCATTAGTGGCGAAACAGGCGCAGGTAAGTCACTTTTAATTGATGCCTTAGGCAGCTTGACTGGCAGGAGAGCCAAAAAAGAATTTGTTAGAAAAGGAGCTTCTTTTGCAAGAGTAGAAGCTTTATTTTATTTTGATGAAGAAGATTTCATTCCTTTAATAATTAGAGAACATCTAGAAGAAGGCTCTTTGATTTTAAGCCGGGAAATATATGCTGATGGGGGTAGCCAAGCAAGAATAAATGGCCGTTTATCAAGTATTTCTTTATTACGCGAAGTAAGTCAAAATTTAATCGGTCTTCATGCCCAAAACGAACAATTAAGTCTATTTGAACCAAGTGAACAGCGAAACCTTTTAGATAAATTTGCAGGCGAAAAATTAACTTCTTTATTAGATGATTGGCATAAATTGCTCAAAGATAGAAAGACGATGCTTGAAAAAATTCGAGTTTATGGTTTGAGTCCAGAAGAACGTGATCGTCGTATTGATTTATTAGAATATCAATTAGCAGAGATTAGCAAAGCTGATTTAAAAGTGGATGAAGAACAAAAATTATTAACTAGAAATAAACTTTTATCGGCAGTGGCTCGTATTAAAAAAGATCTATTTGAAGGTCTTGAAATCTTGTCAAACAATGAAGAACAAAATGCTTTGTATTTTGTTAATTCTGCTATACAAAAATTAGACTTTAGTTCAGAGTATAGTAAGAATATTGCTCAGATTCAAAATGAATTACAAACTTTATCTTATGAATTAGATCAAATTATTAAAGATTTACATAATACATTTGAACAGCTCGATGTAGAACCAAATGAAATTGAAATGATTAATTTACGTTTGGATTTAATCAATAAATTAAAAATAAAATATGGTGATAGTATAGAAGAGATTTTGTCGTTTTATCAAAAGTCCAAAGCTGAATTGCAGGATTTGATTAAAGGGGAAGAGTTTTTTAAACAATATCAGCAAAAATTAAATAAAAATGAGCAAGCCTTAAATGAACTTGCAGTAAAAATTCATAAATTACGATTAAAATCAGGCGAAAAACTAGCAAAAGAAATTACAGAAGCTTTAAGTCAATTAGCCATGCCAGATGCACGCTTTTCAGTTAAAGTGGAATTGATAGGAATCAATAATAAAGGCTATTATGGAAAATATGGTCGCGATCAAATTGAATTTCAAATTCAACCAAATCCGGGAGAACCTTTAATGCCATTAAGAAAAATAGCTTCAGGTGGTGAAGTTTCTAGAATTCTTTTAGCCATTAAATCTATTTTTGGCAAGAATGATCAATTATCTGTTCTTATCTTTGATGAAATTGATACTGGTATAAGTGGTAAAACAGCAAATCAGGTGGCGATGATGTTGAAAAAATTAGCCTTTAATAAACAAGTGCTATGTGTTTCTCATATGGCTCAAATTACAGCTGCAGCTGATACTCACTATCTTATTCAAAAATATGTAGAAGATAATCGAACAAAAACGAATTTAAAATTATTAAATCAAGAGCAAAGAAAGAACGAGATTGCTAGATTATTGTCTGGTAAAGAACAGGATCAAAATTCTCTATCTTTAGCTGCACAATTGTTAGAAAATCATAATCTTAATTAATATCTATTTTATCTGTTAAAATCCTAAAATCGCTTGGTATAGATGTTTCAAATTTCATATACTCATTATTAATAGGATGATGAAAACCTAATATTTTACAATGTAAAGCTTGACGTTGTAGACTTTGATCAATATTAAATTGATTGTGATTTAATAAAAGTTTAAAATCTTTTTGTCTGTCTAAACTGATACGAACAATGTCTTTTTGCTTAGCAGGTACAAATTTATCACTTTCATAATCAGAAAAATAATCGGCAATGCCGTAAAGTCCATCTGCTATAATAGGATGTCCCATATAGAGAGAGTGAACTCGTATTTGATGAGTGCGGCCTGTCTCTAATTCATACTGAATATAAGAAAAATTTTTAGTGGATGATTCAGCTAAAACTTTATAATGTGTGATCGCCGTTTTACCACTCGGATCAACGATTCTTAGCATTATGCTGTCAGGATCCCTTTTAATTGGAGCTGAGATGATACCAGATTTCTCTTGCCAAATACCATGCGTTAATGCAATATAAATTCTTTTCATTGGAAATTTCATTATTCGATAATGCGCATGACTATGTTTAGCAAGAACCATTAAGCCGGATGTCTCACGATCAAGTCTCGTTGCTATATGTAAAGGATGACTTGATAAAATATCAAGTAATGTTCCATCAGGATGTGTAAAAGTTGGATGGACAACTAAATTAGCAGGCTTATTTAATACGACGATATGATCATCCTCAAAAAGAATAGGGATTTCTTTTAATTGATTAACCTTAAAAGAATGAATATCATTAAATTCTTGATCTGTCCTAATGATGATTTTATCACCTGTTTTGGCAGTATCAATCATACGTTTTATTTTTTTATTTAAAACAACGATACCATTAAGACGAATTCTTTTAAGCATCAATTTAGAGAAACCAAAATGTTCTTTTAATATATCATGAATAGTAAAACCATTATATTTTTCTTCAACTATATAAATAAATTGCACTGTTTTTTAAAATTATTCAAATAAACATTTTATATTTCAATAAATCAAATACGATTAATTAATGAAATTAATTATCGTTCACTTTTATTTGACATTTTGATGTGTTCTCTTACAATATAAAACATGCATTAAATATTTTGCAACTTGAAATTTTAATATAGGAGGTGATCGCCATTTTATACTTAATATTTGGTGTTTTAATCGGTTTAGTGATTGGATCACTTATTGTAGCCGTTTATTATAATAAAGGTTTAAGTAGACAAAGTAAGGCACTTGCAGAAGAGCGAGAAAAGCTAAAAGTAGATGCTGAGCAAATAATTGCCAAAGCGGAACTTGAAGGTGAAAATCGTAAAAAGAGTCTGTTATTGCAAACAAAAGAAGAAGTTCATCTCACTAAAAATGAATTAGAAAAATCAGCTCGTGAAAAAAGAATAGAGCTGCAACGCGATCGTAATCGTCTTAATCAAAAGGAAGAAAATTTTGATAAAAAGACCGAAGCTTTTGAAGAAAAAGAAAAAAAATTAGAAGAACAAATTAAAGAAGCAGATCGCAAAGAAATCAAATTAAGTGAGAAAGAAAGTCAAATTGTAGCGGAAATGGAAAGAATTTCCGGTCTCAGTGTGAGTGAAGCACGAGAACAAGTCCTTGATGAAGCAAGAAATGAATATCAACATGATATGGCAATTATGCTTCGTCAAATGCAAGACAAAACGAATGAAATTGCGGATAGAGAAGCCAAAGAAATTATTGTTAACTCTATTCAACGATACGCTTCAGATTATGTATCTGAAACAACAGTTTCTGTAGTAGATTTACCTAATGAAGAAATGAAGGGTAGAATCATAGGTCGTGAAGGTAGAAACATTCGAGCATTAGAAAGTTTAACTGGAGTCGATTTAATTATTGATGACACGCCAGAAGCTGTCATTATTTCAAGCTTTAACCCAATTCGTAGAGAAATAGCTAGACTCGCTTTAGAAAGACTTGTTTTTGATGGAAGAATACATCCATCTAGAATCGAAGATTCGGTCGAAAAAGCCAAAAAAGAAATCGATCAATCAATCAAAGAAGCAGGTGATGAAGCTGTTTTCGAAACGGGAGTTGTAGGTTTACACCCTGAAATTATTCGTTTATTAGGTAGAATGAAGTATCGTACTAGTTATGGTCAGAATGTTTTAAAACATTCGATAGAGGTTTGTTGGTTAACTGGAGCAATGGCTGCAGAACTTAACTTAGATGTTTCTTTAGCAAAAAGAGCTGGTTTATTACATGATATTGGTAAGGCTACTGATTTTGAATTAGAAGGTTCTCATGTAGAAATCGGAGCTGAAATTGCTAGAAAATACAAAGAAAATCCAGTTGTTATCAATTCAATTGAATCTCATCATGGAGATAAAGAATCTACAGACCTAATCTCAAATCTTGTTGCGGCAGCAGATGCCATTTCGGCAGCTAGACCTGGAGCAAGAAGAGAAAATGTGGAAACTTATATCAAACGAATTGAAAAACTTGAAGAAATAGCTAATTCTTTCCCAGGTGTTGAAAAGACCTATGCTGTACAAGCAGGACGTGAAATTCGTGTCATGGTAAAACCAGACGAAATTGCTGATGATGATATGATTCTTCGTGCTCATGAAATTAGCAAACAAATTGAGAGTGAATTAACCTATCCTGGTATGATCAAAGTTCAAATGATTCGTGAGAGTCGTGTAACAGATTACGCAAAATAAAATAAAAGCTAAATTACAGTTTTTTCTGTAATTTAGCTTTTTGCTTTTTCAGATTCTTCATAAATGATACAATGAGCAAATGGAAAACAAGATAAAAGTATTATTCATCGGCGATATTGTTGGTAGAACAGTGTCGCAGGATATTAGCAAAAAATTGGGCTTTACTTCGTCATAGATATAGCCCTAATTTTATATTCTGTAATGGCGAAAATGCGGCGGGTGGTTTAGGCATCAATTCTAAAACCGCTGATGAGCTTCTTGGACTAGGTATTGATGGCATCACGCTAGGTAATCATACATGGGGACAACGTGAATGGTTAAAACAAGCCTTTCGTTATAGACGAGTTTGTAGGCCAGCTAATGCTCCTAAAGATTGGCCAGGTTTTGATCATATTTTTATTGAAAAAGATAATATAGGGATTATTGTAATTAATTTAATGGGTCAAGCCTTCATTCAACCAGTTTTAGATAATCCTTTTCAAATGATAGAACCTAGAATAAATGAATTAAAAGAAAAATATCAAACCAAAAATGTTTTAATTGATTTTCATGCTGAAACAACTGCCGAAAAAATAATGATGGGCTTTTTTTTAGAAGACAAAGTAACAGCCGTTTTAGGAACGCATACACATGTACAAACGGCCGATGAAAGAATTCTGGGAAATGGCACTGCATTTATTTCAGATATCGGAATGGTTGGACCTAGAGATGGTGTTTTAGGTATGGATAAAAAGACAGCTTTACGAAGAGCTTATAATCAATTACCTGCTTCTTATAATCTTGAAAAGAGTGATATGGCTATTTTAAATGCGGTTTTATTATCCATAGATGGTAGAGCCGGTCAGTGTATAAATATTGAAAGAGTTTATTTAACAGATACTATTTATGATTAATAATTTAAAGAAATTGAGTATAAAACTTTCTTGCTTTTTTATATGCACTATTGTTTTATTAAGCAGTTGTACTGCAAATGATACTGTAAAACAAGATGAGCCAACTATCGATTCATCTAAAAATCTTTATCATCAAAACTCCATTAATGAGCGTGTTGAAGAATTGACAGAATCAGAAGAAAACGATAATGAATATCAGAGTTCAAATACTTTAAAACTATATTTTCAAGAACGTAGTTCTTATAATCCACTTAATACTTTTGATTATTCAGGTAGGGCAATTTTTAAAATTTTATATCGTAGCTTATTTTCCATTGATGAAGAAAATGTCTTGAAATATGATCTAGTAGAAAATGCTAATTATATTACAGAGAAAAAGCTTTATGAAATTGAATTAAAAGCGGATAACTTTTTTTCAGATGGAACTATTATTAATTCAACGGATTGCAAAGCCTCAATTTTAGCTTATCGAGATTATTTACAACAATTTATTGAAGATTATGAAGTAAAAAACGATGTGGAAGAAGATAATGAAATATTGGAAGATGATGAAGCTATATCTAACTCTGTTGCTCAATATTCAGATGAAATAATTAATATCAATTTATTGAAGAATGACTTGTATCGTTTAAATCAAATAACTGAAATAAATGTTATTGACGAAATGAAATTTAGCATTAATTTAGCAACTTCTTTTGATGAAGAGGATGTAAATTATGAAAATAATTTTAACGAAACAATAAACAGTTCTGATAATGATTTTATAGTAGCTGATAATCTGGATTCTATTCTGTTTTTTTCTCTTACGATGCCTATCATTAAATCAGACGATATCAATAATCAAAACTTTTTAAGTAGCACGTCTGGAGAATACTATTTATCCGAAAAAAATGATCAAGGCTTTTTATTGCAATCAAACAATTCTGAAAATAGCCTGAAAAATATACTTTTAGTTGAATTTAAGAATTGTCAAAATGCGATTTATGCTTTAGAAAATAATGAAATTGATATGGTTTATTTAGATGAAAATAATTTCAATTTATACAATAAACAAAATAGTAGAAAAATGATATCATTTTCTGGCCAAAGATATTATTACTTAAAATTTGGTCAAAATAAACAAATTAATGATTCTGAGTTTCAAGATGCTTTAAAGCAACTTTGGTTAATAAGAGATGATTTAACCAAGAATTTAATTGGACAGCAAACACTTAGCTATTTACCATTGCAATCTAATGATGCTGCTATTTCAAAATTTAACTTATTTACTCAAACAAAAGGTAATTCTGAGCTTTATTCATACTTCCAAAAATTTAAAGAAAACAAAATATCCATTGATTTAATTGCACCAGAAAGTGTATTAGAACAAGAATGGTCAATGCAATTGAGAGAAAGCTTGTTAGATTATAATATTGATGTCAACATTAATATTATCGATATTAATAAATATCAATATGCTTTAGAGGAAGGAAAATATGATTTAGCGATTAATTGGATTGATTTAAATTATCCGATAAATTTAATAGAGACTTTGCAAAAAATAGATTCCGGTAAAAATCAAAATTTTAATGAAAATGAACAGTACCTTATTCAATTGTTAAATCAATACTTTAATACCATCAATAGAGAAGTAGACAACAAAATAATTGAAGATAATGTTAATGACATTCAAAATATGATCACAAATTATTTTAATAATTTAAATATTTTGGGCATTGGTTTTTCAGAAGCAGGCATTTTGATGAGTAATCGAGTCAAAAATGTTCCAAATTCTAATATAAACAACCCTTATAATCAAATGGAGGAACTATGGGTACAGCATTAAGCATTACTTTAATTATTATCTTAATCGATCAATTAAGTAAAAACTTTATTTTACAAAACTTCGCTATAGGTGAAAGTATTACCATTATCAAAAACTTTTTCTTTATTACACATGTCAAAAATAGTGGTGCTGCTTGGGGGTTTTTATCAGATAAAGCATGGGGAATTAGCATTTTAACTTTAATTTCAATTGTAGTTTCAGCTTTTTTGATTTATTTAATCTACATCAATCAATTTCGGGTCTTCCGTAATTTAATTGCTATTATTTTAGGTGGCAGTATTGGTAATTTGATAGATCGCATGCGATATAATTATGTTGTTGATTTTTTGAGCTTTAAATTTGGTGAATATTATTTTCCGGTTTTTAATATCGCAGATATTTCGATTGTAATTGGTGGGATTTTGATTGTATTGTATTTTCTAACACATCAAGAAATATTGGATAAAATTGCAATAAAGAAAAAGAATAAGAATACTGAAAAAGTAGAAAATAAAAAATAGTATGGTAAAAAAAATCTTTTATATGGATGATTCAAATATAAGATTAGATAAATGGTTGCAAGAAAAAATGCCAGATTTTTCGCGAAATCAAATAGCCAATTTAATCAAAGCCAAAAAGATTATTTATGATGAAAATCAATTTCCTAAAAGTAAAGATATCTTACCAGAAAACACAAAGATCATTGTCCGATATGAAGAAATAGAAGCATTACCTAGTCCAGAGGATATTCCGCTTAATATTATCTATGAAGATCAAGATTTTATTGTTTTAAATAAACCAATTCATTTAGCGGTTCATCCTGGAGCAGGCAATCCAAATCACACCTTAGTAAATGCTTTACTCTATTATACTGATGAATTATCAACCATTAATGACATTAATCGTCCAGGTATTGTTCATCGTTTAGATAAAGATACAAGTGGGATTCTTTTAGTTTGTAAGAATAATAAAATACATCAAGCAATGGCTGATTTATTTAAAAAACATCAAGTTAAAAGAGTATATCGTGCTTTGGTATGGGGACAACCTGATGAAGACCAAGGCATCATTAATGCTCCAATTGGTAGGGATCCAGTAAACAAGACACGAATGGCAGTTCAGCCAGATGGTAAAAAAGCAATTACTAAATTCCAGGTAATGCAGCGTTTTACAAATCAACAAAATCAACCTATTGCTTCAGAATTAAAATTAAATTTATATACAGGTAGAACACATCAAATTCGGGTGCATTTATCTTATCTTAATTTGCCGATAATTGGTGATCCGTTATATCATAAGGGGAGAAAAAATTTAGGAATTCCAGCGCAAGCTCTATTTTCATCAGAATTAGCATTTTCACATCCTTTTAATGGCAAAGAAATGCAATTCCAAATTGAGCCGCCTGATTTTTATCAAAAGTTAAGAGAGAAATTGTTACAACATATAATTTGAAAAATAAAGCTGAATAAATGCTATATTTATAAGTATTATGAGAAAGGATCTTATTTATTGATGGCAATGAAAGTCATTCCTGTATCTGCAGAAGAAGGAATCAAGTTATTAGGGCAATTAAATCAAAATGCTAAACAGATTGATGCTGCATTTGAAGTTGAATCAGAATTAGGCGCGCATGGCTTGATTATCAGTGGCGATGAAAAAAATATTAATTCGGCAGAACAAATCTATTTAAAATTATTAGATGGCATTATACAAGGTGCAGATGCAGATTCACAACTTGTCAAATATTTAACGAATTCTAGTATTGAACATGATGTTGAAGATATGGCTTTTAGTCCAGATTTAATATGTATTAATTCAAAAGGAAGAGCTGTTTATAGTAAAACAGCTGGGCAAAAAAGATATGTTGATGCTATTCGAGATAATGAATTAACATTTGCTATAGGCCCAGCGGGAACAGGTAAAACATATTTAGCTGTGGCAATGGCAGTTAAAGCTTTTAGAGCTCAAGAGGTTAGTCGAATCATTCTAACCAGACCAGCTGTTGAAGCAGGTGAAAAACTAGGATTTTTACCTGGAGATTTACAAATGAAAGTGGATCCTTATATGCGTCCACTATATGATTCCTTATATGATTTAATGGGTTTTGATACTTATCAAAAAAACCTGGAAAAGGGCACAATAGAAGTTTCACCTCTGGCTTATATGAGAGGGCGCACTCTAGATGATGCATTTATCATCTTAGATGAAGCCCAAAATACAACCCCTGAGCAAATGAAAATGTTTTTAACAAGGATTGGATTTCATTCTAAAGCTATTGTAACAGGCGATATTACTCAAATTGATTTACCCAATAGTTATAGTAGTGGTTTAATCGGTATACAACGTGTTTTACAAAATGTTGAGAGTATTAAATTTATACATTTACAAGCAAAAGATGTTGTACGAAATGATTTGGTTCAAAGAATTATTCTTGCTTATGAGCAGGCTGATAAAAAGAAGAAAAATAAAGGAAAATCATAATGAAAAAAACTGGAGACAAAACCCCTTCTAAAAGAAAAATGAATCAGAAAGGCTTAAACGCAAAAAACACAAATCCGAAGAAAAAGATTGCTTTTTTCCTGATTTTATTTTTTGTTTTCTCAATCAGTTGTGTTCTTGTTTATATTGGTTCACAACCAATAAGTTATCCAATTAAAGTTAATGATGTTAGTTCTTATGATATTGAAGCACCGCGTACCATTGTTAATGAACAAGAAACAGAAAACTTAGCTCAAGAAGCTATGGCTGCAGTCCCTGCGAAAATGGTTAAAAATGAAGAAAAAACGGCTCTGTCCTTAGCTAATGTTGAGTCCTTTTTAACCTTGGTTAAAGATCGTAGAGAAAGAATTTATTATGGTGAGACTGAAACTGAAACAAATAAAGAAACAGAAGACATTACAAAAAATAATCAAGATGAAACTGTAAATCAGAATGGAGATACAAGAAAAAGAAAAAACCCGACTGCTGATGAAATTGCTACGGCAGCTACTTCAATGGTATCTCAAATTAATCAAAATTATAAAATTGAATTTGATATTAGCTATGCAAATATTTTATTAAGCATGAATGATAATCGATTTCAATATTTTGAAGAAAATATACTTTCTATTTCTCAATTGATTATGAATAATGCGGTAGATGATGAAAAATTACAAGAAGAAATTCAGACTAATTTAAATCGTTTAATTGAAGATCAAGATTTCTTTGTAAGCGACAATGAAATTGTAGAATTTTTATTATCCAATTTATTAATTTCAAATGTTGAATATGACAGCGAAGCAACCTTAAAAGCAAAAGAAGAAGCGGCTAATCAAATACGCAATAATCCTATATATATTAATCAAGGAACGAGAATCGTTTCTCAAGGTGATATTATCACAGAAGATATATATGATGTATTAGAAGAATTGAATTTAACAGATAACAATCAATTTGATTGGATTAAACTTTCTGGAATTGTTTTACAGAATTTTATTTTATTTTCCATTGCATATTTTTTCTTTAAATTTTATAAAACAGATGTTTTATTAAATAATCAAAGTCTATGGGCCATGGTCTTTGCTTTTTTAATTCCATTAGTCATTTCATTTTACACTGCAAAGCGTTTTCCGCTGGCATCGACTGTTTATTTTACGTCCATTATCATTTGTGCCTATTTTGGATTTAAAACTTCTCTTGTATTATCTGCTATTTTGACTTTTATGATTTATCCAATGACTTCATTTAATAGTTATTTTTTAGTTGTGACATTGATTGGTTGTTTAATAGCTTCTATCTTTTCGAGAAAAATCACACGCGAAGATAATTATGTTAAATTAATTTCGGCAACTGCTTTAGCTACTGTTTCGACAGCATTAGCTTTAAGTATTATGCGTGAATTTACGGCATCCGGAATTATGTCAAATGTTGTTACAACATTTATTTCTAGCATGGTATCCGTCATTGCAGCCATAGGTGTTATGCCCATCTTTGAACTTCTGTTTAATACGGTTTCACCGATGAAAATCATAGAATTATCACAACCTGGTCAACCATTAATGCAACGTTTATTTACTGAGGCTCCTGGAACATCACAACATTCCATGATGGTTGCTAATTTAGCGGATGCAGGCTGTGCTGCTATAGGAGCAGATGCCAATTTGGTTAGAGTTGGTGCCTATTATCATGATATTGGAAAATTAGAAAATCCTTTAATGTTTACCGAAAATCAAATGGGAGAAAATCCTCATGATCGCTTAACTCCAGAGGAAAGCTGCCGTGTCATTACGGCGCATACGGAAGATGGCTTAAAGCTTGGTAAAAAGAATCGTTTGCCTGAACCTGTGCTTAAAATGATTTATGAACATCATGGCACAACTGTTTTAGAATATTTTTATCACAAAGCCTGTCAAATAGCTGAACAAGAGGGGAAAGAAAAACCAGATAAGGATTTGTATCGTTACCATAATCCTTTACCAAGTTTCCGCGAATCGGCTGTTTTAATGTTAGCTGATTCAGTTGAAGCTGCCATGAAATCTTCAGATATTGACAATATTCAAGATGCTGAAAAATTTATGCGAAATATTTTTCAAATTAAAATTGATCAAAATCAACTAGTCAATTCTGGTTTATCTTTTCATGATGTTGAATTGATCCTTTTTGCCTTTTTACAAGTTTATACAGGTCAATTCCACACTAGAATAAAATATCCTAATCAAGAAAAGTTAAAGGCGGGACAAAATTGATTTATGCAATTATTAACTGTAGATATTTTTGATCAAGAGAAATTAGATACCTATTTAACAGATCATACTAATTTACAAGAGATTTTAGAAAAATTCGGCGAAATGGTATTAGAAGAAGAAGATAATATCAAATCGATATTCGAGAGACAAAATTGTTCGTTTCAAATTGATTTGACTATTATGTATTCTGATGAAATAAAAGCAATAAATAATCAAACTCGAAATGTTGATGCTGTTACAGATGTTTTGTCTTTTCCGAGTTTTGATTTTTATTCAGAATCAGCTAATGGGCCAAAACAAAATGATTTAGATTTTTCTTTTAATAAATATGATTATATTGATCCTAATGCAATAGAACATCTTGTTAATTTAGGCGATGTCATTATTTGTCCCAATAAAGTAGCAGAACAAGCAGAGGATTTGGGACATTCTTTTTTACGTGAATTTTGTTTTTTATTTATGCATTCCATTCTGCATCTTTGTGGTTATGATCATATAACAGAAGAAGATGGCCAAAGAATGTTTGCAATACAAAAAAGATTAATCCCTAGATTAGAAGAAATATTAAATTCTTATAGATAAACTTATAGATAAAACTTATGATGGAAAGTGAAATACATGAATCAATTTAAAAGTGGATTAGTGACATTATCTGGCCGAACCAATGTTGGGAAGTCAACATTAATCAATCAAATCATGGATACCGAAATTGCCATAGCAACACATAAACCTCAAACCACAAGATTTTTGATTAAAGGAGTTTATGAAGATGATAATAGTCAGATAATCTTTATTGATTCACCTGGTATGCATAAAGCAATAGATCAATTGGGACATAATATGCAAAAATCAGCTTCGGTTGCTATTCAGGAAGCAGATTTGGTTTTAATTTTAGTAGATGCAAGAAGAGCAGAAATTGGCAAAATAGAAAAAAGAATTATTCAATTAGCTCAATCTGAACATATTCCAATGATTTTGATTATTAATAAAATCGATTTGATTGAGAAAATACAATTATTACCGATCATACAAATGTATGCAGATTATGCTGAATTTGAGACCATTATTCCTATTTCAGCCAAGCAAGCTGATGGCATAGAGGTTTTATTAGCAGAAATAAAAAAAGCTTTACCAGCAGGTGTGCCAATTATTAATAATGATTCATACACTGATCAAACAGAACGTTCTTTAGCAGCAGAGTATATAAGAAGAGAAATCATTGAACAAATATCGGATGAAATCCCATATCAAATAGCGGTTCAGATTGATGAATTTAATGAAAGATTAGATGTCTTAGGCGAGAGAAAACGTGTTCAAATTTCTGCTAGTATTTTATGTGAAAGAGATAGTCATAAAATGATTTTAGTGGGGAAAAAAGGACAACAAATTGCTGCTATAGGCAAAGCAAGTCGTGAAAAAATAGCTGAGATGCTTGACTGTCCTTGTGATTTAAACCTTTTTGTAAAAGTACGTGATAATTGGCGCAACAGTCAATCTTATCTAAAAGATTTGGGTTATAGCAGCCAAGATTTAAATTAGAAATATAATAAACAAAGACATGAATCTTCTTGATAAGATTGTAAAAGAATTTTTCAAGGAAAAAATATTTAATTAGATTGAAAGATTCAATAATGAGATGAGTTATATAACAACAAAAGGTTTTTTATTACGCATTGTTCCATATCGAGATAATGATGTTATATTAGATATTTTAACATCAGAATATGGTTTAATAACTTGTTCTGCTAGAAATATCAGACGAAAGAATGGTTCTTTGCAACAAAATATTTCTCCTTTTATTTTTGCAGAATTTGAATTGTTTTACTATCGAGATCGTTATCAACTTAATTCTTCAGAGATTATTGAACATTTTTCCCCTTTAGCAGAGGATATACAGCGCTTAACTTGTCTTTCTCATTTATCTGAATTAGTGATGGATATATTGAGATATCAACCTAAAGCAACAAAAATATATGCGTTTTGGGCTTATGCATCATATAGTATTGTGTATCAAGAAGATCCTATTTTTAAAACTTATCTAGCACAATTAAAATTTGTTACAGATCAAGGCTTTTCACCATGGATCGAAAATTGTTTGATTTGTCATGATCTTATCCAAACAGAAATATTCCATTTTTATTTAAATAAAGGTGGTATTTTATGTGATAAACCAAGCTGCCGTAAGCATGGCGTAGATTCTTCTATTGTTTTACTGCATCAAGCAAATATTTCTGCTATTTTTTATTTAATTAATTTACCTTATGAAAAATGTTTTAATATAAAGATAGAATTAGAATTGCGAGACGAATTTATTTTGTTTTCAAAGCGTTATGTAAATACTGTTATGGAAAAAGAATACAAAAAATTAGATATGTTAACGACAATGGAAAAATTTGAGAAAGGCATTTATGAGTAAATATCACAGTGTTTTTGAAATCATTGGTCCTGTGATGATAGGTCCTTCTAGCTCACATACAGCTGGAGCGGTTCGGATTGGCCAAATAGCAGCCAAAGTATATGGAGGCTTAGCACAAAAAGCAAAAATTACTTTTTATGGTTCTTTTGCACATACTTATAAAGGTCACGGTACTGATGTTGCTATTATTGCAGGGATCCTTGGTATGGAAACCTATGATTCCCGTATTCCTTATGCTTATCGTGAGGCTGAAAAATCTAATTTAGAGATTGAAATTGAAGAAAACTTTGATCCTGTACAATTCCCTAATACCGCAAAAGTTGAATTAAGCGGTTCACTTGATTCAACCTCGATTATAGGTGTTTCTGTAGGGGGAGGAACCATTCAAATTTTGAAAATTAATGGTTTTGAATGTCATATCACTGGAGAAAATCCAGCAGTTTTGGTTTTTCATTATGATGTGAAAGGTAGAATTGCTGCAGTAACTAATGTTATAGCTGAAAATGAAATTAATGTTTCACATTTAGAGGTTTCGCGTCAAGAAAAAGGTAAAATTGCCTTAATGATTTTTCAAACAGATGAACCTATGCCTGATGAAGTATTAAATAAATTACGCTCTATTCATGAAATTACTAGAGTTGTTCAAGTTAAAACGGAATAACAAAAATATTGTTCTAATTATTAGAAGAGGAAGACAATGATTCAATCTTTTACTCAATTATTAAATACATGTCGTGAAAAAAATCTTACTATTCCTGAAATTGTTTTACTTCAAGAAAATGAAATCATGGGATTAACATCGGATGAAGTTTATGAGCAAATGGAAATCCAATTACAAACCATGGAAAAATCGATTCAAAATGGTTTAGCTGGTGTACGTTCGCATTCGGGTTTAACGGGTGGAGATGCCAAAAAGTTATCAGATTATCGAAAACGTAAAAAGAATATTATGGGTGATATGTTAGCAGCAGCTGTAAATTATGCCATTGCTGTAAATGAAGTAAATGCTGCTATGGGTATTATTTGTGCGACTCCAACTGCTGGTTCAGCTGGTGTTTTACCAGGTGTTTTGATGGCAGTCAGAGATGAATTTCAAATGTCAAGAAAAGATCAATTGAATTTTATGCTGATAGCAGGTATTTGTGGCATGATTATTGGTAATAATGCCAGTATTTCAGGTGCTGAGGGTGGCTGTCAAGCTGAAGTCGGTTCCGCCTCTGCCATGACCGCTGCAGCCTTAACGATTGCTGCTGGCGGTAGT
>LFRM01046171.1_pt1 | contig 15836 bp, 14 predicted proteins | sample 618341 | NCBI WGS metagenome assembly LFRM01 (sample SAMN03654438, study PRJNA283298) | anaerobic digester metagenome | isolation source: pool of bioreactors CSTR01a, CSTR02a, and CSTR03a thermophilic anaerobic... | place: Denmark: Kgs. Lyngby | collected 2014-05-21 | reverse complement strand
ACAAGGAGACAGAATTCCTGATGGGGACTTATGTCAGCCTTAGCGTATATGATGCGGATAAAGAAGCAGTTATAGAAGAAGGTTTTGCACTTGTAAGGGATTTGGCGGACAAGATTACCGGCGAAACAACAGAGTCGGAAATCTCTAAAATAAACGCGGCGGCGGGTGAGAAACCAGTCGTTGTTTCTGAAGAAGTATACGAACTGATTGAAGCGGCTGCGAAATACAGTGTGGAGATGGACGGACAATTCAATTACACCATTGGTCCGATTACCAACTTGTGGCGCATTGGCTTTGACGATGCACGTAAACCGAGCCAAGAAGAAATAACAGAAGCTTTGAAGAAAATTGATTTTAATAAGGTAACGTTAAATGCAGAAGAACATTCTGTCTTTTTGCAAGAAGCGGGTATGGAAATTGACTTAGGTGCGATTGCTAAAGGTTACATTACAGATCAAGTTCGTGAATTATTCGTAGAGTCTGATGTTACAACAGCGATTATCGACTTGGGTGGAAATGTTTTTGTAATGGGAGCTTCGCCGGCACGTGAAGGCGATGTCTGGAATGTGGGGATTCAAGATCCATTCGCAGAACGCGGTGCGAGTATCGGTTCGACGCAACAGAGTGAACGCTCTATTGTCACATCTGGTATTTACGAGCGCTACTTAGAAGTGGACGGTGAGATTTATCACCATTTAATGAATCCAAAGACAGGTTATCCCTTTGATAATGAGATTGCCGGTGTATCCATTATTTCCGAAACGTCGGTAGATGGCGATGCTTTATCAACGCTCGTATTTGGATTGGGTGTGGAAGAAGGGTTGGCTTATGTGAATGGACGCAGCGACGTAGAAGCTGTATTTGTTACGAAGGATAAGGAAGTCTACCTCTCTGAAGGATTAAAAGATAATTTTGAATTACGAGACGAAGACTATACGATAGTAGAAAAATAGAAGAGGTGCACTGTGACACTAGCGATTTTTTTGGAATTAGTTGAGATAAAAACGAAATTGGCAAGTTTATTTCCCTTTTTACTCGGTGTTTTATACGCCGGCTATTATTTTGAAGCATTCAACCCGATTAATACCGTGTTGTTTTTTGTGGCAATGCTAGTGTTCGATATGGCAACAACCGCTATTAACAATACGATGGATTACGTAAAGGCTAAAAACCTGGCGTATCGTGATGAAGAAAACATCATCGGAATCGCGGGATTGAATGTGAAGAAAGTGACCCTCCTGATTATTGGCATGATTACTTTTGCAGCGGTGTTAGGCCTCGTTTTAACTGCTCGCACCAGCTTATTGCTCTTGGTTATCGGTGCTGTTTGCTTCACGGTGGGAATTTTATATACATTTGGTCCCTTTCCAATTTCGCGGATGCCGTTGGGTGAAGTGTTATCTGGGCTAACAATGGGCTTTGGTATTTTCTTCATCGCAGTCCTGATCAATGTAGCGGATGTGCAACTGGCGACGGTTGCGATTGCTTGGCCGCAGTTTGTAGTGACAGGGAATCTGATTTCGGTTTTGGCCGTCTTTTTAAGTTCGTTGCCACTGGTATTCACGATTGCGAATATTATGTTGGCTAACAATACGTGTGACTTCGAGACCGATATTAGTAACCACCGCTATACACTTGTCTACTATATAGGTAAGGAAATGGCAGTGAAGATTTACGGCTGGTTATACATGGGTGTGTACGTAGCGATTGTACTTGCGGTAGTATTAGGCTTCATGACACCTTGGATGCTCGGTGTTCTTGTGACATTCCCGATTGTACGTAAGAATGTCCGTCGTTTCACGGCGAAGCAAGTGAAGAGCGAAACCTTTGCGTTGGCACTTATAAACATGGTGGTTATCCACGTGACGCAAATCATAATGCTCATTCTAGGCATTATTTTTTAGTTGACAATAAAGATTCTGACCTCTACTATTAGAGGGGTATGCAACATTTTAATCAGGAAGAGGTGAGCGACGATGGCAGGGAAAAACGCAGCATTAGCTTGCACGATTTGTGGTTCAAGAAACTACACCATTACACCTACTGAAAAAGGTCGCACGACACGATTAGAAGTTAAAAAATTCTGCCGTTACTGTGGCACACACACATTGCACAAAGAGACAAAATAGCCCAGAGAAAGAAGTGAAGAATCCCGTGAATTTCTTGAAGAGCGTTAGAGATGAAATGAAACTGGTAACTTGGCCAACAAGCAAGGATATATCAAAGTATACGAATACCGTTATCGTTACAGTTTTGCTGTTTGCAGCTTTCTTTGCGGTTGTCGATTTTGGTGTTGGTGAATTATTTGATTTAATCATGAGTCTGTAATCTATTTTCAGTAGCAAAATGACTCTTGCTTTGCTATAATAAGAGCGCACAGAGAACCTTTCCCGCAATGAAAGGTTTTTTTTGATACGAAAAAACATATATTACTATAGAAAGAAGTGGACAGAGTGGAAACAGTTGAGCAAGAAAAAAATTGGTACGTCCTACATACTTATTCCGGCTATGAGAATAAAGTCAAAATGAATATTGAGTCACGTGCACAAAGCATGAACATGGAGAATCATATTTTCCGTGTCGTTGTTCCCGAAGAAGAAGAGATTGAAATGAAGGACGGCGAAGAAAAGAAAAAGACTAAGAAAACTTTCCCGGGTTATGTACTGGTTGAGATGATTATGTCTGATGAGTCTTGGTACGTTGTTCGTAACACGCCGGGCGTTACCGGATTCGTTGGTTCTCACGGAGCAGGAAGTAAGCCAGCACCGTTGTTGGACGAAGAAATCAGCTGGATCCTAAAACGTATGGGCTTGAGTACACGTACACGTGACGTTGAGTTCGAAAAAGGCGAGAACGTTACAATCGTCGAAGGAGCATTCAATGGTCTTTCTGGTGTTGTTGAAGAAGTCGACTCTGAAAAAGGTAAGTTGAAAGTGTTGATCGAGATGTTCGGTCGCGAGACAATTGCTGAATTAGAGTATGAACAAGTCGATAAAATAAATTAATTTTTTAAAAGTGTTGACAGGTGTGCAGATACTTGTTAGAATTCACAGGTGCGTTTAGTATGCACAGGGAATGTGTGGGAGGGGAAATCTTAATCCCCATTAAACCACATCACGAACAATCAAGGAGGTATGTATCGTGGCTAAAAAAGTTATGAAGTTAGTTAAGTTGCAAATTCCTGCAGGTAAGGCATCTCCAGCTCCGCCAGTAGGTCCAGCTCTAGGTCAAGCGGGTGTAAACATCATGGGATTCTGTAAAGAATTCAATGCTCGTACGCAAGATCAAGCAGGTATGATTATTCCTGTAGTGATTACTGTATTTGAAGACCGTTCATTTACATTCATTACAAAAACTCCACCAGCTCCAGTTCTATTGAAGAAAGCTGCTGGCTTGGATAAAGCATCAGGTGAACCAAACAAAAACAAAGTTGGTTCTGTAACTCGTGCACAAGTACAAGAAATCGCTGAAACTAAAATGACAGATTTGAATGCAGCAGACGTAGAAGCTGCTATGCGTATGGTCGAAGGTACTGCTCGCTCAATGGGTATTACTGTTCAAGACTAATTCAATTAAGCAGCTTCTCATGGAACCTTATGCTCTCATGAAAGCAGAGGTTACCAGTGGGAGGTAAAACCGTTAAGACCACAATCAAGGAGGATAAATCATGGCTAAAAAAGGTAAACTATTCCTTGCTGCTTCTGAAAAAGTAGAAAAAGGAACACACTATTCTGCTGCTGATGCTGTTGCATTGGTAAAAGAAATCGACTTCGCTAAATTTGATGCAACGATTGAAGTTGCATACCGTCTAGGAATCGACACTCGTAAAAACGATCAACAAATCCGTGGTGCAGTAGTATTGCCACACGGTACAGGTAAAACACAACGCGTATTAGTATTTGCAAAAGGTGAAAAAGCTAAAGAAGCTGAAGCAGCTGGAGCAGATTTCGTAGGCGAAAACGAATTGGCTGAAAAAATCCAAGGCGGATGGTTCGACTTCGACGTTATCGTTGCTACACCTGATATGATGGGTACTGTAGGACGCTTGGGTCGCGTATTGGGACCTAAAGGCCTAATGCCTAACCCTAAAACAGGTACAGTTACTATGGATGTAGCTAAAGCTGTTGAAGAAATCAAAGCTGGTAAAGTAACTTACCGTGCTGACAAACAAGGGAACATCCATGTTCCAATCGGTAAAGTATCATTCGACAACGAAAAATTGGTGGAAAACTTCCAAACAATTCACGATGTTGTTGTTCGTGCGAAACCATCTGCAGCTAAAGGTACATACATCAAAAACTTGAGTGTAGCATCTACATTCGGACCTGGTGTTAAAGTTGACCCAACAACTGTAGCAAAATAATTTTATAAAGCATCTTGACCTTGATGGTTATCTTTGCTATAATCATCAAGGTTAATATATGTCTTACCGAAGACAGTAGGGGGCTTAGGCCATAATATTCCTACCGAGGAAGAATCCAGTTGAGAATTACACGGATCCTCTATGTCTAGGTGGCATAGAGTTTTTTGTTTTTTACAGAAAATTCTATTCAGAAACTTAGGAGGTGAACGATAAGATGAGTGAAGCTGCTATCGCTAAAAAACAAGAACTTGTAGCTATTGCTACTGGCAAACTACAAGAATCTGCTTCTGTTGTAGTGGTTGATTACTTAGGTCTTACTGTTGCTGAGGTGACAGAACTAAGAAAACAACTACGTGAAGCTGGCGTTGAAATGCAAGTTTTGAAAAACTCTGTAATTTCTCGTGCTGCAATTGCTGCAGGACTAGAAGGTATGGACGCTATTTTCAAAGGCCCAACAGCAGTTGCTTTCAGTAGCGAAGATGTTGTAGCACCAGCAAAAATTATTGCTGAGTTTGCTAAAACAGCTGCGAAACTAGAAATCAAAGGTGGCGTTATCGAGGGTAAAGTTTCTACGAAAGAAGAAATCGAAGCTCTTGCTAAACTACCAAACCGCGAAGGAATGTTGTCAATGCTATTATCAGTATTGCAAGCACCTATGCGCAACTTTGCATTGGCTGTCAAAGCTGTATCCGAAAAAGATGCTGCTTAATCGCATGCTAATTGCATCGTGAACACAGATTTATCTATTAAAAAAATATACTAATATAAACGGAGGAAATTATAATGGCATTGAATGTTGAACAAATTATTGCTGATATTAAAGAAGCAACAGTTCTAGAATTAAACGACTTAGTTAAAGCAATCGAAGAAGAGTTTGGAGTAACTGCTGCAGCTCCTGTAGCTGCTGCTGGTGGCGCTGGTGAAGCTGCTGCTGAAGAGCAAACAGAATTCGACGTTGAGTTGACTTCAGCTGGAGACAGCAAAATCAAAGTAATCAAAGCTGTACGTGAAGCTACAGGTCTTGGCTTGAAAGAAGCTAAAGGTCTAGTTGATGGCGCTCCTGGCGTAATCAAAGAAGGCGTATCTAAAGAAGAAGCAGAAGCTTTGAAAGCTGCTCTTGAAGAAGTAGGCGCAACAGTAACACTTAAATAATCTCGTTTCTAAAAACTTGAAGGCTGGAACATGTGTTCCGGCCTTTCTTTTTGTAAAAGGAGTGATAGTATGTCAGATCATTACTACACAAAAAACCCATCTATTCAAAGTGACGAGGCAACGTGGACATTCCCTTTACTGGGTAAGAATTTCCAGTTTACATCGGATGCCGGTGTCTTTTCAAAAAATACGGTCGACTTTGGTTCTCGCTTGTTGATTGATTCTTTCAGCTATCCAGAAACAGTAACCGGTCCAATCTTGGATGTTGGCTGTGGATACGGTCCAATCGGATTGGCTTTGGCCGCTGCTAACCCGGATATTACAGTTGAAATGGTTGATGTAAACGAACGCGCGATGCAACTTGCGAAGCGCAATGCAGAAGCCAATCAGGTTAAGAACATCAAAATTTATTCATCATCTATTTATGAAAATGTCGAAGGCTCTAATCGTTTTGCAGCGATTGTTACCAACCCGCCTATTCGTGCTGGTAAAGAAACCGTCCATGCTATCTTGACTCAAGCTTATGAGTATCTGATGCCAGGCGGCACACTGACAGCCGTCATCCAGAAGAAACAAGGAGCGCCAAGTGCTCAAAAGAGGATGACTGAGATTTTCAATAATGCAGATGTTATTGCTCGTGATAAAGGGTACTGGATCATTCAAAGTACAAAAGAAAACGAAGCTTGACATAATCAGTTAAAATACGTATAATATGTAATACTGTAGACGCATAAGAAATGAATAGAAGAATGCGATTGAAATATTGTCCAACCGCGTTTTTCCGGCAAAAAACAAAAGACAGAGAACATTTTCCCAGGAAATTGCATCGTTCTTTTGGTTTTTTTTTGCCAAAAAACATAGTTTTACAGTCACTTGTTAGATATATGTAACATTTGTAACAGAATTGTAATATATAACTTGCGTCAAATTTATGAGGGGTGAAGAAGTTGTTAGGACATAATGTCAATTACGGTAAACACCGTACCCGCAGAAGTTATTCACGAATCAGTGAAGTATTGGAACTTCCCAACCTGATTGAACTTCAAACGGATTCGTATAAGTGGTTCTTGGATAAAGGACTAAAAGAAATGTTTGCGGATATTTCTCCGATTGAAGATCATACAGGTAACTTAGCTTTGGAATTCTTGGATTACGAACTACAAACGCCTAAGTATACTGTTTCAGAAGCACGTCAACACGATGCTAACTATTCAGCACCTATTTATGTAAAACTACGTCTGATTAACAAAGAGACGGGCGAAATCAAAGACCAAGAAGTATTCTTTGGTGATTTCCCGCTTATGACAGACATGGGTACATTCGTTATTAATGGGGCAGAGCGTGTTATTGTATCGCAATTAGTACGTTCACCTGGTGTGTACTACCACAACAAGATCGACAAAAACGGTAAAGAAACATTTGGTAACACAATGATTCCTAACCGTGGTGCGTGGATGGAATTCGAAACAGATGCAAAAGATATTTCTTACGTGCGTATCGACCGTACAAGAAAGATTCCTTTGACTGTTTTAATTCGTGCGCTAGGATTTGGTTCTGATGACCAAATCTTCGAAATCTTTGGGAATAACGACAGCTTGAAATTGACAGCTGAGAAAGATGTTCACAAAGTTTCTTCAGACTCACGTGTTGAAGAAGGCTTGAAAGACGTTTACGAACGTCTGCGTCCAGGCGAACCTAAAACAGCGGAAAGCTCACGTAACTTGCTTTACGCACGTTTCTTCGACCCAAGACGTTATGACTTGGCTCCAGTTGGTCGCTACAAGTTAAACAAAAAACTAAACATCAAAACAAGACTATACAACCAAATCCTTGCTGAAACATTGGTAGACCCTGAAACAGGCGAAATCATTGCTGAAAAAGGAACAGAATTGAACCGTGAAGTAATGGATAGATTAGTTCCATATTTGGACAACGGTCTAAACGAAGTTATTTTACAACCATCTGAAGATGGTGTGGTTGTAGAACCCGTTCGTATTCAAGTTGTAAAAGTTTATTCACAAGTGGATCCTGAAAAAGAAGTCAACATCATCGGTAACGGCGAAGTAGACACTGAAATCAAGAACCTGACAACAGCTGACGTATTTGCTTCTATTAACTACTTCTTCAACTTGTATGAAGGATTAGGAAACAAAGACGATATCGACCACTTAGGTAACCGTCGTATCCGTTCAGTTGGTGAGTTACTACAAAATCAATTCCGTATTGGTCTATCCCGTATGGAGCGTGTGGTACGTGAAAGAATGTCTATCCAAGATATTTCTACTGTAACGCCACAACAATTGATTAACATCCGTCCAGTTGTTGCTTCAATCAAAGAATTCTTTGGTTCTTCACAACTATCACAGTTCATGGACCAACAAAACCCATTGAGTGAGTTGACGCACAAACGTCGTCTATCTGCTCTTGGACCCGGTGGTTTGACACGTGACCGTGCCGGCTATGAAGTTCGTGACGTTCACTATTCTCACTACGGCCGTATGTGTCCGATTGAAACACCTGAGGGACCAAACATCGGTTTGATTAACAGTTTGTCATCTTATGCGAAGATTAACGAGTACGGTTTTATCGAAACACCTTACCGTCGTGTTGACTGGAGTACGCATAAAGTTACAGACACAATTGATTACTTAACTGCTGACGAGGAAGATAACTTCGTTGTTGCACAAGCAAACTCAGTCTTGAATGAAGACGGAAGTTTTGCAAATGACATCGTTATGGCTCGTTACATCCATGACAACTTAGAAGTACCTGTAGAACGCGTTGACTACATGGACGTTTCTCCGAAACAAGTAGTTGCGGTAGCGACGGCATGTATTCCATTCTTGGAAAACGATGACTCCAACCGTGCGTTGATGGGTGCCAACATGCAACGTCAAGCTGTGCCTTTGATTAATCCTAAAGCACCGCTTGTCGGAACAGGTATGGAATACGTAGCTGCTCATGACTCTGGAGCTGCACTTCTATGTGAAAATGACGGAGTTGTAGAATACCTAGATGCTTCTGAAATCCGCATACGTCGCGATAACGGAACACTGGATAAATACCCTGTTATTAAATTCCAACGTTCAAACGCTGGATCATGCTACAACCAACGTCCAATCGTACGTGTTGGCGAACGTGTAGAAAAAGGCGATATCATGGCTGATGGTCCTTCTATGGAAGACGGCGAAATGGCTTTAGGCCAAAACATTTTAGTAGCCTTCATGACATGGGAAGGATACAACTATGAGGATGCGGTTATTATGAACGAGCGTCTTGTAAAAGATGACGTTTATACATCCATCCATATTGAAGAATACGAATCAGAAGCCCGTGATACAAAACTGGGACCTGAAGAAATTACACGCGAAATCCCTAACGTTGGGGAAGACGCATTGAAAGATTTAGATGAGCGCGGCATTATCCGTATTGGTGCTGAAGTTCGTGATGGCGACATCTTAGTTGGTAAAGTGACTCCTAAAGGTGTTACAGAACTTTCTGCAGAAGAACGTTTGCTACACGCAATCTTTGGTGAAAAAGCGCGTGAAGTACGTGATACTTCATTACGTGTACCTCACGGTGGTGGCGGTATCGTTCACGACGTTAAAGTATTTACACGTGAAGCGGGCGATGAGTTATCTCCAGGTGTAAACTTGTTGGTACGTGTTTACATCGTTCAAAAACGTAAAATCAACGAAGGTGACAAGATGGCCGGACGTCACGGTAACAAGGGTGTTGTTTCGCGCATTATGCCGGAAGAAGATATGCCTTACCTACCAGACGGCACGCCTGTTGACATCATGTTGAACCCACTAGGGGTACCTTCTCGTATGAACATCGGACAAGTATTGGAATTGCACATGGGTATGGCTGCTCGCGAATTGGGCATTTACATTGCATCTCCTGTATTCGACGGTGCCAATGAAGAAGATGTTTGGGGTACTGTAGAAGAAGCGGGTATGGCGAAAGATGCCAAAACAATTCTTTACGATGGACGTACGGGTGAACCATTTGATAACCGTGTGTCTGTTGGGGTTATGTACTACTTGAAACTATCCCACATGGTCGACGATAAATTGCATGCTCGTTCAACTGGACCATACTCTCTTGTTACACAACAACCATTGGGTGGTAAAGCTCAATTCGGTGGACAACGTTTCGGGGAAATGGAAGTTTGGGCATTGGAAGCTTATGGAGCTGCGTATACACTTCAAGAAATCTTGACTTACAAGTCTGATGACGTTGTTGGTCGTGTGAAGACATATGAAGCGATTGTTAAAGGCGAGCCAATTCCAAAACCAGGTGTACCTGAATCATTCCGCGTTCTTGTTAAAGAGTTACAAGCTCTTGGTTTAGACATGAAAGTGCTAGACGAGAACAGAGAAGAAATCGAACTACGCGATATGGACGATGAAGACGAAGTCGTGAATTTCGAACGTTTAAACAAACAAACTGAAGTTAAAAAAGATGATACTGAAGGCCAAAGAGGGTAAGTACCCTTTTGGCACTTCGGTGCGTTTTGTAAGCAAGACGAGCATATAGGGCAGCTCAACAGAAAAGGGAGGGAAGCCCCTTGATAGATGTTAATAATTTTGAACAAATGCAAATTTCTCTGGCTTCACCTGATAAAATCCGTAGCTGGTCTTACGGAGAAGTCAAAAAACCAGAGACAATTAACTACAGAACTCTGAAACCTGAAAAAGACGGTCTGTTTTGTGAGCGTATCTTTGGCCCTCAAAAAGACTGGAAATGTTCATGTGGTAAATATAACGGAATCCGTTACAAAGGGATTGTTTGTGACCGTTGTGGTGTTGAAGTAACACGTTCGAAAGTCCGCCGTGAACGTATGGCGCATATCGAATTAGCGGCACCTGTTACACATGTATGGTATTTCAAAGGTATTCCAAGTCGTATGGGTCTTGTGTTAGACATGAGTCCACGTGCGTTGGAAGAAATCATTTACTTCGCAAGCTATGTTGTTATTGATCCAGGTGACGCAACACTGGAATCTAAACAACTATTGACTGAGCGCGAGTACCGCGAAAAGCGTGCGCAATACGGCAATAGATTCCAAGCAGCAATGGGTGCAGAGGCGATTAAACAACTCTTGCAACGTGTTGACTTAGAAACAGAATGTGAAGAACTAAAAGAACAACTGAAAACAGCAACTGGCCAAAAACGTACACGTGCTATTCGTCGTTTGGACATTCTGGATGCATTCCGTACTTCTGGTAATAAACCAGAATGGATGGTAATGGATGTTGTTCCTGTTATCCCTCCAGATATCCGTCCAATGGTTCAATTGGAAGGTGGACGTTTCGCAACAAGTGACTTGAACGACTTATACCGTCGTGTAATCAACCGTAACAACCGTTTGAAACGTTTGTTAGATTTGAATGCACCGAATATTATCGTTCAAAATGAAAAGCGTATGTTACAAGAAGCAGTCGATGCTCTAATCGATAACGGTCGTCGTGGCCGTCCTGTTACAGGACCTGGTAACCGTCCGTTGAAATCTCTTTCTCACATGTTGAAAGGGAAACAAGGTCGTTTCCGTCAAAACTTACTTGGTAAGCGTGTTGACTACTCCGGCCGTTCGGTAATCGTTGTTGGTCCATTCTTGAAGATGTACCAATGTGGTTTGCCAAAAGAAATGGCCTTGGAATTATTCAAGCCTTTCTTGATGAAAGAACTTGTTCAACGTGAGTTGGCAGGAAACATCAAAAACGCTAAACGTAAAATTGATCGTATGGACAACGATGTATGGGACGTTCTAGAAGAAGTTATTCGTGAGCATCCTGTTCTATTGAACCGGGCCCCTACATTGCACAGACTTGGAATCCAAGCTTTCGAACCTGTATTGGTTGAAGGTAAAGCGATTCGTCTTCACCCATTAGTGTGTGAAGCGTACAACGCCGACTTTGACGGTGACCAAATGGCTGTCCACGTTCCTTTAAGTGAAGAAGCACAAGCTGAAGCACGTTTGTTAATGCTAGCTGCACAAAACATTTTGAACCCGAAAGATGGGAAACCTGTTGTTACACCATCTCAGGATATGGTTTTGGGTAACTATTACTTAACAATGGAAGAAGCAAACAAAGTTGGAGAAGGTATGATTTTCTCTAACGCGAACGAAGTAGAAATGGCATATGTCAACGGCTACGTTCACTTGCACTCACGTATTGCGTTGAATACAGAATCACTACCAGAAAAACCTTGGACGGAAAACCAAAAAGGTAAATTGTTGATTACAACAGTTGGTAAAGTGATGTTTAACGAAATTATGCCGGTTGAGTTCCCATACTTGAATGAACCGACACGTGAAAACCTTGAAGAAGCAACACCAGATAAATTCTTTGTTGAGCCAGGTATAGATATCAAAGCGCATATCGAACAACAAGAAATTGTTGGACCGTTCAAGAAGAAAAATCTTGGTAATATTATCGCTGCTGTATTCAAAAAATACCATGTAACAGAAACATCTCGTATGTTGGATAAGATGAAAGATTTGGGTTACCGTATCTCGACTCGTTCTGGTATCACAGTAGGTATTGCCGATATCTTGGTATTGGAATCTAAAACAGAAATCATTGACAGAGCGCATGCGCAAGTTGATGCGATTATGAAACAATTCCGTCGTGGTTTGATTTCTGATGACGAGCGTTACAACAGTGTTATTAACACATGGAACGCAGCGAAAGACGAAATTCAAATCAAACTGATTGAATCTCTACAACAAGAAAACCCAATTTTCATGATGTCCGATTCCGGAGCCCGTGGTAACATCTCTAACTTTACGCAACTAGCTGGTATGCGTGGTTTGATGGCTTCACCATCTGGTAAAATCATGGAGTTGCCGGTTATTTCGAACTTCCGCGAAGGTTTGACAGTCTTGGAAATGTTCTCCTCCACTCACGGTGCCCGTAAAGGGATGACGGATACGGCTCTTAAAACAGCTGACTCCGGTTACTTAACGCGTCGTTTGGTTGACGTTGCACAAGATGTTATCGTACGTGATGACGACTGTGGAACAGATAGAGGTCTGGATATTTCTGCAATCCGCGAAGGAAATGAAGTAATCGAAGCGCTAGAAGAACGTTTGATTGGTCGTTACGCACAAAGATCAATTCTTCACCCAGAAACGGGAGAAGTTTTGGTTGGACATAACGAACTGATTACGGAAGATCTAGCACGTGAAATTATCGAATTAGGTATCGAACAAGTAACAATCCGTTCCGTATTTACATGTAATACACGTCATGGTGTATGTAAACACTGTTACGGTATGAACTTGGCAACTGGTAATGAAGTTGAAGTTGGAGAAGCTGTTGGTACAATCGCAGCACAATCCATCGGTGAGCCGGGTACACAATTGACCATGCGTACATTCCATACGGGTGGGGTTGCCGGAGACGACATCACACAAGGTTTGCCTCGTATCCAAGAAATTTTCGAAGCACGTAATCCGAAAGGACAAGCAATTGTTACGGAAGTAACGGGAGAAGTAATCTCAATTGACGAGAATGCTGCTGAGCGTTCAAAAGAAGTAACAGTTAAAGGTGTAACAGATACACGTACTTACGTGGTTCCTTACACATCTCGTATGAAAGTGGCTGAAGGTGACTCCGTTCACCGTGGAGAGCCGTTAACTGAAGGTTCAATTGATCCGAAAGAATTATTGCGTGTTCGCGATGTATTATCCGTTGAAACGTACTTGCTACGTGAAGTTCAAAAAGTTTACCGTATGCAAGGGGTAGAAATCGGAGACAAACATATTGAAGTAATGGTTCGTCAAATGTTACGTAAAGTTCGTATCATGGATCCAGGTTCAACAGAAATCTTACCAGGAACGCTAATGGACATTGCTGACTTTACAGATCGTAACGAAGCAAGCATTAAAGCTGGTCAAGTTCCAGCAACGGCACGTCCAGTTCTATTGGGAATCACGAAAGCTTCCTTGGAAACAAACAGCTTCTTGTCTGCTGCATCGTTCCAAGAAACAACACGTGTCCTAACAGACGCTGCATTACGTGGTAAGACAGATGACCTTCTGGGTCTGAAAGAGAATGTTATCATCGGTAAGGCAATTCCTGCTGGTACAGGAATGAACCGTTACCGTAAGATGACTCCAAAAGTAGTAAATGCCGGCACATCAAGTGCATACAGCATTTCTACAGCTCCAACTGAGTCAAGCGAAGATACATTATCTGAATAAAATAAATACACCCGAAGCTATTTGCGAAAATAGCCTCGGGTGTTTTTTTTGGATTAGAATGGAAAAAGTTCCTTTACGACAAAAAATGCAATGATTAAATACGGACCAAAGGGGATAGGGTCTTGTTTATTCTTCTTATTCAATAAAAGTACGAAGAGTGCCAGGGATGAAGCCAACATAAGAATGAGGCTAGTCCGCGTTGGACCTAAATAAAAACCCATAATAATTAACAGTTTCACGTCGCCGCCTCCGATACCATCCTTTACTAGCTTTTCACTTATAAAAGTTACGGCTAATAGAAGGAGTGCACCACTCACAGAGCGGAGAGCATCCGCATCCCAGAAAGCGACCGCTAAGAGAATCACTTGTAAGTAGTCGGGAATAAGCATATGGTGATGGTCGATTACCGCCATCAGAAAAAGCGTACTGTATAAAAGCGCGTGTAACAGAAGTTTAGCGGGTGTAGCATTTTGAAATGTGGCGACAGTCATCAAACCACCTAAGCACGGATAAATGTAGGAAATAGGTTTTGTAAGTTCCTTTTTGCCTGCAGACATTCGGTAGAGGAGTAAACCGAGGAGGCTCCCTGCTCCAAAAACATAAATATGAATCATTCTTTTTCCACCTTTCGAATCTCACTACATATATATAAGCAAAAAATGTCGAAAACCATTTTTTTTGTTGAAAGAAATTCTTAACTTTCAAAAAAGTGAGATTTCTATATAATGATTAAGAGGACTTTCTCGAATACGTTACAAAGGTGAGATAAATGGAAGAAAAAAATGTCGTTTTAGCACAAGATAATCCCCAGAAATGGTTTATACGTTTTCTGAAGGGAGTTGCAGTTGGGATCGGAGCTATCTTGCCAGGCTTATCTGGTGGAGTATTAGCAGTTATTTTCAATATTTACGATCCGCTATTGAAGTTTTTAGGCAATATGAAGCAACACTTTAAAAAGAATGTTCTCTATTTTATACCAGTCGGAATAGGCGGCGTTTTAGGAGTTGTTCTGTTTTCACTATTCGTTGAACAAGCCTTTGGTAAATATTCTGCTCAATTTACCTGCTTATTTATTGGATTTGTAGCAGGAACTTTCCCTTCACTGTTTAGAACAGCGGGTAAAGAAGGTCGTAACAGTATGGATTGGGTAACGCTGGGTGCATCAGCGTTGGGTATTTTCTTGGTTATGTTAATGGGAAGTGCCAGCTTAACTGCTATTCAACCAAGTTTCTTGGCGTGGGTATTCTCGGGTGTGTTGATTGGATTGGGTGTTATCGTACCAGGTATGAGTCCAAGTAACTTTCTTATTTACTTCGGTTTGTACGATAAGATGGCCGCAGGAATTTCAAGTTTAGATTTTGGCGTCATTATTCCTTTAACTATCGGTACCGTTGCTTGCGTTATTATGTTCGCTAAGCTAGCTAACATGCTCTTTTCTAAATACTATTCAAAAATGTACCATTTCATTCTTGGAATGGTGGTGGGATCCTCATTGGCTATTTTCCCAACTACCGTTTTCCCATCGTTAACGCGTGAAGGACTGGTAGAATCGGGTCTAACATTTACAACAGCTATTATCTTTTCAATCGCAATGTTTATTCTGGGAACTATTTTTTCCTTCTGGTTTAGCCGGATTGAAGATAAATATTCAGTGGAATAAATAGGAACGGGCATAACATTTTTTAGCTTATCTATAGAAGGAACCTGAGCGACGTGCTTTGGTTCCTTTTTTTGTGACTTAGGCGGCTAGACGGGAAAAGGGATGGGAATCCTTGTTATTACAGTCTTTTGGTTGTTTTTTGAATGAGAAGGCAACGCCTGGAAAACGCTTACTTGACTTTAAATGAATTTGTGGCATAATTATTAATGCACAGCAAACTAAAAGATTCTAAAAAAAGCTTGACTGTGTGTGTAGCAGATGTTATTATATAAAAGTTGCTGAACGAGCGACGCACCAAACGCTTAAAACTTCTTCAAAAAAAGATTTTAAAAAAGTGTTGACATTAACTTGTCGAGGTGGTAATATTAAGAAGTTGTCACGAAGGAAACATCACGTGACACGTGATAAGCAATTGACCTTTGAAAACTGAACAAAGAATGAACGAA
>LFRM01311301.1_pt1 | contig 15838 bp, 12 predicted proteins | sample 618341 | NCBI WGS metagenome assembly LFRM01 (sample SAMN03654438, study PRJNA283298) | anaerobic digester metagenome | isolation source: pool of bioreactors CSTR01a, CSTR02a, and CSTR03a thermophilic anaerobic... | place: Denmark: Kgs. Lyngby | collected 2014-05-21 | reverse complement strand
TTTTTGATATTGATACAATTAAATATAGTAGAGATGCTATTACAGAAATGGCTGGTGTGCGCTATGAGGCCGGAGACACAAAGAACGATATAAGTGTCAGGATAGTAACAGATCACCTAAGATCTATGGTCTTTATGGTTGGAGATGGAATACTTCCGAGCAACGAGGGAAGGGGATATATTCTTAGAAGAGTAATAAGAAGAGCAGTAAGGCATGCAAAGCTGCTTGGAATTACCGATTCTAATGCTATGACAAAACTTGCAGATACTGTTATCGAGGTTTCGGGCGATGCATATCCTGAGCTTGTTGAGAAACGTGGCTATATCAAGAAAATTATCAAGATAGAAGAAGATAAATTTGCACGCACTCTTGATAAAGGCATGGAAATTCTTGAAGGTTATATGGCAGATATGAAGGAAAGAGGTAGCTCAAAGCTTGCCGGAAATCTTGCTTTCAAGTTATACGATACCTATGGTTTCCCGATTGAGGTAACACAAGAGATTTTTGAAGAGAATGAAATGACAGTCGACTTGATTGGTTTTACTGAGAACATGAATCATCAAAAAACGATTGCAAGGGCTAATCAGAAAAATACTGAAGAAGAAGCTTGGAGAGATGCACATGGCTATACTGAGCTTCAAGATACTGTTTTCATAGGATATGATTTTGAGTCCGGGACTTCAAAAGTTGCATACATAGATAATTATGATAGAAACAGAAGGTTTATAATTACAGAAAAAACGCCATTTTATGCTACAAGCGGTGGGCAGATTTACGATACAGGTATTATTATTCACGGTAAAGACAAGGTACGTATTGTTGATGTATTTAATGATAATGGTATCTTCCTTCATGTTGTCCATCCTGATGATAACGATATTCTGGATAGGATAGAAGTAGGTGATGAGGTTGAACTTTATATCGATTCAATAAGAAGACATAAAATTGCCAGGTCACATTCAGCTACACATTTACTTCAGAAGGCACTTCGGGATGTTCTGGGGGATCATGTATTGCAAGCAGGATCATATGTAGACGAGAAATATCTCAGATTTGACTTCAATCACTATCAGCCTTTATCTCAGGAAGAAATTCGTGATATTGAAAATATCGTAAATGAACAAATTGATTTATTCCTTCCTGTATCAATGCTTGAAATGCCTCTTGATGAAGCGAAGAAAATGGGAGCCATGGCAATCTTTGGAGAAAAATATGGTAGCATTGTAAGAGTCGTTAGTATGGGAGACTATAGTGTGGAATTTTGTGGAGGAACCCATATTAAAAACACAGGTATGATTGGTAATTTTAAGATTACAAGTGAGACAGGAATTGCATCTGGAGTAAGAAGAATCGAAGCAATTACAGGTACAAATGTTATAAAACATCTCCTTGCCAAGGAGTCTCTTATAAGCGAAACAGCAACAGCTTTAAAATCGTCAGAGAGTGATATCGTAAGGAGAGCAGCACAGCTTGTTTTAGAAAATAAGAAGCTTGAGAATTCTATAAAGGACTTGAAGTCACACGAAATAGAAGAATCACTAGATGAAATTATAAATTCAGCTGTTGCGGTTGGAAATATTAGACTTATAACAAGGAAATTTGAAGATACTGATATAGAACAGCTTAGAAAAATATCCGATGCTGTTAAAGCTAAAACATCAGAAGTTATAATAGTATTTGCAGCCATAAATGATGGTAAACTTAATTTTATCACTTCTGTCAGTGATGATCTTGTAGGCAAGGGATATCATGCCGGAAAGATAATCAAAGAAGTAGCTGCTGCAGCTGGTGGTGGTGGCGGTGGTAAGGCAGATATGGCACAGGCAGGTGCAAAAGATCTTTCTAAGGTTGATATAGCGTTAGAGAAAGCGGCAGATGCAATTTTAAAATAATTAAGGAGGTCATAATGGGCAAGAATACAATAATGTTTGAAGGATTTAAGGATAGTCAGCTTGATAAGAAGGAGACACTATTGGAGATATACAATGCCTTAACTGAGCGTGGATATAATGCGGTAGACCAAATAGTAGGATATCTTACATCGGGAGATCCCTCATATATTACAAGTCATAATAATGCAAGAAGTCTTATACTTAAGATGGATAGGGATGAGCTACTTGAAGAAATACTAGTAAGTTATCTAGATAATATCAGAAAATAATGAGAATTCTCGGTTTGGATGTAGGAGATAAAACAGTGGGGGTCGCTGTAAGCGACCCTCTTGGTATTATTGCTTCCGGAGTAACAACACTGGAAAGAGTGGGCATAAGGAAGGATACAGGCAAGATTATTGATTATATCAAAGAATATGGCTGTGAAAAGGTTGTTATTGGCTTACCTCTTAATCTTGACGAATCCGATTCGATACAGACCGAAAAGGTAAGAGAGTTCCGAAGTATGCTCGAAAATAAGCTCAAAAGCTCAGGTAGTTTATCGAAGGTTCTTGTTGAATGGCAAGACGAAAGATACTCCACTGTAGAAGCAGAAGAAGTTCTTATAGAGGCAAATATGTCAAGAGAGGATAGAAAGAAAATTATCGATAGGCAGGCTGCTATCGTTATACTCCAAAGGTATTTGGATAGAAGAACGGTGTGATAAGAAGCAGTAGTAGAAGCTTGTTTAAAAGACATATAACTATTCCTAAAATCATAATTTTGGGAATAGTTATATACATAGATAGGATGATGTATATACTATTACCATAAAGATGTACAATACAGAACCGAGGCTAAAGCACAGTTAGGATGCAAATAACTGTGAAATAGCCTCGGTTCTATAATAAAACACACTATTTGGAAACATAGCCTTTGCATATGTAACCTATAAATTAATGATTAGTGAATTGGTATAAATAGAATATCTCCTGGCTGGAGATTACCTTCGGTTATATCATTCACCTCGCGAATTTCATGGATGTAGTCTCTTATGTCTATATCATCTGGAACATATCTCTCGGCTATATTCCAAAGATTGCCGTTTTCTGACACACATACCTGGACATAAGTATCAACAGATGCAGCCTCTGCTTTGCTGTAGCTGAATAAGCCGTATGCTGCGAAAACTGTTATCATTACCGTAAGGAGTATGAATACAAAGAACCTTATCGGCTTAACTATTTTGTATTTAGGTCTTCTCATTTCACCCACCTACCTTTATCAAACATTTGTTCGTTAAATAGATTATAAACAAATGTTCTTTATTTGTCAAGAAAAATGTGAACATAAGTTCTAATAATTTACAAAAAGATAAAACTTTTAATAAAATAAGAGAGCTTGAAATTTCAAGCTCTCTTGAAGAGTCAAATCAATTATTGGTACGTAAATTGAGAAAATATATATATTTAAATTAATAATGTACGAATAGTATAGAGACTAATATTATTAATCTTGGGTTAAATCGGCGAAGTCAGCATTAATAAAATCAGCAAGATCTGTAGGATCCATTATTATCTGTACCCCCCTTTTACCTGCAGAGAAGTATATTTTTTCAAATAAAACTGCTGTTTCATCTATATATGTAGAATAATTTTTCTTCATGCCAATCGGTGAGCATCCCCCTCTAAGATATCCGGTGAGGCTGATGATATCTTTTACGTGGATCATCTCTATTTTTTTATTACCTGAAACGGCTGCAGCTTTCTTTAAATCAAGATTTCCGGATACAGGAACAACAAATACAAATAACATATTATTGTCACCATAAGTCACAAGAGTCTTAAATATCTCATCTTTTGATATTCCAAGCTCATTGGCGACGTGTTCCCCCGATAAATCAGATTCGTCATAATTATATTCCGATGTTTCGTACGGAATATCGGCAGTATCAAGCTGTCTCATCGCATTAGTTTTTGTTAGGGGTGTTTTTTTTGCCATTATTTTCTCCTTAACATTCCATTTCTTTCCCGCTCTTCGATATGAGCAAAGAACTGATAGACTTTCCTTCTATTAAGATAGAATATAACAAGTATAAATCCAATAATAAGACAGAGAATACCTATGCCAATGTAATTACCTGTTTTCAGAAAATGTCCCATAAGAAGGCCTGCAAACATCGCAGGAGTTCTTCCAAGAGTAGATATCAAAATAAAAGAGCTAAGATTCATATCAGAAATTCCGGCGGCATATCCAAGTAAATCTTTGGGGAGACCGGGTATAAAGTAGATTAAGAACAGTATACTCAATCCTTTGCCTGAATTGAGCTTCTTTCTATAATATTCAATTTTATCGTTATTGAACAAAGTGCAAATTGCGTCTTTGCCAAGAATTTTAGCTAGATAGAATGTTATTATAGAGCCCATGATTATCCCCACAATGGATATTAGGTAACCCTTAAAAATACCAAATATATAGCTGCCTGCAAATTGCAGTGGTTGACCGGGAAGAAAGCATATGACTACTTGTACTATTTGCATTGCGAGAAGAATAAAAATAGCTTCATTTCTGTATTGATTAAGAAAGATAGGAAGTTCTTTCCTTAGCCAAGATACATTTAAGACGGTATCCCTATAGTTAACAAATATGTATAAAGGAATACCTATAAGAATAAATCCGAGAATTAGCAATTTAAATATTAATATTTTTTTACTTGTTTGTTTCATAAAATAATATTAAGGTGCAATCATACCTTTTTTTGATAACCAGTCGATACTCTTTATTAAACCAAATCTGGAATGTTCGTATGTCAGCCCACCTTGAAAATATGCAATATAGGGCTCTCGTAGAGGAGCGTCTGCACTTAGCTCAATAGAAGAACCTTGCACAAATGAGCCTGAAGCCATAATAACTTCATCTTGATAACCAGGCATTTCCCAAGGTACAGGAGTTACATATGAGTCGATTGGGGATGCAGCCTGTACAGCTTGGCAAAAAGTAATGGTTTTGTCAGGATCAAGGAATTTAATAGCCTGTATTATATCGCTTCTGTGAGCCATAGCTTTGGGCATAACCTCGTAACCCAAAGTATCGAATATGAGTCCTGTAAGCATGGCACCTTTAGCTGCTGCATTGACTATTTGCGGTGCGAGAAAAAGGCCTTGAAGAACATTTCTGTTTTGTCCGTATGTAAGCCCGCATTCAGAACCGATACCCGGACATGTGAGTCTATATGAAATTCTGTCTATTAAGTCCTGCTTTCCGACAATATATCCACCGGAAAGAGCTATTCCACCACCGGGATTCTTGATAAGTGATCCAGCCATTACATCTACACCGAATTCCGTAGGCTCATAAGAATCCACAAACTCACCGTAGCAATTGTCTAACATTACAATGATATCAGAATTGATAGAATGAACCATTTCTGTGACGGCCTTGAGGCTTTTAAGGGATATTGCAGGCCTCCAATCGTAGCCTGTAGAACGTTGCATAGCAATAACTTTTGTTTTTTCTGTTATAGATGCTCTGATAGCATCAAGATCTACATCAAGATCGTCGTTCAGAGGAACTTCTTTGTATAAAATACCGTAATCGAGAAGAGTTCCTTCGTATTTCGTGCTGTATTTTCCTATAACAGTCTCAAGTGTGTCATATGGCTTTCCTGTTGCTTCTATTAGTTCTTCTCCGGGCTTTAATATTCCATACAATGTTGATGCGATGGCGTGAGTGCCGTTTACAATATTAGGTCTAACCAAAGCAGCCTCTGTCTTAAAAACAGAAGCATACACTCGTTCAACAGCAGCCCTGCCCGAATCGTCATATCCGTAGCCTGTGCTCCAGTCGAAATGAGTTGCATTTATATGATTATCTTGAAAAGCCTTGAGAATTTTGACTTGACATATCGAGGAAATATCGTCAGACTCTCTAAATTTGTCAGCAAGTGTGATTTCTGCATCACTAACGATTTCAATTGTTTTAGGAGAAATACCAAATTCTTTGATAAGGTAATCGGCGTAGTTACTATTTTTCATTGTTATTTATCATCCGTTCTTTCGATTTCCCATTCCATATCGTTGACTAGATCTCGTTTTACATTCATTTTGTGCTTAGCATACAGTTGTGTTGTCGTCACCTGTTCATGATCTAATAAAGCCTGTACGTCATATATAGAGTTTCCCCTGCCAATAAGTGAGGTTGCAGCTGTAGCTCGGAGCTTATGTGGACTGTAGCCCGATTTTCTCATAGTATTTAAAGCGATAGATGTATATTTTTTGACGAGGTCTCTGATAGCCCTCTCCGTTATACGTTTGCCCTGGAGAGATAGAAAGAGTGCGTCTTCATGAGCATTATTATCGATTATAACGTTTTTTCTTTCGTTCTTGAGATAATCATCGATAACGAGACTTACAGACTTGTTAAGAGGCATTATAGACTCTTTACCTCTTTTGCGGAAAATCTTAAATTCGCCTCTGGAAAAATTAAACGAAGAAACATTGAGCTGTTGAAGTTCACTGAGACGAAGACCATATGTAACGAAGATTACCAATATGGCTTTGTCTCGAAGCTTTGTTTTCTTCCAGTATGCTCTCTCGTGAGAAGTAAGATTGGTTCCGTTTGTAACCGCATCAAGCATTACCATAACTTCGTCATCTTGAAGAGCTTTAACTTCCCTTTCTCCCGGCTTGGAAACCTTTATAGGGTCGAATCCGTCTGTGATGTTCTTCTCGATAAGTCCATCTCGATAAAGTTGCTTAAAAAGAACCGATATTGAGGATTTTTTGCGAGCAAGTGATCTGTTGCTGTTTTCGTATACAGTTACAGTATCATCGTCGTATACCATATATTTTCGACAGTAGTCAATGAAGAGGTTAATATCTTGAGCAATAATTGCATTAATCTCGTCGGAAGTTATTTGTTTAGGAATTTTTGCTCGTGTAAGGTCGGTTTCGTTTATCAAATAAGTAAAGAAAAACCTCACGTCCTGAAGGTATGCAAGCCTCGTCGTAGGCAATACATTACCTTTAAGGAATGTGAAATATGACCTGAGAAAAGAAGGTAAATTTTCCTGAATGGCTTCACATGCCATATATATGTCGTTCTCCTTCTTGACGATGTTATCAGGTTTGTCACTTTTATTATGTAACCTAAGTTCTTTGTTGTTGTAAGTTTGTTTTGCCATGGTTAATTATTTAATATGAAGTTCAATTTAGAATCAAGATTGTCCTCAGGTGTTATCTCAAAACGAATATCGAAACCGTATCTATTGAGCCATGTCAATTGACGCTTAGCATAATGCCTTGTGTTTGTCATTATATTAGTTATGGCTTCTTCAAGAGTAACTCGACCTTCAATATATTCAATCATTTCCTTGTATCCTATACCTTTGAGAGCCGGAGTTGATGAGTCATAGCCCATATTGAGAAGACTTCTAACTTCATCTTCAAGACCATTCTCAATTAAAGAAACTACCCTGTTATTAATGCGCTCATACAGATATTGTTTGCTCATGACAAATGAAAAAAACTTAAAGTCATACTTAGGATTTATAGGGCACTCTGAAAGAGACTTAATTGAGTATCCGCATTCATAGACCTCAATAGCTCTTATAATCTTACGCAGATTGTTTGGATGGATTCTTTCGGCAGCATCAGGGTCGATGGCAGCTAGATAATGGTGCATGTACTCATTGTCGTTTTCCTCTGCCATCTGCTCCAACTCCAAACGTCTTTCAAGATTTCCTTGATTACGAGCAAAATCCATGTCGTAAAGCAGAGAATTGAGATACAAGCCCGTACCTCCACAAATAATAGGCACTTTACCACGAGAAAGAACATCATCGATGACTGCCAAAGCAAGCTTTTGATAGGTTGCCACTGTCATGTTATAGTCAGGATCGACAATTGAATATAGATGATGTGGAACTGTCATGATTTCTTGTTTTGAGGGCTTGGCACTACCTATATCCATGTAATTATAAAGTTGTATTGAATCGCAATTGATTATCTCCCCATCAATTCTCTGGGCAAGTTCATATGCTATTTGACTTTTTCCGACCGCTGTAGGTCCGGCAATAATGTAAACGGTATTATTTTCTGACATATTAGTTCCTCTATTTTCGTCTAAATGATTGTTCTATTTCGTTTTTTGTGACCTTAAAAAATGTTGGTCTACCGTGAGGACAACTGAATGGATTCTTGCATTTCGAAAGGTTGTCTATAAGATCTTTTATTTCAATTTCTGATAGCCTGTGATTCGCCTTGACGGCTGATTTACAGGACTTCAGTATGAGTTTATCTATTACCAGTTGGTTATCTTTATTATCATCTTCTATAGCTTCGAGATACGCATAGGCAAATCTTTCGGATTCATCTAATGTCATATATGAAGGAATTCCCCTGATAATAAAGGTATTGGCTCCGAAATCACTTATATCATAACCCATTTTAGATAGATTATGAACTCGATCTCTATCCATATTATACACATTTGCACTTACCCAAAGTGTGATAGGTTTGAGAATTGGCTGTGGAAGCTGTTCAAGTTTTTTGAAGTTTTGTACAAACTTTTCATAAAAAATTCTTTCATGGGCAGCATGCTGATCAAGTAGGTATATAGCATCGTGAGACTGCATAATGATATATGCGTCGAAGATATATCCTTTGTATAGTAATTCCTCAAAATTAAAAGGAGATATTACCGGTTTTTCTATATCTATGTTCGTTAAATTAAGAGGAGGTTCAAACTCACACGAAGGAGCTTTATAGCTTGTCCTGTATTCCTCTACATGTGATTTTGTCTCCGACAAGTTGAAGATATTTTCTGAATTAGTTTCATCTTCCCGTTTTAATCCGCTAAGGTAGTCTCTGATATTTAATGGTTCTGATATTTCCTTATTGGAAACTTCGTGGACCTGGGATATTAAGGTCGGTTTTGCAGAAGGAATCGATTCTTCAGTATTCATAACCGATGATATTGCATTAGAAATTCGATGAATTATTTCATTTTGATCGAGGAATTTGATTTCTCTTTTGCCTGGATGGATATTAACATCTATAGTGTCCGGAGAAACCTCTATAAAAAGGATTGCGATGGGATAACCTTGGAATATCCTATCCCCATACCCCTTCTCTATGCCTCTATCTATGACCTTACTTTGAATAAGCCTTCCATTAACGAAAAACAATTGACTTCTTCTCGAAGGTTTCGTTATTCCCGGATTGGAAATTAGTCCTTTAATACCTTCTTCTTCAATAGCTATAAGATTGGAATAGTCTTTGCTCGGATATGCACGAGTGACAGCTGAAAGAATATCACCGTCTCCATCTGTGTTAAAAACACAGATTCCATTATTGAAAAGAGAAAATCTTATATCCGAATAGCGAATTGCATAATGTTCAACGAGTTCAATTATTGCCGATGCTTCTCTTGCATCGGTTCCCATAAACTTACGCCTTGCTGGCGTATTATAGAAAAGATCCTCAATTATTATTGTGCTTCCGACATTGGCCCCTACAGTTTCTGTAGAGAAAATACGACCACCATGCAAAACAACCTTGGAGCCCGCCGACTCTTGAGCAGTTCGAGTCACAATCGTTAGCCTCGAAACAGCAGATATGCTCGCAAGAGCTTCCCCTCTGAAACCAAGAGAAGTTATATTATCCAAATCCTTAACTGAGGCAATTTTACTTGTAGCATGTCTCAGAAAAGCGATTTCTGTTTCCTCAGATGGGATTCCACAACCATCATCGGTAACCCTTATGTAGGATTTTCCACCGTTTCTAATTTCAATTATTATAGAGTTCGCGCCTGCATCTATAGAGTTTTCAATCAATTCCTTTACAACGGAAACAGGTCTTTCGATTACCTCTCCAGCAGCGATTTTATCAGCAATAAAACTGTTAAGAACTTTAATCAATATTCTCACCTCCTAACTCTATAACCTCATTTATTATATCCTGTAAGGTATTTAATGCATTAAGCGGCGTCAGGACATTGATATCAAGTTCTGATATTCTTTTGATAACCGGAGTATATTTAGAGGTTCCGGATTGCTCAATATCCGATTCGTCAAAGCTTTCTGCAAAGAATGAGAGTTGTTTGGATTCAGGTTTCGATAAAGACTCTCCTTCTTCCAATTCTCTGAGTTTTATCATGGCAGACGTTCTAATTTCCTTAGGAATTCCTGCAATTTTTGCCACATGAATTCCGTAACTTTTGCTTGCAGGCCCTTCAACGATACTGTGTAAAAATACGACATTTGTCCCATCCTCGGAAACAGCAACGGAAAGATTTTGGATATTGTCATGTTCGTTTTCCAGAGCTGTCAGTTCATGGTAATGGGTAGCAAACATCGTTCTTACCCTGTTATCAGGTTTAGAAAGGTATTCGACTGTTGCCCAAGCTATAGAAAGCCCATCAAAGGTACTTGTTCCTCTGCCTATTTCATCAAGAATGATAAGGCTACGTTCGGAAGAATTTCTAAGAATATTGGAAAGTTCGCTCATCTCTATGAAAAATGTTGATTGTCCATATGCGAGGTTATCCGAAGCGCCTATCCTTGTAAAAATCCTGTCTACAACACCTATTTCAGCAGATTCAGCAGGTACAAACGATCCAATTTGAGCCATAAGAACGATGACAGCTGTTTGTCTCATATAGGTTGATTTTCCGGACATGTTAGGACCTGTAATAATCAGTATAGACCTGTCTTCACAATTCATTTTACTGTCATTGGAGACAAACATACCCGAACCAATAACTTGTTCAACGGTTGGATGTCTGCCTTTTTTGATATTAATCAAATCATTATTGTTCACAGAAGGCTTTGTATATCCATTTGCTGTCGCCACTCTGGCAAATGAAATAAGAACATCAAGCATTGCAATAGCAGCCGATGCTTGCTGAAGAACATGAATATATGGAACCATGCTTGTTCTTAGCTTCTTAAATTCCTCATATTCGATTTTATTGATTTTGGTCTCAGCATTGAGAAGCAGGTTTTCTTTTTCTTTAAGTTCGGGAGTAATATATCTTTCATTGTTCACAAGGGTTTGTTTCCTTATGTAATTATCGGGAACTTTATCGATCATTCCCTTACTCACATCAATATAATATCCAAAAACCTTGTTAAAACCAACTTTTAGTGTCTTGATGCCGGTCCTTTCTTTTTCGAAAGTTTCAAGTTCGGCAATCCATTTTTTTGTATCTTTTATAGAATCTACAAGTTCATCGAGAGATTCTGAATATCCACTTTTAATCAGTCCCCCATCCGTGAGAAGGAACGGAGGGTCGTCGCATATAGCTTGCTCAATCAAATTATATAGAGAATTAAAGTCAGAAATTTCTGCATTAATTTTTTTGAGCAAAGGTGCGTCAAAGGAAGAGAGCTCTTCCTTAATATTCGGGATTTGCCACAAGGTTGTCTTAAGAGCGATGAGATCCCTAGCATTGGCTCTGCCCGTTGCAATACGAGCTGTCAGCCTTTGAAAATCATAGACATGTTTGAGTGAGCTGACAATGTTGTTTGCTATAATAGGATTGTTTTTGAGTTCTTCTACTGCATCCAGTCTGTAGTTTATTTCTTCAGGAAGAATAAGAGGTTCCATTAGCCACTTTCTGAGAAGTCTTCCTCCCATCGCTGTCTTCGTTTTGTTCAATACACCGAGAAGAGATCCTCGAATATTGTGATCATATACGGTTTCCAGCAACTCAAGATTTCTCACTGTTGAGCGATCGAGCTGCATCGTATCCCCTTTTTTCTTAATCAGAAGTTTGGTTAACTGGCTGGGCTCTTGTTTCTGCGTTTCAACGAGATACATAAGCATGGAACCTACCGTGGACACAATTTCATCTTGTCCATCTATGCCTAAAGATGTGAGGGCTGCAACATCGAAGTGCTTTAATATAATTTTTTCACATAAATTGAATTTATAATAAGACGAGTCCACGGTATCAATATAAATATCAAGTTGCTTATCTGAAAGACTGTCCTTAATGGCATTTGCTTGGTCTTCACATAAAATCAGCTCTTTGACTCCTGATACGGCAAGCTCATCAGAGAGAAGAGAATGGTATTCATCATCTTCAAAATCAGTTGCAATTATTTCGCCGGTTGAAATATCGGCTATTGTAAGAGAAGTGCGGTTATTACTTATATATGCCGATGATATGAAAATATTGAGATCTGAATCTGAAGCTTCGATTATATCTAAAGTGCCCGGTGTGTATATCCTAATAACATCTCTTGCTACAATTGTCTTGGCATTTGCAGGGTCTTCCATTTGTTCACAGATTGCTACCTTGTGACCATTTTTAACCAGTTTTGCTATGTAAGACTGTACAGCATGATAAGGAACGCCGCACATAGGGGCTTTCTCTTTGAGACCACAGCTACGACCGGTCAAAGTAAGCTCAAGTTCTTTGGAGGCAATCAAAGCGTCATCGAAGAACATTTCATAGAAGTCTCCGAGCCTAAACATGAGTATGGCATCTTTGTGCTTCTCTTTGATTGCATAGTACTGTTGCATCATAGGTGATAACTTTTCCTGTATCATTCGGCCTCCGTAAACAGATATAGGGGGATATATATCCCCCTATAATCGGTGTGTAAAATAAACCTTGATTAATTAAACGTGTATTCTATTTGTTTTTGTAAGCTGCAACGCCTAGTTTGATAAGTTCGCAAGCTCTTCTCATCTTGTCTGGGGTAAGTACATATGCAATACGCATCTCGTTTCCACCAAGACCTTTTGTGGCATAGAATCCTGCTGCAGGGGCAAACATTGCAGTTTCGCCCTTGTCGTCGAATTCTTTGAGCATGAACATAAGGAAATCTTCAATGCTATCTACAGGCAGTTTAGCGGTCATATAGAAAGCACCTGCTGGCTTCTGGCATACGATGCCAGGAATTTTTGAGAGCTCATCGAATGCAGCATCTCTTCTTGCCTGATACTCAGCCTTTACTTCTTCATAGTAGCTCTTATCTACCCTGTAGAGAGCGGCAGCCCCTACCTGTTCAAGTGTTGGGCAGCAAAGTCTGCCTTGAGCAAGTTTAAGGATAGCATCCATAAACTCCTGATTCTTGGAAATAATAGCACCAATTCTTGCTCCACAAGCGGAGAATCTCTTTGAAACTGAGTCGATAAGAATTACTCTGTCTTCAACCTCTTTGAGTTGTCCAAATGAATGAGCTTCAGCACCGTCATATACAAATTCTCTATAAACCTCGTCAGAAATTATCCAGAGGTCGTGTTCGATAGCGATTTCAGCGATAAGTTTCATTTCATCCATGGTCAGAACTCTACCTGTAGGGTTACCAGGTGAAATTGAGCATATTGCTTTAGTCTTATCGGTAATAGCAGCTTCGATTAGGTCTCTCTTAGCCCAAGCAAAACCGTCTTCGGCAGAAGTTGTAAGAGGAACGATTGTGCCGCTTACTTCGTTACAGAAGGTATTGTAGTTAGTATAGAAAGGTTCAGCCATTAAAACCTCATCTCCAGGATTGAGGATAGCAATAAATGTATTAATCAGTGCTTCGGATCCCCCGTTTGTTACAAGAACATTCTTTCTCTCATAATGCATATCGTACATGTTAGCCATATAATCGATCATCGCATCAAGAAGATCTGTAACCCCACCTGATTCAGCGTAAGCTATTACTTTCTTGTCAAAGTTATTGATGGCTTCTTTAAAACAAAGAGGAGTCTCTATATCAGGTTGTCCGATATTAAGACGATATACTGTCTTTCCATTTGCTTCTGCCTCAAATGCAAAAGTATTAAATCTTCTAATTGGTGAAAATTGCATATCATTGACTCTTTTTGATATTTCCATAATTAATTCTCCTTTGCTTATAAATGCTGATGTAAAAATATTGTACTATATACATATTAAAAGATACTGTGTGACATGGTAACAACCTTGTCTATAGCAATATCATTATCACATATTTTAGATGAAAGTAAAAGCAAATATTCTATATTTCCTTTTGTACCTTTAATGGGTGAAAAAGATAGGTTTTGTGGATATAAAGAAACCGCTTTTGCATAGTCTATAACTTTACTGATGACCATTTTGTGAACGTCGGGATCTCTGACTATACCACCTTTTCCAACCTGGTCTTTGCCTGCTTCAAATTGTGGTTTAATAAGGCACAAAATTTTACCGTTAGAATCAAGAATTGATGCAGCCACAGGAAGCATATGCTTGAGTGATATAAAGCTAACATCTATACTAATGAAATCTATGGGCTCTTTGATTAGGTCTGTGTTTAGATATCTGATGTTCGTTTTCTCCATATTGATTACCCGAGGATCCAATCTAAGATTATAGTCGAGCTGACCGTAGCCGACATCTATGGCATATACCTTGGCCGCACCGTGCTGAAGCATGCAGTCGGTGAATCCTCCTGTAGAAGCTCCCATATCGACACATATTGAACCCTCACAGGATACTCCCCATTCTTCAATAGCTTTTTTGAGTTTGAGACCACCTCTGCTGACATAAGGACATTCTTTGCCTTTTACGACTATTTCTGCATCACAATCAAACCTCGTTCCAGCCTTATCGACAAGAGAACCGTTAACTGTGACAAGTCCTGCCATTATTATTCGCTTGGCCTTTTCTCTTGATTCGGCAAGCCCATTATTAAAAAGAAGAACATCAAGCCTTTCTTTCAAAATATGAGAGTATCCTTTCTGATGCGGACTGTGCATCTATCATACATTCAGATCTAAGTTCAGATACGGAACCTTGCTCGACAAACATATCAGGTATTGCAATGTTTAGAATATCGTATTTTGAATTGGAATGCGCACTTGTAAAAGCTTCACCAAAGCCTCCACTTTGAACATTGTCTTCCATAGTTACTATGAGTTTGGAAGAAATATCTGACCATGTCGAATCCATTGGTTTAACGACACATACATTGGTGATGCCAACATCGAGACCTCTTTCGCGAAGTATAGCAGCTGTTTTGATAGCTTCATCCAGCATGCTGCCTACGGCTAAGATTGTTATATCAGTTCCTGTGCTTATAACGTTGTTAAATCCCTTGAAAGGTTTTATTCTCAAATGATTTCCTTCACTGGAGCCTCTTGGATATCTTATTGCTACAGGTCCATCCATGTCTATAGCAAAATCCAGCATTTCTTCAAGCTGATTTCCGTCAGCCGGAGCAAGAATTGTCATACCAGGTACCATGTTTAGATAAGAAATATCAAACTGACCGTGGTGTGTTTCTCCGTCGGCTCCGACAAGTCCTGCCCTATCGATTGCAAAGATAACATGAAGATTCTGAAGAGCAATATCTTCTATTATGTAGTCAAACGATCTTTGTAAGAAGCTCGAATAGATTACAACAATAGGTTTAAATCCAGATTTTGCAAGACCTGCTGCAAAAACCACAGCATGCTCTTCTGCAATTCCTACATCAAAATATCTTTCTTCATGTCTCTCCCAAAAAGATGTAAGTCCTGTTGCTGTACCCATAGCAGCAGTAATAGCTACTATTTTTTTGTCAGAGTCGGCAAGATTTGCAATTTTATTTCCGAAAACTTCTGAAAAAGACCTTGAAGAGGATTTATTTTTTTCTTTTCCTGTATTAATGTCAAAAGGTCCTATGCCGTGGAATTTCCTTGGATACATCTCTGCAAAATGATAGCCTTTACCCTTTTTGGTATGAACATGAATAAGCGTTGGCCCGTCATATTTTGATGCGGCAGTAAATATATCTTCCATATCCTGTATATTATATCCATCAACAGGGCCGAAATATTTGATGCCAAGAGCTTCGATAAGATGCCCCTCATCACTCAAAACAGAGTATTTTATTTTTTCTTTTGAATTACGCAGACTTTTTTGGATTGGATTACCGAGGAAAGGAATATTTCCAAGTGCAGACTTCACAGAAAGCTTTGCACTGTTATATTTGTCGGATGAACGTATCTTGTTAAGATATTTCGACA